>OIZL01001719.1_pt1 | contig 11178 bp, 9 predicted proteins | sample 1588541 | NCBI WGS metagenome assembly OIZL01 (sample SAMN03283285) | human gut metagenome | biome: human-associated habitat; material: feces | host: Homo sapiens | place: Peru | collected 2012 | reverse complement strand
GGCAGACTATTCAGCGCATGGCAGATATGCTCGAAGCGTTCCATGCGCTCGATCAGTTCTTGCGGAGAAGGGTTAGAGAAGCAAGCAGAATATTCAATGCCGTCCTCGGCATCCAGCGAGTAGTGCGCCTTATTGCGATAGATACGACGGCGGCTGGCCTTAATGTACCTCTGACCCGCCAGCAGTTCTTCTGCAACTTCTTCCGTGACTTCGACCATAACATCTTCCATATACCACGGGTAAAATTCCCGCAAATTGATTTCCCTCATTGTGTACCTCCGTTTCGGTGTTTGGTGTTGACGAGTAGCCGAAACAGAGGCGGCGGTGAGCGGCACCGGGGCTGGACTTCGGGCCAAGTTGGCCCGAGGCGGCCCCATGAGAAAAGAAAAACGCCCGGACGGCATGAAGCCGCTCGGGCGCACGAAAATGTATTATCAGAATAGTACTGATATATTGTACCTTCGTGGTTAGAATATCCCGGAGGGGGTGCTACGCTTTTTTTAGCTGGTGAAGTTCATGGGCGTTGCGAAAAAGCAAAAAGGACACGGCGATACCTCCTCGGACACCGCCGTATCCTTAAAAAAGGGCGACTTTACCACACCCCCCGTAAATCCATTTTTTCAAAAGGAAAACGGCGGCTTGAAATATGATATTTCAAAACCGCCGTTCTGCGCCGCAAGGCCGAACAAAAACGGTCTTGTTGTGTTCGCCAGCGCAGCTATTATCAAAAGAATAGAGCCGATAAACCGTTGACCTCTCGGCTACGGGTTATCGGCTGCTGGTTGTCGGTTTTGCGTCTATGCGTCTGGCTCTTTGATAACTGTCGTATTTAATTTTGTCACGTTAATCAGCGTTATTTGCCTGCATTTTGGGCAAAACAAAGGGAATCTTTTCAATTCGGTATCTGCTCTAATTTGTACCCTTGTTTTATTGCCGCAGACAGGGCAGCGTATAAAATCTGTCTTTTGCATAATTTGCTGGTACTCTTTCTTTTTTCAAAGGCAATCAATCGTGAAAGGTTCAACTCCGGGCGTCTGATTTCTGCATGAACTCCAGATAAAGACTATATAGCACCGCACAGACCGGAACGCTGAAAAGCATCCCCAAGACACCAAACGCCCCGCCTCCAATCGTGACAACCATTATCACAAGCAGTCCGGGTAGGCCGACCGATTTTCCAACAACTTTGGGATAAATCAGATTGCCCTCCACCTGTTGTAGAATCAGCAGATAAACAATGAACCACACCGCTTTGATGGGTTCCGCCAACAGGATCAGAAATGCGCCAAGACCGCCGCCGAGCCATGCGCCGAAGATCGGCACTAACGCGGTAACAGCAACAAATGCGGAAACAGCACCGGCATAGGGAATCCTCAGAATCAGCATCCCAAAGAAGCAGAGGACTCCAATAATGACAGCCTCGGTAAGCTGTCCGCTGACAAAGTTGGTAAAGGTTTGATTCGTCAGCGAAGCGATGCTCAGAAGTCGCTTTGCCCTCGTTTGTGGAAGCACCGTTGTGATCAGCTTTTTTAAGTGGGTAGCAACCACTTCTTTTTTTGCCAGCAGATACAAAGCAAAAACGAATGCCAAAAGCACGTCAACCAAGCCGGAAAGGATGGATGTAGCCGCGCCCCATGTTACTGTAATGATTCCGCTGCCTTCGTCGTTGATAAAGGTCGTAATTTTCTCAATCAGCAGATCGGAGTCGATTGCATATTCCGGCAAAACGATGTTGTACTTTGCTGCAAAATGAACAGTATCTGCCCACCAGCACCCAATTTCATCAACATAAATCGGAATGTTCTGAATAAACTCGTCGCCGGATTCCCGCAGACTCGGAATCATCATAAACACTACGGCAAACAAAATCCCAAACACAAGAACAGCACTTAAAGTGAGGCAAACGGGTCTTGCCAGCTTTGCAGGGGCTTTTTTGCATACCTTGTTCCAGCAACGTTCAAGTGGATTAAGGACGACATTGATTAGAAAAGCGATACCTCCACCAATTAGAAACGGTGAGAACAGCGAGATCACTTTTCCGAGAAATTTCATTACGGCATCGAGGTTCATTAAAACCCAAGCAAAAAGAATAATCAGCAGCAATGCGCGAATGATGTATCGAACAATGCTTTTGTCGAGCGGCCTGTTCTCCGGCGGTGCAGCAATATCGTGCTGTTTTGTATCAGTACCCTGTGTTTTTTTCGCCATATCCCCTCCACATTGTTATTGCGCACATTCTAAAATGGAGTCACATTGCTTGACGGTAATGGACGACACTCTGTACGCACTCAGCTCAGAAACCGTGATCTCCAGATGTTGAACATGAAAAGATTCACCCTTGACCGGGACTCTGTTTAGTTGCTCCATGACCCATCCGCCAACGGAAACGCTGTCAGATTCCAGCTTAATATCAAAGAACTCCATGAAATCTTCCAGACTGACGGAGCAATCAACGCGATAGATGTTTTCATCCAGTTTTTCAAAATCTTCTTCCACTTCGTTGTGTTCGTCCCAAATCTCACCAACCAGTTCTTCAATCAAATCATGCATTGTAACAATGCCGGTCAGACCGCCATATTCATCCAGAACAAAAGCAAATGTAGTATGCGTCTGCTTCATGTTCCGAAATAGAACATCGGCTTTCACCGTTTCCGGTACAAAGTAAGCCGGCTCCAGCGCTGAACGCATAACATTCTCCCGACTTCTGTCCTTTTCTCTCAGATAGACCTTTGCATTCAGCACGCCCACAACTTTGTCAGGGGAGCCGTCACAAACGGGATACCGTGAAAAGCTGCTGCTGCATATGATTTTCTCCCATGTGTCGTCTGTATCCTCCAGCCAAAGCATGATCAGGCCTGTGCGGTGCGTAAGGATTTCTCCGGCCGACAGATCGTCAAACTTAAACACGTTTTGTATAAAATTCTGCTCATCTTTATCTATCGCCCCGGTTTCACCACCTGTTTCAACCATCATACGTATATCTTCTTCACAAATATGTGCCTCTGCTTCATCAGGATCGATACCAAGCATTTTCAGCACGGCATTTGTTGAAACGGATAACAGCCACACAATCGGCTTAAACAGGATCGAGATTCCGCTGACAATACCTGACACCTTAAGCGACAATGCCTCCGCTTTTTTCATGGCAATTCGCTTGGGAACCAATTCTCCAAAAATCAGCGTGAAGCAAGAAAGAACAAGCGTAATAAAAATTACGGACAAAGTATCCAGCGTGTTTCGGGGCAGCGTCACGCCGAGACTGATAAGCCAATCAACAAGCGGGTCTGAAAAGCCGTCGGCTGCAAATGCACTGCCAAGAAAACCGGACAATGTAATAGCAATTTGAATTGTAGATAGAAATTTCGCCGGTTCTTTTGTGAGCTTTCTCAATCGCCTTGCTTTTTTGCTTCCCTGTTCGGCAAGGCGATTGATTCTCGATTCGTTTACAGACAATACAGCCAGCTCTGCACTGGCGAACACGGCATTTAATGCAATCAAAATGATCTGTATCAGCAGCAAAGATGCAATAGAATAACTCATATAAAACCCCTTTATTTCCTGTCCATATTATTGTTTCATGCAAAAAAAGACACACCTATACCCGATACCGCAGCAAAGGGCGTAGATATGCCACATACGAACAGGCCATATAAGAGCAGTTGTCGGTGTCGTCGCTACTGTCGTATTCCACGAAAGGCTCCTCCTTTTCCTTGCGCATCTATTGGCCGCTTGCCACATATACGACGTACAGCCTTGCGCACTCTTATCATAGCATTTCTGCGGTGTAGATTCGGTAAAGAAACTGGCGCAGGGCAGTATCGTCCTGCTTGAAATCTTGATGCGCTTCTTCTCATGGAGTATAATTAAATTGTTAAAAAGCACCTTTGGAGAGATTGCAATGAAAAGCCACCAACGACAAAAAGATATTCTGTTTTCGGTCATTATTTTTTTCTGCGCCTTTGCCGTTAATCTTCTGATCCAGAAAATCTTCACAACGCAGACGCTGGTTCCCATGATTTTTGTATTCGGCGTGTTTCTGATTTCGCTGAAAACGCACGGGTATCTCTACGGTATCACTTCGGCTATCGTCAGCGTGTTCGCGGTAAATTTTGCATTTACCTATCCATACTATGCTTTTGATTTCTTCGTGGAGGAAAGCATCTTCTCCGCTGTTATTATGCTGATTGTCGCTGTTTCCACCAGTACGCTGAACATTCGAATCAGAGAACAGGAAATGCTTCGAGTGCGGGAACAGGAGAATTTGCGTTCAGAAAGTGAAAAAGAGAGGATACGTGGCAACCTGCTGCGGGCAATCTCCCACGACCTGCGTACACCTCTCACATCAATATACGGCTCGACCTCAACGCTCATTTCTAAGTATGACGCGCTGCCAAAAAAGCAGCAGCTAAAGCTGCTGGGTGACATTCAAGAGGATAGTGAATGGCTGATCCGTATGGTCGAAAATCTGCTGTCCGTTACAAGAATCGACGATGCGAAGGTCGAGGTCGTTAAAACGCCGACTGTTCTGGACGAGCTGATCGACTTGGTTCTCATGAAGTTTTCAAAGAAGCATCCAAATCAAAAGGTGATTACAAGAATACCGGATGATTTCGTGGATATTCCGATGGATTCCATCCTTATTGAGCAGGTATTGCTGAATCTGTTGGAAAATGCTGTTTTTCATGCAAAAGGTATGACGGAACTGATACTGTCGGTTTCCCTCGTGGGGGACAAAGCGGTATTCGAGGTTTCTGACAACGGCTGCGGTATTCCGGAGGAAGCGCTGGACAAGATTTTTGCCGGAAGCTATGAAAAGTCCGCCGCGCCGGTGGATGGGACACGCAGCAATATGGGGATCGGATTATCGGTATGTGCCGCTATTATCAAAGCCCACGGCGGTGAGATCACCGCAGAAAATAGGATGGGCGGCGGCGCTGTATTCCGCTTTTCTCTGGAAAGAGAGTGTGACGATGAGCAATAACAAATATAAGATTCTGATTGTAGAGGATGAAGCCAACATCCGCAGTTTTATCAAAGCGAATCTGGAAACCAGCGACTATCAGGTGATTTGTGCTGAAACCTGTACGCTTGGGATAATGATGTATGCTTCACACCATCCAGATTTAATCATTCTGGATCTTGGCCTGCCAGATTGGGATGGTCTGGACTTGATTCAGGAAGTCCGGGAATCGGACACGGTTCCTATCATTGTCCTGTCTGCTCGTTCCAACGAAAGGGACAAGGTGACGGCATTGGATTTGGGCGCAAATGATTATATTACAAAGCCATTCGGTACAGAAGAATTGCTGGCCCGTATTCGTGCCGTTCTCCGCAGTCATCGGCAGGGAGCAGAAAATGAGAGTACACCAAGCGGAAAATACCAGCTTCAAGATTTGTTGATCGACTATGATAAAAGACAGGTCTTTGTCGGCAAGGACGAAATCGACCTGACACAAACCGAATACAACATCATGGCTTATCTCTCTATCCATGCCGGAAAGGTGCTGACCTACGCTGCGATCATCCGCGCGGTTTGGGGATATTCGGATTACGGCAGCGTCAAGAAGCTACAAGTCAACATGAAAAACATCCGAAAGAAAATGGGCGTAACGCCCGGCGAAAAGCGCTATATCATCAATGAGCTTGGCGTTGGGTATCGTATGCTGGAAGATGATAAATAGAAAATGCGGTGCTGCCTTTCCAGAGGCTGCACCGCATTGTAATATCATTCTGTTTTATGGAAAAGGCTGAACGCTGTTCATTCTACCCGCAGCATCCGATAGCCGATGCCGATGTGCGTTTGTATGTATTGCTGCCCGTCTTTCCCATTTTCCAGCTTTTTGCGCAGAGTCGCCATAAATACCCGCAGGGAGGCAATATCGTTTTCCCAACTACTGCCCCAAATCTGCTGCGTGATGTAGGTGTGTGTCAAAACCTTACCTACATTTTTGGAGAGCAGGCACAGCAGCTTGTATTCGATGGGCGTCAGGTGCAGTTCTGCGCCATCAAGATATGCGCAGCCTGCGGCATAGTCGATTTTCAGCGCACCATTCGTAAAAACCGGAGTTTCCTGCGCTGTATCCGCTTTCATCAACGCTAACCTTCGCTGCGTCACCCGCAGCCGTGCCAGCAGCTCATCCACAGAAAAGGGCTTCGTCAGGTAATCGTCTGCCCCAGCATCCAGCGCCCCGATTTTATCAGAATCCTCCGTTCTGGCGCTGATTACAATGATCGGCATATTCGACCACGAACGGATTTTGCGGATGATCTCCACGCCGTCCATATCTGGGAGTCCCAGATCAAGCAGCACAATATCCGGATTATGAGACAGCGCCTCCATCACGGCGCTTGCGCCGTTTTGAGCTGAGAGATACCTGTATTCGTGAGTTTTCAGCGTCGTCGTGATTAAATTGCGCACAGGGGTATCATCTTCTACAACGAGAACGAGCGGCTTATTCATTTAAGTTCACCTCACTAAGCGGTACTGTAAAGGAAAAGATGCAGCCATGCGGCGAATTGTCTTTCAGCGTCATTTCGCCATGATGTGCATGAATGATGGCTTGGCAGAGCGTAAGCCCAAGCCCAAGACTTCGGCGGCTGTCGCCAATCGGATTGCCCCCGGTAAAGAACATTTCAAAAACACGTTCCTTTAGTTCATCCGGGATACCCGGCCCGTTGTCGCAGACATAAAGTGCAACTGCATCATCGTGGCGTACTGCGGTTATCTGGATACATGAGTCCGCAGGAGTATACTTGATTGCATTGTTTACGAGATTGACAAGCACTTGCATGATAAGTCCCGCATCCACCCGCACTAATAACGGCTCGTTACCGCAATTTACCATGATCTGATGTTCAGAACTTCTGCGGTCAATATGACGCAGCGCTTCTGAGATAACATCCTCCAGCACCTGATCGGATAGATGCAGCTTTACGCTGCCATCCGCTATTTTTGTAATGGAAAGCAAATTCTCCACAAGCTCAGTCAACCATTGAGAATCGTCGTATATGTCGTTAAAAATACGTTGCCGAGTTTCTGCGTCCAAAGCATCATAGCTGTGCAGCAGCGTATCGGCGTTGCCGGAAATGGAGGTCAGCGGGGTCCTAAGATCATGGGAAATCGAACGCAAAAGATTAGCACGAAGCTGTTCGTTCTTTGCAAGGACGGCAGCTTCTTCCTTTTCTCTGGCGTTGCGCAGGTTATCCAGCGCCAAGGCACATTCACCGAGAATGGACAATGAAATGCTGGATTCAAAGGCATCCAAGGGTTTGCCCATGATGGAGATGCCGATTACCCCATAGGCCTGCTGCTGCGTCCGAATGGCAAGATAAAGATACCTCGCTTTAGAAAAATGTGTTGTAGTCGCTCCGGCACGCTTGCGGTTCTGCCAGACCCAATGAACAACATCCGGCTCCTGTTCAGCATCCGGGACGCCTTGCGGCGAACTGCCGTCTGCCGGATAAAAACTCCCAGCCAACAGCACACCATTGTGTGCAGGATAAATCAGAATATTGCGCTGCATGAGCCGCTGCATTTGTGTAGCGGTCATTTGATAGACATTCTCTGGTGTCGCAGCTTTTTGGAGCTGCTGATTTGTGTCAAATAAAATCTTGGTGCGGTAGGCATCCCGTGCAGATAGCTGCGCATGAGCTTTCAGCTTTGCGGCCAATGTTCCGGTCAAAAGTGCGATACCCAGCATAATCGCAAATGTTATAGGGTATCCGCTGTCATAAGCCAATAGGGACAGGCGGGGTTCCGTCAGGAAATAGTTAAACAGAATCACGCTCAAGAAAGAGGCCAGAATACCACAGGTATAGCCGCTGGTGAAAATGGAGGTCAGAAGTACGCTCAACAAATAAACTGCAATGATGTTCGCGTCTGTGAAGCCTAAACGGGAGAACACCCAACCAACAGCAGTTGCTATTCCCAAAACGCCCAATGTCAGCAAAAGTTCCTGCACAGTCGGAACGGTTGGATGTGTGATCGCAACGGACTTTTGCCGATAGTTTTTATATATATCCGCATCGGGAATAATGTGAATGTCAAGTCCCGGAGCAAGCTCAATCAGGCGCTCAGTTAGAGTCGGGCGATTCCAAAAATGACGGTGCTGCACACCGCTTCGCCCAATCACAATTTTTGTTACGCCTGAAAGCCGTGCGTACTCCGCAATCTGTGTCGCTACATCTTCGCCATGCGTTGTGACAATCCTTGCTCCAAGCCGTTCTGTGAGCTTGATATTATCTGTCAGCCGCGCCAGATCATCCTTGCTCAATGCGGTACGATCAGGTGTCTGCACATATAGTGCTGTAAAGTCGCAGCCAAATGCTTTGACCATCCGCCCGGCAGTACGGACGATCCGTTCATTTGACGGTGATGACGACAGGCAAACAAGAATATGCTCTTGCTGTATCGTATTTACAGTCTGATCGCTCATGTGTCCACCACCTTTCAAAATATTATAACACGCAATTATGAAAGATTCTACCGCTTGTACTCTATGGCCAATAGGATTTCGTCTAAGGAATATGTATCGGAATCAAGAAGTAAAATTTGTGTGTTTGGGTGTATATCTCTAAAACGCTGCAATTCCGATGATAAATCTTCTACCATAAGATTTCCAGGCAGAACAGTACAGTGTGGAGTTGGTCGTGATTCACATGCACTATCATTCCACATTTGTTTATCATCGAGGATTCGATCCAGTCTCACCATAACAAACCAGCCGAACAGAAAAAGAAGCAGCATGGATACGATCAAAGCAACATCTTCCACATAAATTCACCGCCCTTTCAAATCCGAAAACATTTCTGAAGCTGCTTATATTCGCCCAATGCCAAAATGGTTACATCATTTGTCAGCACGGTTTCCGGCGTAACAGACACATCGGTTTCCCCAGCCCGCTTAATTCCAAGAATGTTGATTTCGAATCTCCTGCGGATGTCCAACTCACCGATGCTTTTACCTCTCCACGCCTCCGGCACTTCCACTTCAAAAATTGCGTGCTGGTCGTCGATTTCTATGTAGTCAAAGATATGATTGGAGCTGTATCGAATCGCAGCCCACTTTGCCACTTGCTTTTCCGGGTAGACCACATGATCGGCTCCATTGCGAAGTAAAAATTTCGCCTGAACATCGCGTTCGGCACGGGACACGACGCACTTTGCACCCAGCTCTTTTAGAAGCGAGGTCGTTTCAAGGGAGTTTTGGAAATTGCCGCTGATTGTAACAATGCAGACATCATAATTCCCAATGCCAAGTGTGCGAAGAAATTCTGCATTTGTGCTGTCGCCAATCTGAGCGTTGGTGACGAACGGGAGTACATCATTGATTCGCTCCTCACTCATATCTACTGCCATAACCTGATGTCCCAACTGCGTCAACTGCACGGCAATATGCCGTCCAAAGCGACCGACTCCAACCAATAAAATGTTTTTCATCATGAACCTCCTAACTTTATCCAACTGTGATTCGATCCAACGGCAGCTTTGCGGCTCCCGCTCTCTTGCCGGATAGTGCCGCGTAAATAAGGGTAAGACCGCCGACCCTGCCCAGATACATAAGCACGATCAGCACAATTTGCGACGGGATGTGGAGCTGCGGCGTGATACCCAGCGTCAGTCCTACTGTTCCAACTGCCGAAGCCGTTTCATACAGGCACGCGGAAAGCGGCAAGTTTTCATAAGTGCTGATAAAAACAGCGCCGCCAAAGAACAACGCGAGATACATCGTCACAACGGTTGCGGCAGTCTTGACAACTCCACACTCAATCCTGCGTCCAAAAAAATGGGCGCTCTCACGCTGGCGAAAGGTCGCGGCAGCATTTGCGACCAATACAGCCAGCGTTGTTGTTTTCATACCGCCCGCCGTGGAGCCGGGTGATCCGCCAATCATCATCAGAAGAATCATAACAGCCTGCGATGCGCCGGTCATATCAGAGAGGATTACGGTGTTGAAGCCAGCAGTCCTCGGTGTGACGGACTGGAAAAAAGAAGCAAGCACCCGTTTTCCGATGGGAAGTGAAGAAAAATCCGCAAGGAAGAAAAATATTGCCGGAAGGACGAGAAGAAACGCAGTCGTGACAAGGATCACCTTGCTCTGCATCCGATAACGGCGAAAGTGGAGCTTGTTTTCACAGATGTCGTCCCATGTCAAAAACCCAATGCCACCAGTCACAATCAGCAGCATAATCGTGATATTGATGATCGGGCTGCCCGCATAACTGGTGAGGGACGGATAGAGGTTGCTTTCCGTTCCAAGAATGTCAAACCCGGCGTTGCAAAATGCGGATACGGAATGAAACACCGCCATCCAGACGCCGCGCCATCCATAGTCACGGCAGAACACCGGCAGCATAGAAAGTGCGCCCAGCAGTTCAATCAGAAATGTCCCCCGTAGGATAAATTGTGTCAGACGGACGATTCCACCGACCTTTGGTGCAGAAATTGCATCCTGCATGGTGCTGCGTTGCATCAGGGAGATTTTCCGCCCGGACAACAGCGCAAACGATGCTGCTACGGTTACGACACCAAGACCACCAATTTGGATCAGCGCCAGAATAACCGTCTGCCCAAAGGTTGACCAGTAGCTGCCTGTATCCTGCACCACAAGCCCTGTCACGCAGACGGCAGAGGTTGCTGTAAACAGCGTTTCATTGAATGGAGTTACATTCCCTCCAGTCGTGGAGATCGGCAGCATCAGCAGCAGCGCTCCGAGCAGAATGACCCCGGCAAAACCTAATATGATAATTTGAAAAGACGAAAGGCGGCGCTTTCGACGAATGATCTCTTCCGGCATAAAGGCAGCTCCTTATTTCTGTGATGGTTATATTATACAGCCGGAGATTTTAAGAGCGGATAAGGGACATTTGCGACGTATTAAGATTGAATAAAGATGAGTAGATTGCTTGTGCAGATTGGGCAAGGCGAAAGTCTTGTCCAATTTTTTGTGTCCGGCTTTGCCAAATCGCCCACATCAGACCGTAGTAGTGGTAAACGGTGGGCAGGTCGGATTATCTCAAACGCCTTATTTGCAGAACTGGCCAAAAAGCGCTTTTGAAATTGTAGTAAGGGTAGGGAGAAAGAAAAACACTCTGGTCGAATGTTGCTAATGGTAACGCCAATGTTACCGTTGCCTTGCGATGGCAATGCGACGCTGCTGGATGTCCGTACTGAAGGCGA
>OIZL01001718.1_pt1 | contig 11187 bp, 9 predicted proteins | sample 1588541 | NCBI WGS metagenome assembly OIZL01 (sample SAMN03283285) | human gut metagenome | biome: human-associated habitat; material: feces | host: Homo sapiens | place: Peru | collected 2012 | reverse complement strand
TATGCTCCATTTCGCTTCGCTCATTTCGCATAACCTTCGCTGCATACCTGCCTACACACATCAAATCCCTACGGGATTTTTTTCAATCATTACTAAATAATCACAGGGACAACTTGTATATCATTTCCTTTTTTTGTGGGAATGGAATCCTGTTTTTTCCCCAGTCCTGTCTGTCTTTGTTTAGATGCTGTATTCGCCCATTAGCCATTTTAGGGCGTTGATTCTTTTGATGCCGTCGTAATCTGCTTCGGGGTCTTCGTCTAACGTTAAAATGTATTTGGGGTATTGGTCGTTGATTTGTTGCAGTGATGATAGTTCGCGCTTGAGTGTGGCTTCATCTCTTACCGTGGCTGCCACTTGGTAATATACGATGTCGTTTTCATCGATAGCAACGAAGTCAACCTCTAAGTTGTCGATTTTTCCAATGTACACACTTTTCTGTCGGCGCAGCAGTTCGAGATACACCACGTTTTCCAACAATCGCCCAGCGTCGAATGATCGTCCGCCCAGCAACATTCTCCTTAGCCCAACATCTACAAGGTAGTATTTGCCAAGGGTTTTCAATAGTTGTTTTCCTTTCACGTTGTATCTTTTGGCTTCGTACACAAAAAAGGTTTCACACAGCGATGTGAGGTATTTTTCCACTGTTTTTTGGTCTATCTTTCTTCCGTCGGCAGTCATGATGTCGGCAATTCGCTTGGTTGACAGCATATTTCCTATGTTGTCGGCCACAAAACGAATCACGCTTTCAAGCATCATCACATCTTGTATCTTTTTTCTGCTGATGATGTCTTTCATCACCACGGTATTGTACACTCCATTCAAATAGTCGGTAATGTCTTTGGGGCGATCGAGTGCCAAGGTGTAGGGAAAACTGCTTTGGGTGATATAATTTGTGTATGCTTTTTCAAGGTTATCGCTTCCGCCACAACCTTCCACATACTCCTTAAACGACAATGGGAGCATAGCTATCTCCACATACCTTCCTGAAAGCAAAGTGGCGATTTCGTTTGATAGCATATAGGCATTCGAGCCCGTAACATACAGGTCAACGTTAGGTTTCAAGTTGATACTGTTGATGATGTCGGGGAAGTCCTTTACATGCTGTATTTCATCAAAGAAAATGTATGTGGGTTTGTCGGACAATATCAGCGGTTTGATGTGTTGGTGCAAGGCAAGTGGATTGCGCAGCTCGATATTGTCATAATCCTCGAAGTTGAGATACAGGATTTGTTCGGGGCTTACGCCATTGTTCAACAGCCAGTCGCGAAAGATTTCCATAATAGTGGATTTTCCGCAACGGCGTATTCCTGTTATCACCTTTATCAACTTTTTATCTTTGAAAGCGATAAGCTTGTCGAGATAGTCTCGGCGTTCAATTCTCTCCATTGTCTTGTGCTATTTTGGTTGTTCGCCACAAATATACAAAATTTTTTAGGAATGGAATCCGAAAAGTGGTGGGAAATTGAAAGTTTTGGGAATGGAGTCCGAAAACTTTTGGATTTTTGGAAGTTTTAGGAATGGAATCCTATTTTTTGTGGGGAGTCGGACTCGTCTGACGTGTCTGACTGGTCAGACCACCAACTCGTAGACCCGTAGACCTGTTGGCTTGTTACTCGTATTGGTTTTTGCGGCGGTATTTGTTGGCTACTTGTTGGAGGAGGGCGAATTTTTCGATGCGGTGGGGTGGGTAGCCGCCTTTGGCGATGGCTTTTTTCACGTGCTTGAACCAGTTGAGCATGTCGTGCTCCTCAATGCGGTGCTTTGAGGGGCGGCGATGGTTCTCGTTCATGAATGCCATCATCTGGTCGTATTGCGCTTGCCATCTTTCGTCTTGTGTCATTTGCGTTGGTGGTTTTGGGGGTGAATAACAAAACCCGATTATCAGCTGTTGTGGTAATCGGGTTTGTGTGAATTATAGTGTGCAAGAGGTTGTGCTACACTATCGCATTATTTTGCGATGAGGAGGTAGTAGTTCTTCTTGCCGCGCTGTGCGAGGATGTATTTGCCGTTGAGCAGGTCGGCTGTGCCGATGGTGGCGTTTTGGTCGGTGAGTTTTTCCTTGTTGATGCTCACGCCGCCGCCTTGTGTCATCTTCTTCATTTCGCCCTTTGATGGGAACACGGCAGCCTCGTCGGTGAGCAGAGCGATGGCTGGAATGCCTTCTTCGAGTTTAGCCTTGCTGATTTCGAATTGTGGCACGCCTTCAAACACGCTCAAGAGGGTGCTTTCGTCGATTTTGTGAAGAATGTCGTTAGCCTTGTTGCTGAAAAGAATTTGTGAAGCCTCCACAGCCATTTCATAGTCGGCAGCAGAGTGTACCATAGTGGTGATTTCCTTTGCCAAACGCTTCTGCAATGGGCGCAAACCTGGGTCGGCAGCCTGTTCTTCTTCGAGCTTGGCGATTTCTTCCTGGGTGAGGTCGGTGAAAATCTTGATGTACTTTGCAGCATCTTCGTCGCTCACGTTCAACCAGAACTGGTAGAACTTGTAAGGAGATGTGCGCTTAGGGTCGAGCCACACGTTGCCACCCTCGGTCTTGCCAAACTTGGTGCCGTCGGCCTTAGTGATAAGTGGGCAGGTGATAGCGAAAGCCTCGCCACCGTTCATGCGGCGGATAAGTTCGGTACCGGTGGTGATGTTGCCCCATTGGTCGCTACCGCCCATTTGCAAGCGGCAACCCTCGTGCTCGTAGAGGTAGAGGAAGTCGTAGCCCTGAAGGAGCTGGTATGAAAATTCGGTGAACGACATACCGTGGTCGGCATTGGCTGCCAAACGCTTCTTTACAGAGTCTTTAGCCATCATATAGTTGACGGTGAGGTGCTTGCCCACGTCGCGGATAAACTGCAAGAAACTGTAGTTCTTCATCCAGTCGTAGTTGTTGACCAGAATTGCGGCATTAGGTGCACCGCTGTTGAAATCAAGGAATTTTTCGAGTTGCTTACGCAGACATTCCTGATTGTGGCGAAGTGTAGCCTCGTCGATAAGCACACGCTCCTGGCTCTTCATTGAAGGGTCGCCAATCATACCGGTGGCACCACCGATGAGGGCGATAGGGCGATGGCCTGCACGCTGCAAGTGCTTCAGCATCATGATGCCCACGAGGTGGCCGATATGGAGAGAGTCGGCAGTAGGGTCGATACCCACGTATGCCGATGTCATTTCTTTGTTGAGTTGTTCTTCTGTGCCGGGCATCATATTGTTGATCATCCCGCGCCATTCGAGTTCTTTTACGAAATTAATTTTACCCATCGAAACTTGATTTTCTGTATAGTTGTTTTGTTACTTTATAATTTGCAATTGAAATACAAAGGTACGACTTTTTTCTAAAAGAGTGAAATTTTGCAATTTACATACGAGAAAGCCGCATAAAAATAGCGTCGGAAGAGCCGTCCACATTAATTTCTACACGAGTTTGGTGAGGGTGTAGATGTAGGTCACGCCGGTGTCGGCCACTTGCTGTAGGCGCACTCGCTTGCCGCTTTTCTCCAGAATGGTGAACTTGTTGACCCGCGTCATTCCAGGCAGGGGCACGAAATACATGTTCTCTTCAGGGAAAAGCCATTGCATTTGGTCGCCGTCGTCGCTCCAGTTGCCGTAGGTGGTGGTGTAGGGGTCGTGGCGGTCGTTGGTGATGGTCACCTGCACGATTTCACCTTGAAACTGCACGGAATAGTACGAGCCAGCCGGTGGGGGCACTACGGTGCCATCTACCGTTACCGAACTGATGGTCCAAGTGCCGAACCACACGCCTATGTCGCCGCCATTTTGGGTGCATGACGAAAATGCCACAGAAGCGACAAGAAGCCACAAATATGTAATCAGATGTTTCATCATTGTCCGATATTAAAGTCGCCATGGTATGATACCGACACCATGCCGCCTGTGTTGTTGCCTAAAAGTGAGCCACGGTCGAAAGCGAACTGCGCCTTCAGTTCCAACCCCCTCAACCACGAGGGGTGCGCATTTGCCTCAAGCATGAAGCAGGTGGCGCGCACGCCTGTTGCGCGAGGGTGCTCAGGGGTGCCGTAAGCCTTGCGGGTGGAGAACAGCAAGCGATAGTCGTACTCGCTGCTGAGATTGCCCTTCACGCCGATGTGGAAGCCACGCACCAAGTTGTCGAGGTAGCGCATGTAGCCGTCGGTGTTGTAGATAAGGGATTTGGAAAACGGAGTGCCAATCGACATGCCACGGTTTTGGTAGCCATTGTAACTGTAGTTGTTGTAGTAGTCGTCGGAGCCTGTGGCACCGCCCTTGATGGCAGAATCCTTGTTGAGGTCTTCAGAGAAGTGGATATGGCCGCTTTGGTTGGTGAAGTCGATGTATTCCACCACCACTCCGCTCACAAAACTCTTTGTGGCGGAGCGCCATTCCAGTCCCCACAAGCCGTCGAAGCCGTTCTGCAAGCCGATGCCCGAACCGTCTTCCCAAATGGTTTGGTGATAGGCGCGGAATTTGCCCACCTCGTCGTTCTCGTAGTCGAGCATAATGTCCCAACTGCCCACATGGTTGCCCTCCACATACACTTGGTCGCCAGGGTTGTCGCCACCGCTGCCGGCGATGATGCTACGGAAGAAACTTTTGAAGTTGGCAGGCATCTTCACCGTTTTGGTCAGAATGCCATTCTCGTAGATGTTTTGAGTTCCTGCAAACTGGCACGCAGCCTGTGCACCGATGGTGAACACAAACGGCTGGTCGGGGCGTGTGCGCAGACGCAGTTTCTTATAATTGAACCAATAGCCTGTGGTGAGGAAATTGTTGTAGTAGTTGTAGTGGTTTTTCAGCCAGTCGCCGTCGTCGAGGCGCTCGTAGCCCAGTTCGCCACTAATCTGCACCCAGCCGTTGGTGAAGGGAATGTTTTGATAGTTCACAAATCCCACTCTGACGCCTGTGCCAGGGCGTGCGTTGCCACTCATCACCAAGTCGCCGCTCGAAAGGTCGGCACTCGCCAAGTCGGATTGGCGCGCCTTTGCGCCCACAGTGGCAAATAGGCTGCGGTATTTCACATCGGCATACAGCTGCTGCACCCATGCGTGCGCAGGGTGCTGAAGATTGCGTACAAACTTGCCGTTGGCGAGGTCGTAGCGGTCGTATGATACCGAACTGGTGTAGCCTCCCCAAAATTCGGCACCGAATCCGAATGCAAAGCGGAGAGTGGTGTCGAGTTCGTGCTTTGCGGCGGCATTGAGCAGGGTGGAGTATTGCTGAGTGAGCGTTCCGCCCCGGTTGGAGTTGATGTAGTAAGGAGCGATGTCGCCCTTGCCGTAGTTTACCGTCACGCCGCCTTCATATTCCACATCAAATTGAGCAGAAGCCAAGAAGGCTGTTGTCGCCAGCATGTAAATGATGTTTACATAGCGAAAAAAAGTCATTTCGTTCGTAGTTATTTTTCAAAAGTGTTGATGTGCCGACTTTTCTTTTGGTCGGTGATTTCGTCGATGTTAATGTAGATGCCGCTTTCCTCCACTTCGCCAAACTCGTGGTTGATGGCGGTGCCGAAAAAGCGCATGGTGGGAGAGAGGTTCATGTAGGCGTTGACCAGTGGCGGAATGTTGATGCCGTGGCTGCGTATGAACTGGTTCAGGCGGCGGTAGTCTTCCTTGAAGTCGTTGCCCACAAAAAAATGCTCGGTGCGCGCTGCCGGTGTGTCGGGTCGGAGTGGCTCAATCGGGGTGACCAGTGCCTTGTGGTCGGGGAAGTAGAGGCGCAGGAAGTGGAGCAGCAAGTCGCGGCACTCTCTTTGGTAGGAGGGATACATCGTCATCTTGCCCAGCAGATATTTTGTGTCGGGGTGGAGAACGGTGAGTGCGCCCAAACCGTCCCAGAGGTTGTCGAGCGCGAAAATTGACTTCGCACCCTTGTTGGCTGACTGATATTCGGGGCGAACGAACGAGCGGCCCAGTTCAATGGTGATGGGCAGGTAGTGGCTCATAAATTCGCTTGAAAACCGAAACATGTGGCTCATGGCGATGTGGGGCGTGCCGTCGGGGTCGATTACCATGTCCTTGCCAAGAATATAGCGGTAGGCACCGATGATTTCACGCTCCTGCGGATTCCACACGAATAGTTGGCGACAGGGAGTGGACATGGTGTCGAACTCGTCGATGTCGCAACTTTTGCCAGTGCCGCCGCCACCTGCCCGGAACGAGATTTCGCGCAGTCGGCCTATCTCGCGCATGATGTTGGGTGCGCTGTGGGCATCGACAATGTAGATTTCATTGCCGGCTTTGTTGGTGCGACGCAAAAGGCGGTCGGGCGTCAGCTCGCTTTCTATCAAGCTGATGTCAACTGGGTCAATGATTCGTTGTTCTGTCATCGTCGTCGGTGTTTCAGTTTTCTTTATATATTAAAGTTTTTTATTTTCGTTTTCAGGCTTGAGCGCATAGCAGATGTCGGCTAAGCGTTGTGCCTCTTCCATGGGGTGGCTTGCGTCGAGGCTTTGCCATGCGATGGGCTTGCCCACCACCACGCGAAACCTCTTGCCCCTGCTCTTGAACATTTCGCCGGGCAAAAGAATCATTTCGAGGTTGAACTTCATGCCCAGGCGTTTGCGCCAGCGTGCCATGCGATAGAAGAAACGCGAGTTTTCGCCATCGAAATACATGGGCACGATGTCGCGCTGCGAGCGTATGGCGTGCATCACCACAAATTTCTGCCACTGCAAATCGTGAATCTCGCCGTTCTTGCCCATACGCGAGCACAGTCCGGCAGGGAATGTAATCATCTGTTTCTGCCCCTGGTATTCAGCCTCGATTTCGGCGGCACGCCCACGCGATTGCCTGCCGTATTTGTTCACAGGCAGAAACACAGGTTGCAGCGGCTTCACCGCCATCAGCAAATCGTTGACCAAAAAGCGAATGGCACCCTTGTAACGACCGCCCAGAAATGCGATGAGCGAAAGTCCGTCAAGTCCGCCCAACGGATGGTTCGACACGAAAATAAAGCGGCCCTCTGCTGGAATGCGGTCGGCGTGCTCCACCTCGGTGGCGATGTCGAGGTAGTCGAGAGCCTCGTGGGCAGCGTCCACACCGTCTTTTCCACACATGCGCTGAAGAATCTCATTCAGTTCGCGCTGATGAATGATGCGCTCCAGCCAGCGAGTGAGCCAGCGTGGGATAAAGCGATAGTAGCGAGGCAAGCGTTGCCTCACCAACTCATCTACATCTATCACCAATGGCTCGTCGTTCATTTCCAAATTCACGATTGAATAAGCAAAGTTAGTCAATAATGGGGATAATAGGAACAAGAATTTCATAAACTTTTAGAACAAATGGAAGAAAATGTGTACTTTTGTAGATGCTCACAAGCGTATGATTAAAAAATGAACACATTATTTCTCCCTTCACAAAAGTGCCTGCGCAGTCAACTTCTGGTGGAGTTGATAGCGATGTGCATACTGTTTGCCGCCGCCATGAGCGTGTTTGGCACCAGTGGCGTGGGCTTGGCGTGTGGGCTTGGCGTGGCGTATGTGGTGCCTCGCTGGCTCTATGCCCGATTGAGCGGAGGCGAAACGCGTGGAGGAATAGTGCTGATGGTGGCAGGAATGCTGCTGGTGGTGTGGGCGTTCCGCAACATCTACGGCTGGACGCTGGCAGAGGGGCAGTCGTTTGCCGACCCTGTCTTGCGCTGCGACGACAAGGGCTACTACCTGTGGGCGCTGCATTACTACGACGGCTCGGTGGCAGAGCCCGACACAAAGTTTGTGGGCTTCCCATTGATGATATTGCTGTCGTGGAAGTTGTTGGGGCACAGTATCGTTTGGCCTATCGCCATCAATGTGATGCTTACCCTGCTCACAGTGGTGCTGACCGGGCAGACGGCAGGCAGGGCGTTGGCTGGCCGTGTGCGAGCCGACCGAGGCACCATCACATTTTTGGCAATGCTGGTCACATCATTGCTCGGATTCTTCATGAGCCATGCCGCCATGCTGCTGAAAGAGCCGCTCACCTATTTCGCGGTGGCACTGGCAGCGTATGCTATAGCCCGAATGAAAGAGATAGATGAGGATTCGCGCGGCAGCGAGTGGCACGATATTGCGCTGTTCACCATAGCGGTGGCACTGATGTCGATAGTGCGCACCAGCGTCATCTACTTCTTGGTGGCTGGCGTGATTATCACATTTTTCGACAATAAAGACATGTGGCGATATGCGTGCATGCTGCTTGGCATTGCGCTGATAGGTATGGGCTTGGGCATATATTGGTCGAATGGATTCAGCATGGAAGTGCAGATGCGCATTTTGGCAGCCACCGACACCGGAGGCGACATGATGAAAACCATCTATCAGGCACGCGGCATATATGGCGAAATGATGAGCGACTACTTCTTCCTGCCTGTATGGCAAAAACTGCTGCTCCTGCCGGTGACCTGCACACTCCAACTCTTCATACCTTTCCCATGGGTTGACAACGAAGTGCTCGATGTGTGGTCGGTGGCAACCCGATTCCAACTCGTGTGGTATGCTGTGGCAGGCGTTTCGCTCTACTACCTTTTCGTGCTCGCGTGGAAAAAGAAAAACTTAGGTTGGTGGGCAATGTGGCCCTTCGTGTGCGCAGCCGCTGTGGCATTCACCACCAGCGGTACCGTCAGCCGCTACATCCTCCCCTACGAGCCCCTGTTCGTAACCATAGCAGTATGGGTCCTACTTAAATACCACGAATCCACCATCCCCAACGAAGATGACAAACAACAAAAAGGCGCCACCCCTCACAAGAAAAACTTCCGCCGCTCCTTCATCCTATGGTGCGCCGCCTACGCCACCACCGTAACCATCATCCTCACCATCTGCTACCTCACCCCCCCCTAATCCCATATCCCTATGTGAGGTGAGGATTAGGATGCGAGGGGCTTCTTCGATTTTTATTTCAAAAATGCATTATTTTTCTGATTTTCTGCGCCTTTTCGTAGAGAATAACATTTTTCGTTGAAGAAAAACGAAGTTTTTCTGCGCAGTTATGATATTTGGACGTATAAATTTGGTGATATTAAGCCATGGAGCACTCGGAATAATTAGAGCACTCGGAACATTCAGAATAATCTGAACACTCCGAGTGCTCCAAAATCTAATTTCTAACCTCTAATTTCTTGCCTCTGGGAATTGTTATTTTTTGGGGGTGAGGGTGATGAGGGGGACGAGCATTTCTTCCATGGAGATGCCGCCGTGCTGGAAGGTGTCGTTGTAGTATTGCACGTAGTGGTTGTAGTTGTTGGGGTAGGCGAAGAAGTCGCGTCCCGATGCGAAGATGTAGGTGCTCGACACGTTGAGCAGCGGCAGTCCGAAGCGTTTGGGCTGCTTGATTTCGTACACTTGGCGTGGGTTGTAACTGAGGTTCTTGCCCACTTTGTAGCGCAAGTTGGTGTTGGTGTTTTTGTCGCCAATCACCTTGATGGCGTTGTCCACTCGTGTGGTGCCGTGGTCGGTGGTGAGCACGATTTTCCAGCCATGCTCGGCTATGCGCTTGAAGATTTCCAGCACATAACTGTTTTTAAACCATGTGACGGTGAGCGAGCGGTAAGCCTCGTCGGTGTAGGCGAGTTCGCGAATCATCTTGCTCTCTGTACGCGCGTGAGAGAGAATATCCACAAAGTTGAACACTATCACGTTGAGGTCGAAATTTTTCAGTTGTGCGAAGTGCTGCACCAGGCGTTCGCCGGCGGCAGAGTCGTTGAGCTTGTTGTACGAGAATTTGCACTTGCGGCGATAGCGGTCGAGAATGGTTTGGATGAGAGGAGCCTCGTTGAGGTTTTTGCCCTCGTCTTCATCCTCGTCAACCCACAATTCAGGGAACATACGCTCGATGTCGATAGGCATCAATCCCGAAAAAATGGCATTGCGCGCATATTGCGTGGCTGTTGGGAGAATGGTGGTGTAGAGTTCCTCCTTCTCGATGTTGAAATAGTCGTTCAGCAAAGGGCTGATGGTGCGCCACTGGTCGAGGCGGAAATTGTCGATTACGATAAAGCACACCTTTTCGCCAGCGTCGATATGCGGGAAAATCTGCGTTTTGAAAATCTCGTTGCTCATGAGCGGGTGGTCGTCGGTGGTGACCCACTTCTCATAATTGCGCTTCACCATTTTGGCGAACGCGCTGTTGGCCTCTTGCTTTTGCATACGCAGCATGTCGGCCATGCCGGTTTCGGCGTTGGAGAGCGTGAGTTCCCATCGCACCAGCGTGTTGTAGAGCTGATACCAATCGTCGATGGTTCTTGCCATGGCTATTTGCTGGCTGATGCTCATAAACTCCTGCTGATAGTCGCTTGTGGCTTTTTGCGCCACCAGCGCCTCGCTGTGCAGGTTTTTCTTGATGGAAAGCAGAATCTGCATCGGGTTCACAGGTTTAATCAGATAGTCGGCAATCTCGCTGCCGATAGCCTGATTCATGATGTTTTCCTCCTCGCTTTTCGTAATCATAATCACGGGCACATTGGGCTGCGCAATTTTGATTTGCTGCAGCGCCTCCAGTCCGCTGATGCCAGGCATATTCTCATCAAGAATGATGAGGTGGAAATTCTGCTGAGATATGGCGTCGAGTGCGTCGCGACCGTTGGTCACTGTGGTCACCTCGTAGCCTTTGTTCTGCAAAAACAGAATATGCGGTTTCAAGAGATCGATTTCGTCGTCGGCCCAGAGAATTTGTTCCTTGTTCATATAAGTGTGTTTATTTTTTTGTTAGGATATCGATGAGTTCTGCCACGCCCTCGGTGGCCTTCTTGGCAATCACATGCACATACGATGGCACTGCGGCAGGCTTGGGGTCGATGTAATAGACCTCTGCTCCTGGAGGCGCATACTGGAGCAACGCCGCTGCGGGATACACCACCAGCGTGGTGCCGATGACCACAAACACATCAGCTTTCGACGCAATGCGGCAAGCTGGCTCAAAGTTGGGCACAGCCTCGCCGAAAAACACGATATGCGGACGCACATGGTCGCCATAGGCATCTACGGTGTCGACGCTGGTTTCCAATCCCTTGTCCGACAGCTGGTCGCAAGGCAGCGTGTAGATGCGTTCGGGATGCGTCATCGAGCGCACCTTCATCAACTCACCATGCAGGTGCAGCACATTTTTCGAGCCGGCACGCTCGTGCAGGTCGTCCACATTTTGCGTGATGACATTCACGTTGAAATATTTTTCCAGTTCCACCAGTCCACGGTGTGCGGCGTTGGGCTGCGCATCGATCAGCTGC
>OIZL01001717.1_pt1 | contig 11201 bp, 8 predicted proteins | sample 1588541 | NCBI WGS metagenome assembly OIZL01 (sample SAMN03283285) | human gut metagenome | biome: human-associated habitat; material: feces | host: Homo sapiens | place: Peru | collected 2012 | reverse complement strand
GGCGGCGGTCTGGCTCCCATCGGCGGCTATATCTGCGGCACTCAGGAATGTGTGGATCGGTGCGCCTACCGGCTGTCCGCTCCAGGCCTGGGCAAGGAGGTCGGAGCCAACCTGGGTCTGATGACCAGCCTGTTCCAGGGCTTCTTCCTGGCCCCCACGGTAACCGCCGGTGCGGAAAAGGGCGCCGTCTTTGCGGCGAATCTGTATGAGCCTCTGGGCTTCAAATGCGTCCCCAACGCCACGGAATCCCGCCACGACATCATCCAGGCCGTAGAGCTGGGCAGCGAGAAGGCCATGATCGCCTTCTGCAAGGGCATCCAGGAGGCGGCCCCGGTGGATGCCTTCGCCACCCCCCTGCCCTGGGATATGCCGGGTTATGACGATCAGGTGATCATGGCGGCAGGTGCCTTCGTCCAGGGCTCCTCCATTGAGCTCTCCGCCGACGGCCCCATCCGCCCGCCCTATGCGGTGTATTTTCAGGGCGGCCTGACATGGTATCACGCCAAGCTCGGCATTGAGCTGTCGCTGCAAAAAATGCTGGAGGCCGGACTGACCGCGCTTCCGCAGGAGGAGAAAAACGTATGAATTGGTTCTGGTTTGCTTTAATTACGCTGCTGTTTTGGAGCGGCTCCGATCTGTTTTCCAAGCTCGGCTGCTGCGGCGAGAAGGATAAGACCGCGCATCTGAAAATGGTCGTGGCCGTCGGCGTGGTCATGGGTCTGCACGCGGCGTTCATGATCTTCTTCCGCAACGTCGAGATCAATTTCCAAATCATTTTGACCTATCTGCCCGTTTCGCTTTTGTACATCGTGTCGATGGCGCTGGGCTACATCGGCCTGCGCTACATTGAGCTTTCCATCAGCTCACCGATCTGCAATTCCTCCGGTGCGCTGGTCGCCGTGCTGAGCATTCTGACAGGCGGCCTCGCGGCGCTGGACGGTGCGGATCCCGTGCCGGTGCTCGGCGCGGTCGCGCTGGTCTGCGTGGGCGTGATCGGGCTGGGCGTCGTCGAGGCGCGGGAGGACGATGAGCTTCGCGCCCGGCGGCAGGAGCACGCCAACCGCAAATACGCCAAAAGCTGGCTTGCCATTTGTCTGCCGATTGCCTACTGCCTGCTCGACGCGGCGGGGACGTTCGCCGACTCCCTTGTGCTGGAAAGGCTCAACGAGGACTCGGCCAACGTCGCCTATGAGCTGACGTTCCTTGCGGCCGCGCTGTGCTGCCTTGCGTACCTGCTGATCCGGCGCGAAAAATTCACCTTCAAGGCGGAGCTGCCGAAGTACGTCGGCGCAGCCTGCGAAACCGTCGGCCAGCTCTTTTACATCTATGCCCTCGCCGACAAGGACCACGTGATGTTCTCCGCACCGATTATCTCGGCCTACTGCGTGCTGTCGGCGGTCTGGGGACGGCTGTTCCTGCGCGAAAGGCTGTCATGGAAGCACTACGCCATGATTGCGCTGGTGGTCGCCGGTATTGTGATCCTCGGTGTATATGACATCTAAGATATGAGCGAAAAGCGCACGGCATTTTATCATCTGCCGGGGTTATTTGAATTTTTCGAGTTCTATCGCGTGTTTTTGCCGTTGTATCGGACGCATCGGGAATATTTTTACGACTGGTGTGCCATCGGCTCGATCTACGGCGCTCCGGAGGACTGCCTCTGGGGCGGCGGACGCGTCGGGGTAGGGGACTGTGCGGCGCGAGAGGTGCTGGCGCTGCTGCGCGAGTACGGCATTTCCGCGCGGCTGACCTTCAGCAATTCGCTGCTGCGGCCGGAGCATCTTGCCGACGAAAAGTGCAATGCGCTGTGCCGCCAATTTGCTGTGGGCGACGGGCCGGAAAACGGGGTCATCGTCCATTCGGAGCTGCTGACGGCCTATCTGCGGCGGACGTATCCGCAGCTTTATCTGGTTTCGTCCACGACGAAGGTGCTGACGCAGTTTTCGGAGCTGCAAACGGAGCTGGCGCGAGAGGAATTCCGCTATGTCGTGCCGGATTTCCGGCTGAACGGGGCGTTGGAGCTGCTGGCCGCGCTGCCGCAGGCGCAGAAGGACAAGGTGGAATTCCTGTGCAACGAGTGCTGCGACCTCGGCTGCGCGGAGCGGCGGGCCTGCTACGAGGCTGTCAGCCGGAAAAATCTCGGCGAGGCGGGACCGGAGCATCCTTGTGCATCTCCGGCGGGGGACGGCGGCTACAGGTTTTCCAGGGCGATGGAAAATCCGGCTTTTCTCGGCATCCGGGACATTCGCGATCTGCGTCTGCCGCTGGGCTTTTCCGAGTTCAAGCTCGAGGGCCGAGGCTTGGGCAGCGCGATGGTGCTGGAATTCTTGCTCTATTACATGGTCAAGCCGGAATACCAGCTCCACGTCCGCGAGGCGATCTACCTTGACGCAATGTTGGATCTGTTTTGAATGCGCCGGGAAACGTTCCCTGCGTGTCATTGCGAGGTTCTGAAAGAACCGTGGCAATCTCGCGGAATTGGCTTGATATTTCGGAAGATTTGGGCGAATTCGGAGCTTCCTGCACGAGATTGCCACGCCGCTTTGCGGCTCGCAATGACAGAATAGGGAGAAGCTCCGTTTGGCCGGAGCAGCAACTTCATAGAAAATCCGGCTCCCGGTTCAACGCTCCGGGAGCCGGATTTTCATTCGTCTTGCAGGGTTTTGGCGTATTCGGAGGGGGAGATGCCAAAATTATCCTTGAATTGGCGCGAAAAATGGTGGATGGTGGAATAATTCAGCATCGCCGCGATCTGAGAAAGGTTGTGCTTGCCTTCCCGGATGAGGGATTTGCTTTCCTCCAGCTTGACGCGGCGGATGTATTCGCCGGGGGAGATGCTCATCTGACGGCGAAACAGCGCGGTCAGGTGCGACGTGCTGACGCCCGCCTCCTTTGCCACCAGCTCTACGGACAGCTTGTCGTAAACGTGGTCGGCAATGTATTGCAGCGTGCGGCTGATGATGAGATTTTCGTTATGCAGCGCCAACGGGGTTTTCAGGCGCTTTTTCCGCCCGCCGCTGTCACGCAGGATGGATAGCAGCAGGAGCTTCAGATTGCAGCGGATGAAGTCGCCGCTGTAGGCATCGTTTTGCTCCGTTTCGCGAAGGATGTTTTTCAGCAGCGCGGCCTCCTCCGGCGACAGGTCGAACACGCGGTCGCTCAGCGCAAGCGGCAGGTCGCTTTCGAGGTCAAAGGCGATGGTGAGGAAGCGGACGGTCGTGTCCGGCTCCGTGTACTGCATATGCCACTGGTTCGGGCCGAAGAGCATGAGCTGCCCCTGCCGGAGCGAGTAGCCGGTGCCGTCCACGACGCTGTGAAGCTGCCCACGGTCTACGTAGGTCAGCTCATACATCGAATGCGACTCGCCCTTGAACAGGAAGCCGCTCTCGACCTCGCGGTAGAACAGCGTATAGATTTCGCCCAGCCGCAGGCAGTCGCCGATCTTGAGATTGTCCGCGGCGGTCAGCGGCTGCGTCCGCTCCAGCGCGGCGCTTTTCGGCAGCGCAAGCCGGACGGAGCATTCCTGCTGATACGGCACGACGGCAAACTCCACACCCGTCGCGAGGCAGACCGGCTTATCCAGATAGAAATAGGTCGTTTTTTGCGCGTCGCGGACGGCAAGCACGGTCATTCCCTGCTCAAAGTCCAGATACACCGGCTCCGAGCAGCGCTGGAAATACGGCTCTCCGGCGGGATAGCGGCGTACCTCCTCCGTCCAGTCATCTCCCTGCGGGAAGCCGCGATTGGGCAGGCGATCGCGCAGGATGCGGCCGTAGCCGGTAAAGGTCTGACGGTTCAGATTTTCGATCAAGGCAAAGCCTCCCTTCTGTACGGCCGCCGGGGTCAGTCAAACAGGCGGTCGGGATAGCGGCCCTGCGCGTGCAGAGCGGCGACGGCGGCCTGCACGTCAGGCAGGTCCTCGCGATACGTCACGCCGTACCATGCCTCGTCGGTGTGCAGCACGCGGACGCTGCCCAGTCCCTCGTGAATCTGCGCGTTGGCGACGGTGGGCAGGAAAAATTCGCATTTCATGGGGTTGACCGGCAGGTTTTCGCGCAGAAATACCGGGAAGCGGGCTTCCAGCTCGGCTAAAATGCGCGGTGTAAAGCCCCAAAAATTCATAGACACAACGGTATCACCGGACAGCACCGTCCAATTTTTTCCGTCCTCAGTAAAGGCGGCGTCATCGCCGCGCTTTTCGATGCACGTGCGCTCGGTCACGCCGGTGAGCAGGCCGTTTTCCGTTTCGCAGACACCGCGCGCCATCGTTCCGTTGGCGGTCATGGCGTTGCGCAGCCGGTAGCCGACCATGGCGTATTCGTTGTCCGCGTGCGGGCCGCGGAAGAAGTCTGCCAGTGCGGTAAAGGCGCCCCGGCCGTAAAAATCGTCGGCATTGATCGCTGCGAAATCGCCGGGGATTTCATCCTTTGCGCAGAGAATTGCGTGACCCGTTCCCCACGGCTTCGTCCGGCCCTCCGGCACGGAGAAGCCCGCCGGCAGACGGTCGTTCTCCTGATAAACATAGGCCACGTCGATGTGCCGCTCGACCCGCTGCATGAGGGCGCGGAAATCCTCGTCGATGGCTTGCTTGATAATAAAGACCACCTTGCCGAACCCGGCGGTGATCGCGTCGTAAACGGAATAATGAATGATGCTGTTGCCCTCGGCATCGATGGGCGTGATCTGCTTCAGACCACCGAATCGGCTGCCCATGCCGGCAGCCATAATGACAAGCGTTGGTTTGTTCATGAAAGCACTTCCTTAAAAGTCCGTCCCCGCAAAACTGCGTCAGGACGGAGCTGTCGTTCCATAGCATTATAGCAGACGGACAAGAAAACCGCAACAATTTAGGATATTTCTCTGTAAAAATGTTGACACGGGCGGGGAAAATGGGTAGGATGAAAGAGAAAAAACGAGGGAGGACAGAAAATGGATACGATTTATGTTACCGGTCACCGAAATCCCGATACCGATTCGATCGTTTCCGCGATGGCCTACGCGGCGCTGCGCAATGCGCTGGGCGATCGGGAATATCAGGCGGCCCGGCTCGGCCACGTCAGCGACGAAACGCAGATGGTGCTTGACCGCTTCGGATTTTCCGCTCCGGTTTGGGTTAAAACGATGCGCACGCAGGTGCGCGACCTCGCCTACGACACGCCGCCGGTGCTGTCCTCGGCGGTCACGGTCAGCCATGCATGGTCGCTCCTGACGGCGGACCGCAGCGTCGCCGCACTGCCGATTACGAACGAGGACGGGACGCTCTACGGGATGCTTTCGGCGGGCGACATCGCCGCCAGCGATATGCACTCGATTGAATGCCCCCACGTGGACGAAATTCCGGTGTTTAACCTGTTAAGCGTTCTGGAGGGCCGCATCCTGAACGACGCGGGAAACCTCATCGACACCATCGGCGGCGACGTGAGCATCGCGCTGCCGCAGAGCTGCGAGAATCTGCTCTTTACCGGGCGGGACAGCATCGTTGTCGTCGGTCAGCAGCCGGACATGATCCGCCGTGCGCTGGAGATCGGCGTTCGGTGCATCATTATCTGTCAGGCAGAGCTGCCGGAGGAGCTGCGGACGCATCCGGCTGACACGTGCATTATTTCCACGCCGTTCGATGCCTATCGCGCCGTGCGGCACATCTATCAGTCACTGCCTATCTCCCGTATCTGCCACACCGACCAGATTGTCTGCTTCCATCTGGACGATTTCGTGGACGACGTGCGCGAGGCAATGCTCAAAAGCCGCTACCGCTGCTATCCCATTCTGGACGAAAACGAGTGCGTCGTCGGTACGCTCTCGCGGTATCATCTGATCCGACCGCGCAGAAAGCGCGTGGTGCTGGTCGATCACAACGAGGCGGCGCAGTCCGTGCCGGGTCTGGCGCAGGCGGAGATTTTGGAGATCATCGACCACCATCGCCTAGCCGATATCCAGACCGGCAATCCCATTTACTTCCGCAACGAGCCGGTCGGCAGCACGACGACCATCATTGCCTCGATGTATCAGGAAAAGGGCCTGATGCCCTCGGAAAAGCTGGCGGGCATGATGGCGGCGGCAATCGTTTCGGACACCGTCATGTTCAAATCGCCCACCTGCACCCAGCGCGACCGCAATATGGCCGAGCGCATGGCGCGCATCGCCAACGTTTCGCTCGACGAGCTGGGCCAGCAGATCTTCTCCGCGTCGTGGTCGGACGACAAGACTGCGCGGGATCTGATGATGGCAGACTTCAAGGATTTCCACATTGCAGGACACAATCTTGGCGTGGGACAGATCACCTGCGTCAACTCGGCGCACATTATGGAGCGCAAGAACGAGTTCCTTGCGGAGATGGAATCGACCATGAAGGAGAAGCACTATGACATGATGCTTCTGATGCTGACGGACGTGCTGCGCGAAGGCACGCAGCTCATCTATCTCGGCGGCGAGGACACCATCCGCATGGCCTTTTCGCAGGACGCAAAGCAGAATTCCGTGTTCCTGCCCGGTGTGATGTCCCGAAAAAAGCAGATCATCCCGGCGCTCACGGCAATGTGGGGCTGATTTTTGCGGAAAAATTTTTGCGTTTTTCGCTGCGTTGTGCTATAATATAGACAAGCGGATCGTCCCGGATGCGCCGTATCATTGTGCAAGGAGGGAGCAACAATGAAATCCATCATCACCATCAGCCGCGAATTCGGCAGCGGCGGACGTACCATCGGCAGACTGGTCGCCGAACGGCTCGGCTATACCTTTTATGACCATGAATTGGTCAACGAGGTCGCGCGGCGCTGCGGCTTCTCCCCGCGCTTTATCGAGGAGCACGGCGAATATGCCAGCGCGAGAAGCAGCCTGCTGTTTTCGCTTGCCACCGCCGCTCAGACGCCGGATACCCTTTCCATGTTCGACCGGCTGTATATCGAGCAGATGAAGTTCATCGAGGAGCTGGCCGAGAAGGGCAACTGTGTTATTGTCGGCCGCTGCGCGGACTACATTCTGCGCGACCGCAAGGATTGCCTGCATATCTTCATCCACGCCGATATGGAAAGCCGCGCCAAGCGCATCGTCGAGCAGTACGGCCAGAGCGACAAGTCGCCGGAAAAGCGCCTCGCCGAAAAGGACCAGAAGCGCAAGGTATATTATAAGAACTACACCGGCCGCGCGTGGGCGCAGGCGAAGAATTACGATATCTGCCTCAACAGCGGCGTCCTCGGCGTAGAAGCCTGCGCCGATCTCGTCGTCGAAGCGGCAAAAAAATAAGACGAAAAAAAGTGGGTACGTTTGTACCCACTTTTTTATGTTCGATCAGCCCAACAGGAGGGTATACCAGACGCCGCAGGCTTCGCGGAGAAGCATTTGGGCGAAATAGACGCGGTTCGTCGTCGGGGCGGGAACGCCAAGTGCGCGTGCGCCCTCGCTTTTGGCCAGCAGGGCAGCGCGGCAGAGGTGGTACTCGCTCGAAACGACGGCCACGGTGTCCGGCCGGATGCCGGTCTCGGCTTCGATCAGCGCAAGGGAGAACCGCAGGTTTTCCTCTGTGCTGGTCGATTTTTCTTCCTTCCGCAGGCGCTCCGGGGCGATGCCCGCCGCCGTCAGCCAGCGGTACATACATTCCGCTTCGGTGATGTCCTCATTGCTGCCCTGCCCGCCGGAGAGGATGGCAATCGCGTTCGGATAGGTCTGAAGATAGGCCTCCGCTGCGCGCAGGCGTTCATAGAGCGAGCGGCTCGGCTGCGTCCCGTTCACGCCCGCGCCCAAAACGATCAGATATGCCGCCTCCGGGTCTTTCGCTCCGCCGCAGCAGATGCCGACCCAGATGCCGGAGGCCGTTGTGACCGCCAGCACAAGAGCCAACAGGAGCAGCAGTACACGCCGCATATGGCGCATGGCGCGGGGGAAGCGCTTTTTCAGCCCGTCCACCGCGCCGAACAGCAGAAAGACCGCGCCGGCTGCGCAGAGCGTCAGGCCCGCGAAGCCGTAGTAGAGAAAAATCAGGCGGACGGCGATGCCGAGCGCGATCAGCAGCAGGCCGGGCAGCCAATAGCGCCGCCTCATGCCTCGAACAGGTAGCCCTTGAGGACGCGCAGGGTGTTGAGAACGCCGTCCTTGTGGCTGCGCTCATAGCCGTGTGACGCGTAAACGCCCGCGCCGATCAGACCGTGGCGGATATCCGCGCCCGCGCTGAGCGTCGCTTCAACATCCGAGCCATAGTGGGGATAGATGTCCACGGCGTAGTCGGCGTTTTCGCGCTTGGCGGCGGCGATGAGCTTCTGTACGACCTCGTAGGAGTACGGACCGCCGGAATCCTTGGCGCAGATGGACACCTGCCGCTCGGTGCATTGCAGGCCGTCGCCCACGCAGCCCATATCGACGGAGATGGCCTCGGTCACACCCGCGGGGACGGAAGCTGCGCCGCCGTGGCCGACTTCCTCATAGACCGTAACGTGGACATAAACGCGGCGCTTCGGGGTCAGCTTGCTGTCGGCGAGGTACTTGGCAAAGCCCAGTAAAATGCCGACGGACAGCTTGTCGTCGAGGAAACGGCTCTTGATATAGCCGGATTTCGTCACGCGCGTGCGCGGCTCGAAGCAGACGAAATCACCCACGGAAACGCCCAGCTTTTTCACGTCGTCAGCGTTCGTGACGACCTCGTCGAGAACGACCTCCATGGCTTTCCATTTGCGGGAGGTGTCGTTGTAATTGTCGTTGACGTGGATGGATGCGTCGCAGAGCTGGAGCGTGCCTTCATAAATGCCGTCGAATTTCGTCACGATGCGGCAGTTTTCCGCCTCGGCGTTGTTGGCGTTCATGCCGCCGACATTGACGATGCGCAGGCGGCCGTTGCCCTTGATCTCCGCGACCATGCCGCCGAGCGTGTCGGCATGGGCTTCGAGCAGCAGTGCATCGCTTTCGTCCTCGCCGCCGAGGTCGATCAGGATGCCGCCTTTATTCGTGCGCGTCGCGGAAAAGCCGAGCGCTTCAAATTCCTGCTTGACAAACTCTTCTGCCGCGCGGGTATAGCCTGTCGGGCTGTCGATGGCCAGAAGGGCGACGGTTTTTTCTACTGCAAAGTTTACATAATTCTCCATTTGCTTGTTCTCCTTTGTCGGGAAATCCTATTCTGCGTTCCATTATAGCATAGTTTTGAGAAAAAGAACAGCAAAAACCGCAAGTCGCGTGTATTCGACTTGCGGTTTTTGTTATATTCGGGCTAACCCTTCCGGAAATCGTACATAAAGCAAGGGCCGGCAACGGGCTGTCGAGAACGCCAGCCCTCACACGGCGCACGCTCCCAACCTTGCGTAGGGCGCGATGCCCACATCGCGCCGCCCCCGCCGCAGCGGATATTTCAATCCGTGACCGTTAGGCACACCACAGCAATTATGCATTCCGCATTATTCGATGCTGCCTGCACGCGGCGGGGTGAGGGCACCCCGCCCTACAAGATGTGGGCTTAGAAGCTGCGGTCCTTGGAGGCAATTTCCTTGAGGCAGCGGGTCTCGAAGTCGTCGGGGGACATGGCACCGAGATCGACACCGCCGCGGGTACGGACGGAAACCGTGCCGTTTTCCATGTCGCGGTCGCCAATGACGAGCATATACGGGATCTTTTGCAGCTGCGCCTCGCGGATCTTATAGCCGAGCTTCTCGCTGCGCAGGTCGCTCTCGGTGCGGATGCCGAGGTCGTTCAGGCGCTGCTCCAGCTGCTTGGCGTAGTCATGCGCACGGTCGGTGATGGGCAGGATGCGTACCTGCGTCGGCATCATCCACAGCGGCAGCGCACCGGCGTATTCCTCAATTAGGTATGCCAGCGTCCGCTCGTAGCAGCCAAGGCTGGTGCGGTGGATGATATACGGCAGCGCCTTCTCGCCGTTTTCGTCGATATAGTACATACCGAAGCGCTCGGCCAGCAGCATATCGATCTGAATGGTAACGAGGGTGTCCTCCTTGCCGTAGACGTTCTTATACTGAATGTCCAGCTTCGGACCGTAGAAGGCTGCCTCGTCGATGCCGATGGAGTAGTTGACATCGAGGTCGTTCAGAATGCGCTCCATGACGCTCTGCGCGTGGTTCCACTGCTCCGCCGTACCCTCATATTTGTTGTTGGGGTTGGCCGGATCCCACTGCGAGAAGCGGAAGGTGCATTTGTCGAGCATACCGACCGTGCCGAGCATATACTTGGCAAGCTCAAGGCAGCCCTTGAATTCTTCCTCAAGCTGGTCGGGACGGAGGACCAGATGGCCCTCGGAGATGGTGAACTGGCGAACGCGGATGAGACCGTGCATTTCGCCGGAATCCTCGTTGCGGAACAGCGTGGACGTTTCGCCCAGCCGCATCGGCAGGTCGCGGTAGGAGCGCTGGCGGTTGAGATAGACCTGATACTGGAACGGGCAGGTCATCGGGCGCAGGGCGAAGCATTCCTTCGTTTCATCGTGCGGATCGCCGAGGACAAACATTCCGTCCAGATAGTGATCCCAGTGACCGGAAATTTTATACAGCTCACGCTTGGCCATGAGCGGGGTCTTGGTCAGCAGATAGCCCTTCTTCTGCTCGACATCCTCAACCCAGCGCTGCAGCAGCTGCACGACGCGTGCGCCCTTCGGCAGCAGAATCGGCAGGCCCTGACCGATGACATCGACGGTGGTGAAGAATTCCAGCTCGCGGCCGAGCTTGTTGTGGTCGCGCTTGCGGGCTTCCTCCTGCGCTTGCAGATATTCGTCCAGCTCGTCCTTTTTCTGGAAGGCGACACCGTAGATTCTTTGCAGCATCTTGCGCTTGGAGTCACCGCGCCAGTAAGCGCCGCAGCACTGCGTCAGCTTGAAGGCGTTTGCCTTGATGCGGCCGGTGGAATCCAGATGCGGACCGGCGCACAGATCGGTGAATTCACCCTGCGTATAGAACGAAATGACCGCGTCCTCCGGCAGATCGTTGATCAGCTCGACCTTGTACGGCTCGTCCTTTTCCTGCATGTAGGCAATGGCCTCGGCACGGGGCTTCTCCGAACGGACGAGGGGCAGCTTTTCCTTGCAGATCTTCTTCATCTCAGCCTCGATGGCATCCAGATGCTCCTGCGTAAAGGAAAAATCGGAGTCAAAGTCGTAGTACCAGCCGTTATCAATGGAAGGGCCGATGGCGAGCTTAACCTGCGGGTACAGACGCTTGACCGCCTGCGCCATCACATGGGAGCAGGTGTGCCAATAGGTCTTGCGATAGGCTTCG
>OIZL01001716.1_pt1 | contig 11219 bp, 10 predicted proteins | sample 1588541 | NCBI WGS metagenome assembly OIZL01 (sample SAMN03283285) | human gut metagenome | biome: human-associated habitat; material: feces | host: Homo sapiens | place: Peru | collected 2012 | reverse complement strand
TGATGCATGTGCATTTTTACTTAATCAAGGTGATGATGGTGTTATTATATTAGATACATCCATATAATTATAATATTTTTAAAATAATAAATAATGAAAGAAAGATAAAAAAATTCAAGTAGTAATGTGTGTATAGGGGGAATATTATGAAACAAGAGTTAATAAAAACAGAATTGAATGTAATAAATAACAAAATTGGAATAATGAGAGTAGGAAATGTTGATTATATATCAATTACAGATTTGGCTCGTTATAAAGATAAAGACAGAACAGATTACATTATTCAAAATTGGATGAGAACAACTAATAGTTTATTATTTTTGGGTACATGGGAATATTTAAATAACGAAAATTTTAATTCCATCGAATTCGATGGGTTTAAAAATGAATCAGGCACAAATGCTTTTGTTATGACTCCTAAAAAGTGGATTAAAGCAACAAATGCAATTGGAATAATTTCAAAGCAAGGTAGATATAATGGGGGAACTTTTGCTCATCCGGATATAGCTTTTGAGTTTGCTAGTTGGCTTTCACCAGAATTTAAATTATATTTGATAAAAGAATTTGAAAGATTAAAATATAATGAAGCGTACCAACAAAAAATAGAATGGAGTGCAACTAGACTATTATCTAAAGTAAATTATATAGTGCATACTAATTCGATAAAAGAAAATATAGTACCAACATTGACCGAAAAACAAATTAAATTTGTTTATGCAGAAGAAGCCGATGTTTTAAATGTTGCATTATTTGGAAAAACCGCTAAAGAATGGAGAAAAGAAAATCCTGAACTAGCCAAAAAAGGAAATATTAGAGATTATACAGATTTACTTCATTTAGTTATTTTAAATAATTTGCAAAATACAAACGCACAGTTAATAGAAGATAATGTTTCACAAAGTGAAAGACTAATTAGACTAAATAATTCTGCAAGAAGACAAATTAACTTGCTACAAAATAATAAAAATTTATATGAATTAGAAAAAATGCAAAAACAAGCAATTAATGAAAAGTATTTTTTGAAGTAAGTATAAAGTGTATTTGATTTGAATAAATTTTTTTAATGTCAAAGTGTAAAAAGAATGTTCTAAAGTGCAAAAATTGCACTTTGAAATTGATAATTAAATATAATTATAGCGCATTAATATAATTTTGTAGCACATGAAAAAATTAAGTTGTATGAAAAAAGTAAAAATGTTATAATCTTTCTTGAAAAGGAAAGATTTTTTTATGGTTAAAATAGGTAATGTAGAAATAAATGGTAAAATAGTACTTGCTCCGATGGCGGGAATAACTAATAAAACTTTTAGGATGATATGTAAAAAGTTCGGCTGTGCTTTAGTAGTTGGCGAAATGGTATCTGATAAAGCTATTATTTACGAAAATGAAAAAACTAAAAAACTTCTTGAAATGGATGAAAAAGAGCGTCCTATATCTCAACAAATATTTGGAAGTGATAAAGAAAGTTTTTGCATTGCTGCTAAAAAAGTTTATGAATATATGCACCCAGATATAATTGATATCAATATGGGTTGTCCTGTACCTAAAATTGCTATAAAATCACAAGCGGGTAGTGCACTTTTGAAAAATCCTGAAAAAATATTTGAAATAGTTAAGGCAGTCAAAGAAAGTGTTCCATGTCCAGTAACAGTTAAAATTCGTAGTGGTTGGGATAAAAATAGTATAAACTGCGTGCAGGTTGCTAAAATATGTGAAAAAGCCGGTGCTGATGCTATAACACTTCATGCAAGAACAAGAAGTCAAGGATACTCTGGTCATAGCGACTGGTCTTTAATAAAAAAGGTAAAAGAAAGTGTAAGTATTCCCGTTATTGGAAATGGTGATATTATTACATGTTATGATGCAAAAAAGATGCTTTTAGAAACTGGTTGCGATTTAGTTATGATAGGAAGAGGACTTTTAGGTAATCCTTGGCTTGTAAAAGAGTGCAATGAGTATTTAGAAAAAGGTATTATTCCAAAAACTGTAAGTTATGAAGAAAAAATAAATATGATGAAAAATCATTTAACTGGTTTAGTAAATGAAAAAGGTGAAAAAAATGCGGTACTTGAAATTAGAACTCATTTTCTTTACTATTTAAAAGGTATGCCTAATAGTGGTGAAATAAAAAATATGATATGTAAAGAAATTTCTTATGCAAACATTATAAAAATACTTGATGATTATTTAAAAAGTTTACAATAAAAAAAGTTCAAATTCGAACTTTTTTTAAATTTCTACAAAATAGTTATATTTTTGAAGTATTAATAATAAATCTTTTGTATTTATAAAGCCATTTTCATTGTTTATTCTTATTTCTGAGTATTCACTTTCATTTTTATTTGTTAAAGTGCTTACTTTTATTTGATTAATTTCATTTAAAATACTTTGAATATTTTCATTTGTTGAATTAGCCTCAAAATCAATATGATATCCATGAAGAGGATCAAAAATATAGTAGTAATCTGTGTAGTATGCAAAAATTATATTTGTTTTAGTAATATATAAATAATAATTTCTTTCAATATTAGTTTCCTTTAGAAAAGGAGAAACATCTTTTAAGGTATTTACTTTTGATGATGCACCAAAATTTACCCTTAAATAGTAAGGTTCATTAAGTAGTTTATCAAATTTATTTTTTTTATCACTTCTTATAAAGTAAAATACCGCAAAGATTAAAAATATTATAATAATTGTTGATATTATCCAAACTAAAAATCCATTTTTTTTATTCATTTACAATTTCCTTTGCAACTTCATTAATTGGTCCAGCTCCAATAGTTATAACTAAATCATTAGGCTTTATAGTAGATTTAATATAATTTTTTATTTTATCAAATGAATCTAAATATATTACATTTGGATTTTTTTCTTTAATTAAATCTACAAGCATTTCTTCTTTAACACCCCAAATATTTTTTTCTCTTGCGGGGTAAATAGGGGCAATAATAATATTATCAAATTTAGAAAGTACATCTGCAAATTCATTTAAATGTTCTATTGTTCTTGAATAAGTATGTGATTGAAATATTGCATAGTCTTTATTATGATTTACTTTTTTAACTGAATCAAGTGTAGTTTTAATTTCACTTGGATGGTGTGCATAATCATCATAAACAAGTGCATCATTATATTTACCAATAAGTTCAAATCTTCTTCCTACACCAGTATAAGCACTCAACCCATCTTTAATGTTTTCTAATGAAATATCATATAGTTTGCACATTGCAATTGCCGCAAGTGAGTTATAAACATTATGTTTGCCTGATACAGATAAATTTATTTTATCAATGTAACTTCCATCTATAAATAAATCATAACTTGCATGACCATTATTGTTATATGAAATATTTTTAGCCATATAATTTGAATTATTATTAATACCATAAGTTATCTTATTTTCATCTTTTGCCATTAAAACAGTGTTTTCATCATCATTATTTATAATTAAATTTCCATTATTATTAAGTTTGCTAGTAAATTTTTTAAATGAAGATATAATTCCTTCGATATTTTTAAAGTAATCAAGATGATCATCATCAATATCTAAAACTATTTCACTTGTAGGATAAAATTCTAAAAAACTATCTACGTATTCACAGCTTTCAGCAATAAAATATTTTTTAGAGCCAATATGATTATTAGAGTTTATTATAGGAAGTATAGCACCTATCATTATAGTAGGATTAAGACCAGCTTTCATAAATATAGTACTTACCATTCCTGTTGTAGTGCTTTTTCCATGAGTACCTGAAATACATAATACATTTTCATATTCTTTCATTAAAAGCCCTAGAGCAGTACTTCTTTCATAAATACATTTATTTTCTTTTCTTGCATATTTTAACTCTTCATTATCTTCGTGTATTGCAGCAGTATATATAATTATATCTGCATCTTTTACATTTTTTAAATTTGTTTCATAAGTAACTTTTATGCCGCTTTTTTCAAGATTTTCTGTTAGTTGTGTTTTTGTAGCATCATATCCTGTTACACTTGCATTAAATGATTTTAATATCATAGCAATACCACTCATGGAAATGCCTCCGATACCTATCATGTGAATTTTTTTATTTTCAAACATTTTTCTTCTTCCTTTCAAATATATTATACTTTAAAATAAACTAGATAGCAAACGAGTGACGATATAATAAAGTAATTTTTTTACCCTTAACTTCTATTATACCTTCATCTTTTAAATTTTTGAGTTCTCTATGCATAGCACTTCTGTCAATTGCAAGAAAATCTGCGAGCTCTGAAAAAGATATAGTTAAATAAATTATGCTACTTCCATGCAAGGAGCTTTCAATATCAAAATATTCAAGAAGTTTATCTCTAATTGTTTTTTTAGAAATTATTTGTAGTCTATCATTTTTTTTCCTAATTTTATCATTAAATATTATCATAATATTTTTTAAAAATGTATTAAAGTAATCGGTATTTAATTTACTTTTAATAATAATATCATAATCAAAAACAAGTACTCTGGTGTCCTCACTTGCTATCATTTCATACTCTTTATTATATAAATATGATAAGTTTGAACCAAAAATGTCATCCTCATAAAGTTCTTCGATAACAAGCTTATTTCCATTATAATCTGTATATACTATTTTAGCATTACCACTTATTATAATACCTATAATATGGTCTTTAAGAGTTTTAGAAATATTGGCATTTTTTTTGAAATTAAAGAAAAGTCCTTCGAGATAATTTATTAATTTATTTTTTTCTTTTATAGAAATATTATCAAATAATTTTATCATTTACACCTCTCATGTAAAATTTTATCATTTTTTTAACATTGTTGCAATTGCAACAATATATTTTTTAAATATGTGATATAGTTTTAATAGATTTAAGATAGATGTAGGAGGAAAAATGAAAATAGTTAAAAGAGATGGGCATATAGTAGATTATTGCCCAGAGAAAATTGAAATGGCAATTAAAAAAGCCAATGATGAGGTAGCTGAAGAAGATAGAGTAAGCGATATTCAAATCAAAAATATTATTAAATATATTGAAGGCTTAAAGAAAAAAAGAATGCTTGTTGAGGATATTCAAGATATTATTGAATATAGATTAATGGCTCTTTCTAAATATGCTCTTGCAAAAGAATATATTACTTATAGATATACAAGAGAATTAGTTAGAAAAAGTAATACAACAGACCTTTCAATTAAAGAATTAATTGATGGTGAAAGTGAATATTGGAATACAGAAAATTCTAATAAAAATGCAAAAGTTGTTACTACGCAAAGAGATTATATAGCAGGTATAACATCAACAGATATATCAAGAAGATTCTTACTTCCAGAAGATATTGTAAAGGCACATGATGAAGGTATAATTCATTTTCATGATATGGATTATTTTGCACAAAATGCACTTCATAATTGTGATTTAATAAATTTAGAAGATATGCTTCAAAATGGAACTAATATAAATGGTGTTATGATTGAAAAACCTCATCGTTTTTTAACTGCAATGACTATTGCAACACAACTTATAACTGCAGTATCATCAAGTCAATATGGAGGATGTACTATAACACTTACTCACTTAGCACCATTTGTAAGAGAAAGTTATAATCGTTATTTAGAAAAGTATAAGAAGAGGAAAATGTCTAAGGAAGATGTAGAAAAATATGCAAAAGAGGATTTAAAAAAAGAAATAGAAGATGGCGTTCAAACATTTCAATATCAAATTAATTCTATGACTACAACAAATGGTCAAGCTCCTTTCTTAAGTGTATGTATGTATTTAGGGGAAACTAAAGAATATAAAGAAGAACTTGCTATGATTATTGAAGAAGTATTAAAACAACGTATTTTAGGAATGAAAAATGAAAAGGGTGTATATATAACTCCTGCTTTTCCTAAACTTTTATATGTTTTAGAGGAGGACAATATTCATGAGGATAGTAAGTATTATTATTTAACAGAACTTGCTTGTAAGTGTACTGCAAAGAGAATGGTACCAGATTATATTTCTGAAAAAATAATGTTAGAGTTAAAGAAAAATGAATTTGGTGAAGGTGAGTGTTATCCATGCATGGGATGTAGGTCTTTTTTGACACCTGACCGCTCTATTAGTTTAGGTAATATAGCTAAAGCTAAGAATTATGTTCCAAATAAGGGTAAGTATTATGGTAGATTTAATCAAGGTGTAGTTACTATCAATTTAGTGGATGTTGCACTTTCTGCTGATAAGGATATGGATTTATTCTGGAAAATCATGGATGAAAGATTAGACTTATGTCATAGAGCTCTTCAAATTAGGCATAAAAGATTATCTAAAGTAACAAGTGATGTAGCACCTATATTATGGCAACATGGAGCACTTGCTAGATTGGATAAGGGTGAAAGTATTCATAATTTATTACATCATGGATATTCTACTATATCTTTAGGATATGCTGGTCTTTATGAATGTGTTAAATTTATGACAGGACATTCTCATACTGATAATGGTAAGGGTAAAGAATTTGGTTTACAAGTAATGCAGTATTTAAATGATAAGTGTAAAGAATGGAAGGAAAAGGAAGACATTGATTATAGTGTTTATGGTACTCCAATTGAGTCTACTACATATAAGTTTGCTAAGTGTTTAAAAGAACGTTTTGGTAAAATAAAAGGAATAACTGACCGTAATTATATTACTAATTCATACCATGTGCCAGTTTTTGAAGAAATTGATGCTTTTACTAAGTTAAAATTAGAAAGTGAGTTTCAAAAATTATCTCCAGGTGGTGCGATTAGTTATATAGAAACACCTAACTTAACTAATAATTTAGAAGCAGTAATGCAAATAGTTAAATTTATTTATGATAATATTATGTATGCAGAGTTAAATACTAAATCAGATTATTGTCAAGAATGTGGTTATGATGGAGAAATTTTGTTAGATGAAAATTTAGAATGGTATTGTCCTAATTGTGGTAATCGTAATCATGATAAGTTAAATGTTGCTAGAAGGACTTGTGGTTATATTGGTACTAATTTTTGGAATAAAGGTAGAACTGAGGAAATTAAAGAAAGGGTTATCCATGTAGATAATAAGGAATTAGAGGAATAATGAACTATAATATAATAAGAAAGATGGATATATCTAATGGACCAGGAGTTAGAGTTTCAATTTTTATGCAGGGTTGTACGTTTAAATGTAAGAATTGTTTTAATCCTGAAACACATGATTTTAATGGTGGAAAGAAATTTACTTCTGATACAATAAATAAAGTTTTAGAGTTATGTGATAAAGATTATATTGAAGGTTTATCTATTCTTGGTGGAGAAGCACTTCATCCGAAAAATATAGAAAATACTACTAAACTTGCTAAGGCTTTTAAAGAAAAATTTAAGGATAAGACTTTATGGGTTTGGACTGGTTTCTTATTTGAACAAAAAAAGGATGAAGAAGTGTTTAAATATATTGATGTTTTAGTAGATGGACAATATGTAGATGATTTACATGATTTTACTTTAAAATGGAGAGGGTCTTCTAATCAAAGAGTAATAGATGTGCAAAAATCGTTGAAAGGAAATAAAGTAGTACTTTATAAAGAAAGGATAGATATTTAATGAGAGGTTTTGAGATTGTAAAAGGATATGAAGATAAGAATATAAATTTACCAGTTAGAAAGACAGCGCATTCTGCTGGATATGATATAGAGTCTGCTGAGGATATAGTAATTCCAATGTATAGACCAGGAATTAAACCGACACTTATTCCTACAGGTCTAAAAGCTTATTGTGAGGATGATGAATGTTTCTTTTTATTAAATCGTAGTAGTGGGCCAAAGAAAGGATTTTTGATGGCTAATAGTGTTGGCTTGATTGATTCTGATTATTATGGTAATGAAGATAATGATGGACACCTTTACTTTGCTTACTTTAATTGTAGTGACCATGATATTGAAGTTAAGAAGGGAGACGTTATTGGACAGGCAGTATTTCAAAAGTTTCTTATAACTGATGATGATAACGCTAGTGGTAAAAGAGTTGGAGGTTTTGGCTCTACAGAAAAGTAGTAGGGATGATATTAATATTTGTTCTTTATGGGATGAATTTTAATATCTTTTTTTATATTTTAATTGTTAGTTCACTTAAAAATATGGTATGATGTAGATGGAGGATGTTAGTATGAAGTTATCTATTATTGTAAATAAATATTTACTTATATGGCACTTATTATATCAATCATCTGTTTCGGATGAAATACATAGATTAAAACAAAAGTTGTGGCAAGACCATAAAAAGGAATATGCTAGTATTCATAAAGATAAAATACTTATTTTGTCATCGCCATTAGATTTTATACCAGATGATGATTATATATACAATATGGTGGAATCTTCTATATATTATAAAAAATTAAAGCAAGAGACAAATAAATATCGTTTGAATGTAATGGAAGTATGGGATAAGAATAGAAAGAAGTATAATGAGGAATTAGAAAAGTTATTTAAAACGGATTTAGATTGTTCTTATGATATATGTGTAATACATCCATCTTTAGATGTGGTGGAAAGTGATTTGTCTACTAAAACATTAACAATAGGAAAAAGATTAATTTTAAAGGATAAAGATAATTTTCTTACTTATGTTGTATATAAAATAGTAAAAAATGAATTTAATAATATAAAAACAGCAGATAGAGATATAGTGGATGCGATAACAGAATTATTAATTACTAATGAATTATATACACGTATTACTAGGGAGTCTAAATATAATTTGGGAAAGAAATCGTTAAAAGAAATTAAGCATAAAATATATCCATATTTTTTAATGTATTTAGGAGTTAATAAGAATGATTTTGAAAAGTATATGATTAGGGATAATATATTTTTTAATATAAATAATTATAATTATATTAGTTATTTAAAAAATATAGATATTTATTCCTTTATTGATTTTATTATAAAGAGTAAAGAGAGTATTTTAGGTATTAAAGATTTAAATGACTCTGTTATAGAAGTTTTATAGGAGGTAATAATGGACAATAAATTAGAAAATTTGCTTAATAAGATAAATTTAGCTCCTTTTTATATGGAAGAATTTAAAGAAGCAAAAATAGAAAAAATTAGAGTAATAGAAAGTAAGAATACATGGGTTATTTATTTACATAATAAGACTAATTTTAAGTATGAAGCAGTTAATGCTTTTTTAGAGGCTTTGGAAAATTATGTAAAGGGAAAGTATATATATAAATTAGTTATTAAAGTAGATAATGAAGATTTGTCTTTAATTGATAATTATTATAAGAATATTTTAATATTATTAAATAATAATAATTTTTATTTTAATATGTTTTCAGATAGATTAATAAATAAAGATAGTTCTTTCTTTATAGAAGTGTATAATAAACAAGAAAGTAATACTATTGGTAATATTATAGATAAAATTAATAATTATTTAGATAATTTTGGGTTTTCTAGTAAACTTTCTATAGTAGAAAATAATGAAAAAGGAAAAGAAATACTTGAGGAAATATCTCGTGATAAGGAAGTTATTATTAAATCAAATGATAAGAATGTTAAACCTAGTGGTATTTTATTTGGGTCAGGAGTAAGGGGGAAAGTAACTCCATTAAATGAGATAACTTATGAAGTGGATAATATTACAGTGGAAGTTCAAGTTTTTGGAGTGGTTCCTAGTACTAAGAAGGATTTTTATTCATTGTCTTTGAAGGTTACTGATTTAACAACTAGTATGTATGTAAGAGTATTTGCAAATTCTAGCGAAGTTTATGATAATTTATTAAATAAAATAAAAGAGGGTATGTGGCTTAAAATAAATGGTTATGTAAAGAATAATAAGTTTTATAATGATTTAGTAATAAATGCTCGTAATATTGAAGTAATAGAAAAAGAAATTGAAATACCAAAAGATTTAGAAGAGGTAAAAAGAGTAGAATTACATACTCATACGATGATGAGTCAGATGGATGGAGTAGTAACTCTAAAAGATTTAGTAAATCGTGCTAAATTATGGGGTCATAAAGCAATTGCTATAACTGACCACAATGCTATTCAAACTTTTCCTGAAGCTGCTAAGTATGTAACAGATGACTTTAAAATTATTTTTGGGACAGAACTTAATATGATCGATGATGATTTAAATTTAGTTGTAAGACCAAATAATTCTAAATTATTAGAAAATACTTATGTTGTTTTTGACTTTGAAACTACTGGTTTTAATGCTGGTGGTGGAGATTCTATAATTGAAATAGGTGCAGTTAAGTTATTAAATGGTGAAATTATAGATAGATTTGATAGATTAATTAATCCTGGTAGAAAATTATCGCCACATATTTCAGAACTTACTAGTATTACTGATGAAATGTTAAAGGATTGTCCTAGTGAGGAAGAAGCTGTAAAGGAGTTTATTAATTGGACAGGTGATTTACCTATGGTAGCGCATAATGCTAAATTTGATTCTTCATTTTTAGAGATGGCTTATAAAAAATATAATTTAGGTGAATATACTAATCCTTTATTGGATACTTTACAAATATCACGTGCTATTGACCCATCACAAAGTAGGCATTCTTTATCTGCTCTTGTAAAAAGGTATGAAGTACCATTTGATGAAGATGCCCATCATAGAGGAGATTATGATGCTGAGGCAACTGCTAAAGTGTTACATAAAATGTTACTTAAGTTAGACCAAAGAAAAATAGAGAAAATGAGTCAAATAGATGAATTAGTTTCTAAGGAAGAAATACATAAGTTTGGTGAATTATATCATGTAACGCTTCTTGTAAAAAATCAAACTGGATTAAAGAATTTATTTAAGTTAATTTCATATGCAAATACAAAATATTTATATAAAACACCAAGAATATTAAAAAGTGAAATAGAAAAATATAGAGAAGGTATTTTAATAGGAAGTTCTTGTGCAAATGGTGAAATATTTCGTTTAGCAAGAAGTAAGAGTGATGAAGAAATAGAAAATTTAATGGATTTTTATGATTATATTGAGTTACAAGTTCCTGAAGTATATAGATATTTAATAGATTTGGAAGATTTTAAGAATGAAAATGAAATGATTGAAAATATTAAGAAGATTATAGCTTGCGCTACTAAAAAAGAAAAGTTAGTAGTAGCAACAGGAGATGTTCATCATCTTGATAGAGAAGATAAGATATATCGTGAAATAATTGTAAATCAAAACAAGTAAGCATTTCACTAGTAGTTCTAAAATGCATAGAAGGAA
>OIZL01001711.1_pt1 | contig 11259 bp, 7 predicted proteins | sample 1588541 | NCBI WGS metagenome assembly OIZL01 (sample SAMN03283285) | human gut metagenome | biome: human-associated habitat; material: feces | host: Homo sapiens | place: Peru | collected 2012 | reverse complement strand
GCGGCTTTGTTTTCTTTCCCTTTACTCGGTCAGAGATGTCCTTGTGATAAGCCGAAAACGTATCTGTGGAGAAATTGGTTCCGTACATCTCGTTATAGTCTTTGATGATCCGTTCCAACGAATCGCGGCTATGCTCGTCCTTGCCCTCAGAATCCTCATTTTGCCCATAGGAGAAGATACCGCTGATATTCAGGTCATGCTTGATCTTCTTGAAAATGTCGTAATACTTAACAAGGGCATCAATAGAGGACACGGCAAAAATAGCCGTATACTGCCCATTTCTTGTTTTCGCTTTGTGGTTCTGGATGATGTGATTGGCGATCAGAGACATTCGCTCATCGGACATATAGAGTTCGCCTATATCAATCGCGTCCGCGAGTGTGGGGTCATCCCAGTCAAAATCGCCCTCCATTGTTTTTATGTATTCGATGTGGAAGCCCAGAACATTATTATCGAAGATGGCGTCTTTAATCAGATAATTGTGAAGGCACTCACCAAAGAGCATTTCCGTTGTTTGCGTGATTTTACCTTCAGTTTTGCCGTTGACTTCAAAACGAGGCGTCCCCGTGAAGCCGAAAAACTGTGCCTTTCTGAAATGCCGCACAATGTCCTTGTGCATATCCCCAAACTGGCTGCGGTGGCACTCGTCGATAATAAAGACAACCTTCTCGTCTTTGTATGCGTCCATTACTTTCTCGTACTGAGGGCGCTTTACAGCGTTTGCCATCTTCTGCATCGTGGTGACGATAAGCTGCCTGTTCTTGTCCTTCATCTGGCGGACAAGGACATCGGTGCGATCTGTCACATCAACGGAGCCAGCCTCAAACTTGTTAAACTCTTCGGTTGTCTGAGAATCCAAGTCTTTTCGGTCAACAAGGAAAATGACTTTCTTGATGTTCGGATTTGCTGCGAGGATTTGCGCAGTCTTAAAGGATGTCAATGTCTTGCCCGCGCCGGTTGTGTGCCAGATATACGCATTCCGGTTTGTAAGCGTTGCTTGACGGATCAGCGCTTCTACGGCATAAACCTGATAGGGACGCATGACCATCAAAATCTTATCGGTATCATTTAGGATGGTGTAGCGTGTCAGCATTTTAATGATGTGATCCCTTGCAAGGAAAGAAATCGAAAAGTCCTTCAAATTGGTGATGCGGACGTTATTGAAATCAGTCCAGAAGAAAGCAAGACTATACATCAAGTCTCTGTCGGAATTGGCGAAATACTTTGTGTCAACACCATTGGAGACAATGAAGAGCTGAATGAAATGATACAGCCCGTTGTAGGAGTGTTTCTTATAACGCATGACCTGATTGACTGCCTCGCGGATGTCAATGCCACGGCGCTTTAATTCTACTTGGATCAGGGGCAAGCCGTTTACGAGAATCGTAACGTCGTAACGATTGACGTATTTTCCAACCACGGTTGTTTGATGAGTGACTTGGAAAATGTTCTTCGTGTGGTCCTGATCAAAGAAGGACAGATATACCTTTGTACTATCTTCACGCTCAAGGACAAACTTATCCCTCAAGATTTTTGCGCTCTGGAAAACAGACTTTCCGAGCATGAGGTTGAAGATACGCTCCCACTCTTTATCGGTGATAGGCGTATCCAGCTTTGGCGCATTGAAGGCTTCAAACTGAACTTTGAAGTTCTCCACCAGCGCGTCATAATCAGGAATTGCGACTGTGGTATATTCCTGCTTGTTCAGTTGCTCAATAAACTGCTGTTCAAGAGCCGCTTCGCTTTGGTATGCCATATCTTCATCTCCAATACTTGAGGATCATTTGTTGGTTGCCAGCCTGTCCTCATTTCTATTTTATCATAGCAAGTGTCCCAAATACCGGACCTATTTCCGCTTCAACTGCAAAATCACGTCACCATCATCTGTAATTTCCATTTGCATAGTTTTTAGGTACTTTGCAATGAACTGTTTTTTCTCAGACGAACTCATCTCAATGCGTGTTGCCTTCAAAGCAGCACTGAACATCCCATTGATATTGAGCCTGACAGTTTGGTCAATGTAACGCTCCATTTCTTTGAAAAGTGCGCCGAGTTTGATGTCCTCGGCATTCCCGGAGTAAAAATCATCAATGTAGCAATAAAATATCCCGGCGTTCAGAAGTGCATTCTTCAAGTCCGGTCCGCAGTTCTCTTGTTCAATCATAACTAAAAAACGTGCTTCCGGCAGAGACGAGATTAACCCCCAGTAGTCGGAGTCGCTGGAAACAAGAATAAAGGAATCGACGTTATTCTTGTAGTGTTCCTGACAAGTTCGGGCAATAAGCATAACATCAACGAGAGACTTGCTTTGCTTCACCCGTTCAATCATCATGTGTTCAACATGAATTGCGGTGAAGCTGTCTAATATCCTCCATGCGGAGGCGGTATGCACATCATCAAAGAGAATGATCGACGCAATTTTTTGTGTATACTCGTGATCGAGGTTTTTTAAGGTAGCACACAGCTTGTAGGGATCAGAGTTTTCACAATCGACAACGATAACGGTCTTTTCGCTGCTCTCAATAAACTCATAAATACTTCCTTTGATATAACTCCCTGCATCTGAGACTTTGCTATATTCGGTGAAATAGTCGTTGTTCCAACTGTACAGCAAGGTAACGAACTTCTTATCATTGTAAAGAATGTTGCCGACTTCCTCCGGCTGCCAGTTTATGTACATCTGATAGGGATAAAAAAGCAAATGAGAGTAATAAATGTCGGCAGCCTCTCTTGTACCATCTTCCTTCAAACCATCAGGCATGACGAAAAGTGCTTTAATGTAATCCCAATTTATCCAGAGGGGAAAGAGCTTCTTGCAGTTGTTGATTCTATCGCAAATCAACCTGTTAATCTCGACAACGTGTTGGCACAGTTTTTTGCTGGTGTTTTTGATGAAGTTCACTCCGTCAAGACTTAGCTGGTTTATGCTTTCCTGCGGAACATATTCCGGCATACTCAGAATGGTCTCATACTGGAATCTCATGCGTTCATTGATGCGCTTGAAATTGCGCTCAATCGCAGTTCGTACAATGCAAAGATGTCTTATAATCCGAGCTGTTTTATCGCTGTCCAACCGATTGTATACTTCAAGTTTTGGGGCTTCATGTTCGTTGTCAAAGATGCGTTTGGGTACACCAATCAGGTAAGCTACCTTTGAAACGATCTCGTAGGTGCTGTCTTTGTACGCTGCCCTGTCATCGGTGAGAGGGCTTGTTGCATTATCCAACACCTCATTCGGTATGGGATTTTCAAGTATACTCATGATTGCTCCTTTCCACGGAGAACGTATCTGCTTGTTTATGAAGCGGTGAGATTAGAAGAACGGCCGTCCAGTGCCTACGCCCTACTTTATCCGATCAGCGATGCTGTCGAGCTGCGCTGCAATTTGAGAGAAGTCACAGTCCATGTCCAATGTCTTCACACTGATCTGATTCCCGCTCATTTGATAATCATTGTTTGGCTGAATCGCATCGTCTGTTCCCGCATATAAAAGCATACCGGAAACGACCTCATCCGGCGCGGCAGACCAGTTCTTCACATAGGTGAAAATCTGATACAGATTTCCGGAATGAAGCGTCTGCGTCATGTACGGTGCTTTCATTTGCATATTGTGCGTGTAGTATTTGGCGTCGATGATGAGCGTCTTCTTTGCTGCCTTATTCGTAATCACAATGTCAGACTGCATCGTCGGCAAGAGCGTTCTGTACCCATCTGTGACTTGCCACGCAATTTGCGGAGAGTATGCTTTTAACTCTGGATGCTCACGCTGATAGTATCCGAGAATAAACTTCTCGTATAGCTTCGCCATTGCTTGATCATCTGCATAATCCATAATCTTTGTTGAGCCATCGGCTGTCGTTTGCAAAAGCCCTTTTATCACAAATCGGCAAACGGCTATCAACATCCGATATGTTTGATTATTGCGATCATATTGAATGTCCCAGTTGATACTATGGATGTCCAATATGCTGATGCCATCAAAGAAAATCATCAACTTCCTGATCTCCTTTTTTCTGGCTTTTGAAATACTTCCACGAAGCAGCAAATCCATTGTTGTTTTGATGATTCGGTTGGGGTAGGCATCGACCGAAAACTCATCATAATTGCAAACGAGCTGTTTCTTGCGAATAGCCTGTGTCTTTATGGATTCACCAATTTCAAGTTTCCCACGGGGAGACGCAAGTGCTTCTTCTCTCGGAATGTACTGTCTGATTAAACCTCTCTTTATCTGGACAGATACTCCACGGCAGAGAATAGCGGACAGAAGTTCAGCCACATTATCAAACTCTTCGGTGGCGACATTTTTATACCCTTGCTCATGCAGCACTTGGAACGCATAAGCCAGCATATAATAAACGTTCTGGACGCGGATCATTTGACTACCTCGCGTAATGTACGGCTCCAATCCTTCACTTTAACTGCCTCGTCAAACCAGTATTCTTTCAAAAGAGGTATCAGTTCATATTCGACAACAGACCGCATCCATTCATCGTTGATGGTTGCGTTTGTACAGAAATAGCTATGTCCGATACAGAACCCCTCACCAAGCGAGTCATCGTTTGCAATTACGTCGTTAAGCTGCTCAACTGTTGCAATGAGCCGGTCAAACTTCGGGTTATTGACTTTCGTTCTATATGTCCTGAATCCAGCAGACGAAAATGCCGGAGCAAGCTCAAAGAAAGCAAAACGACGTCTAAGTGCGTAGTCCAGCATGGCGAGGCTACGGTCAGCAGTGTTCATCATGCCAATGATATAGACGTTACTAGGAATGGAGAACTTCTCGTCTGCATATAGAAGCTGCAATTCAACACCACGTTTATCACTCTCAATCAACATGAAGAGTTCGCCAAAAATCTTGCTGAGATTGCCTCTGTTGATCTCGTCGATAATGAAAAAGTAGGGACGATCATCCTCAGCCGCTTGCCTGCAAAACTCGTAGAATACACCCTTTCGCAGTTCAAATCCTGTCTCCGTCGGGCGGAACCCCATGATGAAATCTTCATAGCTATAACTCTGATGAAACTGAACCATTTTCACACGGTTTGTGTCCATTTCTCCCATGATGGAAAATGCCAGTCTCTTTGCTGCGAAGGTTTTCCCAACGCCCGGTGCGCCTTGAAGAATTACATTCTTTTTGGTTAGAAGCAGCGACTTGAGAACCTTATACCGATCTTCGTCCATATACACATCGGTAAGGAAATCATCGGCGGTGTATGGCTCAAAAGTGATTTCCTCGTCAGCGGCATCATCGAAGGTGTCTTCGTGCTTGTCTCCGTCAATTATGTTTTGCAGCTTCTTGACGTAATCGGTGTAGGACGTAATATCCGTCAACGTTTTGATTGCACCCTGATCTGATAATTCCCACTCGCCCTTATCTGTCCAGCGTACCTTTCGGGTATTGGCATATTGACCGCGTTCAGGAACAAAAACATATTCGCCTTCGACCAACCCGCGACCGAGGATCTGTTTTCTGCCTTTTTTAACAAAGACAACATCACCGGGTTTCAGCTCGTTTGCAAATTGCCATGTAGCAAGAACCTGATTCTTATATGAGCCAGTATCCCCGTAGACCTCTTTCATCTTTGCCCGCATTTCTTCCTTGGAGCTATATTCCATTAGATCGCCAAGGTCAGACCAGCCGATAGCCATAATCCCTTCGGCATAATCATTCTCCCAATTTGCGGAGCCATCACCCGCTGCGTACAGCCAATAGTGTGTTGCAGTAGCGTCGGATGAAAGAGCTGTATCTGTGTTCTCTTTCGGAATGATTCCGTCAAAGATTTCATCGTCGAAGGATATATCAATGTTGTTCTCTTCGACGATCTTTTTGCATCCTCTACGAATGCTGTTAGACTTGTTGCCGGTTTGCTCGTAGTAATATTTAATGTTCTCCTGAGTGGCTTTTAGAGCATTGACCATCTGCTCCTGTCCGTAGTCTTTCCCAATGTGGACGATGAAGTAAACCGTAGTTTCAGTGTTGGACCTACGAGTGTATTTTATGCCCTTCATCATGGACGCAAAGAGCATGATCGTCAGCTTGTGCGAGGTTTCTCCAAAGCACGGGACCTCCTGACACATGGCTTTTACAGCAGCGTCCATCTCCATTGCGCCATCATAAACCATCTTGGCATATTTGTAGACAATGGCTTCGCAGTTGTATTCATAACCGATATACGCCTTGACACCGCCCTTAGAATCAATAAACTCTTTCAGACGCTTCAAATCTCTATAATACTGTGCAATGCGCTCGTCCGCTCGATCAGACATCACTTCTTGTTTTAGGTAGTCGAAGATTTCGCCCTTCGCTTTCTCCATAGAGGCATCACTTTCAAAACACTTCCAGAAGGACAGCGCAATGGCGTTTTGATACAGATAGAACGCATCGGAAACATGGGTGCTGATAGTCGTGTCAGCCCAGTCCGGGTGAGTTTCCCGTAAGTATTCTCTGTATTCTTTTCGGACTTTGCTTATCGTTACGCCAATGTCCATCTGTTATCCTCCTCCTTCTGCAGCAATCCTGCTAAAATCGCTGTGTTCATTACCTGATCTCCCACACAAATGTCACGCTGTCGCTGACTTCAATGTCATCCGGTTCAATTTCTATGCTGGTAGGTGCGGTGCTGGCCATTCTCATACAGGCGCCTTCCATGTCATACTGGGTCGTGGAAAACAGGTGCAGTTCGCCCCAGTTGTAGTCGATGGAAATCAGATCCCCCAGCGTCACACCGGAAGCCTTTGCGAGGATACTGGCTTTCGCCTTTGCGTTTACACAGGCACTCTCCAGAAGTGCCGCATTCACAGCCTCCTTGTCCTTAACCGTAAACTGCACATTCAGTTCCGGCTCAGTGATGCAGGCTGCAATGGCTCCAAGTGTTTTGGAAAGACGCTTAGAGTCAAAATCAAACTCCAGCTTCAGTTGATGGGTGACGCTGTACCCGATAAAGATTCTCTTGTAATTGCTATTTTTGTCCCGCTCACTCTCATACTCCGTACCCACATTGAAACTGGTAGTTTTCAGGTCATCCTTTGCAAAATCAATACCGACAAGCGCTCCCTGGAGCTGCTCCAGATGTTTTGCAGCCGTATCCATTGCCTTGTCGTAGTTCTTATCGGTCGCCTTTAGGGTCAGTGATACCACCACCTGATCCGGTTTCAGTCTCAGCTTGCCGGTGCCCTTGATGGTTATGGTTCTGTTCATAAATATCCCCCCAGATTAAAGTGACTCCGCTGCTTTCAGCACCTGCTCCTTATATCTTTCCTTTACATCCTCCGGCCCTTTTATTTTGACCTTCCCGCCGAAGCCGAAAATCCAGCTGAAGAAGATATGGCTGACGGCCACCCGGACGATCACCCGGAAGGTGCTCATATCGCAGGCGTAGATGGTCACATCCGGCCCGAAGCGGTCAATGATGGCATCGATCACGGAGTTGTCGCAGATCAGTTCTACCTCCTGACACTCGCTGCCGTACATCCGGAAGGTAGTCGCAAGAAAATCATCGACACCGAAGTCTGCCGGAACCGGTACGGCTTCCTCCGAAAGAATGTCAGGACGGGCGCTGATACGGTCCACACGGAAGCTTCCGATGGCCTGATGCTTGTCCGAATAACCCAGTACATAGTAATAATCGCCGTTCCAGATCAGACGATAGGGGCTGAAGATGTACCGTTCGCCGTCGTGGCGCAGTTTCTTCTGCTTTCGAACATTGTAGGCAAAGTATTGGAAGGCAATCTTCTTTCTGGCATTGATGGCCTCATTGATTGCATCCACGATCAGCAAATCCTGTCGATTTTCCGACTTCACCCTTCCCTCCACGGAAGCGTTGCGCTTCAGTTCCTCGGCCTTATGCTGTCCGGCCAGCGTGACAATCTTGGAGACCATCTGCTCGCTGCGTTCCTTGGAGATGAACTTGGAGGACTGCACAGCATCGATCAGCAGCTTCAGCTCAGCGATTTCAAATTGACGGCTAATGAGGTTATAACGGTTCTGAGTGGACTTTACTTCTTGGATGTCCATTCCGAACTGCTGCAGGAGCTCGATGTCCGTCTTGATGGTCTGCCGGTGCGCCGGGATACCGTATTCCTCTTCAAGAATCTGCGCCAGCTGCATCGTGGTCAGATAGTGGTCCTCATCCGTGCGCTCATATAAAATCTTCGCCAGATATAGTGGGCGGAGCTTTGCATTGTTGTCCATAACTATCCCTTGTGCTTTTGATTTTGGCTGGTTTTGTCATAGGTTTCGCGGATAAACGCATTGATGCTTTCATCCGCCGGGCAGAATTCAAAATTGGAGATTTCACTTGGCAAGATCCAGCGAAAGTCGTTGTGCTCCAGCAATGTAATTTCGCCGCCAGAGATGGAAGCATTAAAGAGCGTCAAATGGATGGTAATGTCTGGGTACTCATGCACCACATCAAAGAATACAGAGTGAACGGAAACGGTGATATTCAGTTCTTCTTTGCACTCCCGCACCAAAGCGGCTTCTTTTGTCTCTCCGGGCTCGACTTTACCGCCGACATACTCCCAAAGTAACGGACGAGCTTTGTTTGCCGGCCTCTGGCAAATCAAGAACCTGTCATGATCCCATATCAGGGCTGCTACTACTTCAACCATTTTTTGCTCCTATCACAATGAATTGGGGTTGGAAGCCCAGTGACCAGCTGTGACTTGTTACTTTGTGCGAAGTAACGAATCACAGGGACTATTTATGAATCGTCCTGCCGAATAGCAGCGGCGATTTTTGATGATGTGTTTTTCTGCTATTTCTTGAACAGCACCGTTCAGTTTCAGTCCAACATATGCCTGTTCCGTGAATGCCGACAATTGTCGTCACGTTACCATTCGCGTTGACTATTTTCTTTGACAGTTCACTACCAACTGTTATGCTTATTCCATTTTTTGAAATTGAGCTTTAGTCCATCACCTACTTTTATGCTTTTCCAAGTCCCAGAGTAGTTACCCTCTTAAAATAACGACAGTTGTATCGTCCGTCGATCCATTCTTACGAGCTAAGTTTGCAATAACCTGGGTCGCATCGGAATCAGAAGTGCTAGATGAAAGTACACTTTCCATGCAATCGATACTCACGAAGTCGTGAATACCATCAGAGGTCAATAGAAGCGTATCCGGAAGACAATCATTGAAAATTTTTTCAATAACAAGCTGTTTGATGTATTTCTGGGCCCCGCCACCAATGCAACAGTTGATTTCGTTTTTCCTGCAGGCTTTTGCAGCTTCGTACTGGCCGCATGCAACAAGCCAATTATATGTAGTATGGTCTACCGTCAACTGCTTCAGGTACGCCCCCTGCTTGACATATAATCTTGTGTTGCCTGCATGAATTAGATAATATCCATCCCTTGCAGCAACCACACAGGTAAGTGTGGTTGCCATTTCTGACTTATCAGGTATCGATGCAGCATACTCAATCAAATCTGTATTGATTTTAATTACAAATGAATATATATCTTGCTGTGTCATGGAAAGAAAGTCTTCTTGACATATTTGATGAACAACATACCGACTAGCGATTCGTCCGCCAGCGTTCCCGCCAACACCATCAGCCACTCCAATGCATTGGAATAGATCAGAATCTAGTAATATCGTCTTGTCATTGACCAAGGTGGTATTAAAGACAGCTGTGTCTTCACACTCAGTTTTCCCGCATCCGATTCCAACATTCAAGCATATTTTCATGGTATTACCTCTCGCTCAGGAGACTGCACAAGTTAAAGAATAGGGTTGTGTTTCAGCATTTATTTTTTCGATTACTACGGTCCTATTTTCGAAGATTTCGTTATCAAATAAGTATCTCGACAAAGGATTGATCAATAGGCTCTCAACAATATTACCAATACCACGGCCTCCGTTATCGAGGTTTCCAACAGTTTTAGCTCGGATAACTTCCATCGCAGCGTCGGACAGAGACAGAGTAACCTTCTTCTCGGACTGAAGGTTACGGATGATCTTATTGACTTGAGCTTTCAAAATTTCATCGGCTACATCTTCACGAATGAAGTCAAATACCACGATATTTTCACCAATGCGGTTCAAAATTTCCGGTCTGCCAAGCTGTAGCTTAAAATACTCTTCAATGCCCTTTCTTACACTTTTCTGAACTTCATTATAGGGCATCTGTGGTGTAACACGTAAAGTTCGTTCTCCGTTACTGTCAACTCCATAAATACCCAAGTTGCTAGTGAAAATTATGATGGTCTCAGAAAAGTAAACAGTGTTGCCTTGCCCGTCTGTCATCCGGCCATCCTCCAATATCTGCAGGAATTTATCCAAAATGGACGGATGTGCTTTCTCTATCTCATCAAATAGCAAAATAGAGAAAGGGTTGTTCTTAACAGCATTAGTAAGTTGGCCACCTGCTTCATAGCCTACATAGCCAGGAGGGGCACCAAGCAATTTTTGATCGCTGTGAGACTGCCCGTACTCGCTCATATCGAAACGAATGCAGCTTCGTTCATCACCGAAGAGAAGTTCAGCCAAGGTTTTAGCTGTCTCGGTTTTACCAGTACCGGTCGGGCCAGCAAAGAACAGAACGCCCTTGGGCCGAGAGGTAGAGGAGGACTGCAAACCAGACATTCCCGTCATTGCGCGTTTTATTACATCCAGTGTTTTGGTTATGGCAGGTTCTTGCCCCTTCACTCTATTGGTGAAGGCCGAATGAGCGTTTCTGATTTCTTCTCTATCAATGCTGTTCCAGGGATTTTCCTTGATTCCAAACTTATAAAGATCGACCACATCGCACAAGTTCCGCATGTGCATTCTTTGGCTCTTTGCAAGACGACGCAGGCCATTTAACTCGGTGAAGCTAAACCCCTCCGTCATGCCAACAAATTTGTCCTTGATTTTTTCCAGTTCTTGCGGATGTTCTTGATAATACGGGGATTCTTCTGCATAAATGTCATTTGCAAAAAAGCTAGGGAAACGGACGCTCTTCACAAGTTGTTCGCGTTCCTCCTTAGAAGGAGTACGCAGCATAATGTTTTTTACATTAGGATTGTCAAGGTAGAACCATGCCGGAATATCATTGACCTTATTTGCGATGATAACTACAAGGTTTTTGAGAATGCCGCTCGGTGTTCTCACGTCCTTTGCATCCATAGAAGCTTGCAATAACACTGTATAACTGTCGATCTCAGATTGCTCCATGTTGGTGGGAGATGCGATGTATCTCGAAGCGAAGTTCATAACAACGACCGTAGCTCTCGAATTCTGTGTAATCGCAGTTCGAACAATAGATGCGGCGGT
>OIZL01001710.1_pt1 | contig 11259 bp, 9 predicted proteins | sample 1588541 | NCBI WGS metagenome assembly OIZL01 (sample SAMN03283285) | human gut metagenome | biome: human-associated habitat; material: feces | host: Homo sapiens | place: Peru | collected 2012 | reverse complement strand
ATAGAGAAGTGGGAAGTGGAACATATAGCGCAACTGGTTCAGAATTCTATTATGCGACATATACAAGACTATATACAAACAAAACACCAACTTATAACTGTGCAAATATTAAAGATGCATTTTCAGGAAGTAATAGTGAAGCAAAACTAATGTATCCAATAGGACTAATGACAGCAGATGAATTAGCATATGCTGGAGGAAAAGTGAGCACAAATTTACCTAGTCCATATGCATGGTATTATCTAAATAGTGCAGGAGGAAGTATAACAGGAAGTAACTTGTGGTGGTCTTTGTCGCCTATGGACTGGAGTGGCAACTATTCGTACGTTTGGTACGTTAATGGTTCTAGCCGCCCGGGCAACCTCAACGGCTACAATGTGAACATTTCGAACGGTGTTCGCCCCGCCATTTCTCTCAAATCAGATGCTATTTGGTCTTCAGGAGATGGAAGTCCAGAAAATCCTTACGAAATAGTTTATAATTAGTACAATATAAAGTACTTAAAAATATCTTGACTTTAATAGTTAAATGTTTTATAATTTTAGTATGCAGTGAAGATGAGCGTGGAAAACTCGGAGCTATATATTAAGAGATGATTCTTCTAGAATAAATTAGGTGGAACCGCTGGCTTGGGTATAAGCTAGTCCTAATATTTTAGAAGTTTTTATTTTAAGGAGGAAGAAATGGAAAAAGATTTAACAATGGATAAGTTAGTTAACTTATGTAAACAATATGGATTTATATTTCAAGGAAGTGAAATATATGGAGGACTTGCTAATACTTGGGATTTTGGACCTATAGGAGTAGAACTTAAAAAGAATATTAAGAATGCTTGGATGAAGAAATTTATTGAGGAAGATATTAATAATGTAGGGCTAGATTCTGCAATATTAATGAATCCTAAGACTTGGGAAGCTAGTGGACATTTAAGTACATTTAGTGATCCTTTAATAGACTGCAAAGAATGTAAAACAAGGTGTAGAGCAGATAATTTAATTAATGATTATACTTCTTCTAATTTAGGAGATAGTTTAACTAATGAAGAGAGAATTAACTATATTAAGGAAAATAAAGTACCTTGTCCTAAATGTGGTAAGAGTAATTTTACTGATATTAGAGAATTTAATTTAATGTTTAAGACATTCCAAGGAGTAACTGAAGACTCTAAAAATACGGTTTATTTAAGACCTGAAACTGCACAAGGAATATTTGTTAATTTTATGAATGTTCAAAGAAGTATGAGACTTAAACTTCCATTTGGTATTGGACAAGTAGGTAAGAGTTTTCGTAATGAGATTACACCTGGTAACTTTATATTTAGGGTAAGAGAATTTGAACAAATGGAACTTGAATTCTTTTGTAAGCCAGGTACTGAACTTGATTGGTTTAATTATTATAAGAATAAGTGTAAAGATTTTTTACTTTCTTTAGGAATTAAAGAAGAAAATTTAAGACTTAGAGATCATGATAAAGAAGAGTTATCTTTTTATAGTAATGCTACTACAGATATTGAATATAAATTTCCATTTGGATGGGGAGAGCTATGGGGTATAGCATCACGTACTAATTATGATTTAACAAGGCATATGGAAGTAAGTAAAGAGAAACTTGAGTATTTAGATCCTGAAACTAATGAGAAATATATTCCTTATGTAGTTGAGCCCTCACTTGGAGTAGAAAGATTATTTTTAACTATTTTATGTAATAGTTATCATGAAGAGGCTTTAGCAGATGGAAGTACTAGAGAAGTTATGAAGTTTATTCCTTATCTAGCACCTTATAAAGTAGCAGTTTTACCTCTTGTTAAGAAACTTCATAGTGATAAAGCTATGGAAATATATAAGGAACTTTCTAAGAAATATTATACACTTTATGATGAAAGTGGTAATATAGGTAAGAGATATAGAAGAAATGATGTAATAGGTGTTCCATTTTGCATTACAGTAGATGATGAAACTATTAATAACGGTACTGTTACTGTAAGAGATAGAGACACAATGGAGCAAATTACTTTAAAAATAGAAGATGTTAAATCTTATATTGATGAGAAGTTAGAATTTTAATACAAGTAATATTACTTGTATTTTATTATGTACTAAATAATAGATTGACTTTTATTACCTTTTTGTTATATAATTATTTATAGTAGGAGGCGCCTTATGAAGAACAAAAAAGGTTTTACTTTAACTGAAGTTATAATTGTAATTGTGATAATAGGCGTGCTTATAAGTATATCTATTCCAAGTATAACTGCAATTAGGAAAAAAATGAATATTCGTTTATTTGAAGAAAAGAAAAAAGAAATTTTAACTGCTGCGGAGTTATATGCTAAAGATAAGGGTATAACTACTGATACTATGATTAAGGTTTATAATTTACTTGATGAAAAGTATTTAAAGAAAGATGTAAGTTCAAATAATGGTAATTGTAGTGGTAACCATACTGCTAACGGATGTATTATTAATCCTGTTGATGATACTAGTTTAAATGAAAAAAATATTTTAATTAAGATAAGTGTTAAAAGTATAACTGCTGTATGGGAGGGAACACTAACTATATCAGACGCTACTGGACTTATTGATACTATTAAGGACAAGTTAAACTGCACTAGTGTTACTGAGAGTAAACCTTGTATGTATAATAAGGATAATCCAGATAATTATTTGTATTATAGTGGTATTATGTGGAGAATTCTTGGTGTATATAGTATTGATGGTAAAGAAGTAGCTAAATTAATATCAGATGATAATGTTACATGGGAAATAAGTGCTTAAAAGCACTTTTAATTTTAAGAATTATATAGTATAATATTTAACTTGTGAAAGGGGAATTACTATGAGAAAAGGAACTATATGTTTAGTAGGAAAACCAAATGTAGGTAAAAGTACTTTGTTTAATAGATTAGTAGGTAAAAAAATTAGCATTATTGAAGATACTCCAGGTGTTACAAGAGATAGAATTTATGCAAGTTCTAGTTTTAATGACATTCCATTTTACTTAATAGATACTGGTGGTATTGATTTTAGTGAAGGAACATTTAATGAAGAAATTAAAGTACAAGTAGAAATAGGAATAAATGAAAGTGATACTATTATTTTTGTTCTTGATGGTAAAGAAGGAGTTACTAGTAATGATCTTTTAATAAGAGATATGCTTAGAAAGACAAACAAAAAAGTAATTGTTGCTATTAATAAAGTGGATAATAAATTAACAGAAGAAAATATGTATGACTTTTATACATTAGGGTTTGATGAATATATAACTATATCTGCTGAACATAATATTGGAATAAATAAATTAATGGAAGAAGCAACTAAGGATTTTATTCTTTATGATGAAGAAGAAGATAATAGATTAAAGTTTAGTGTAATAGGCAGACCTAATGTTGGTAAGTCTAGTTTAGTTAACGCTCTTTTAAATGAAGAAAGAGTTATAGTTAGTGATGTAGCAGGTACTACTAGAGATGCTATTGATACTACACTTGTTTATAATAAAAATGAATATATTTTAATTGATACTGCAGGTTTAAGAAAAAAAGGTAAGATATATGAAAGTGTTGAAAAGTATAGTCTACTTAGAAGTATGCGTGCTATTGATAGAAGTGACGTATGCTTACTTGTTTTAAATGCGGAAGAAGGAATAATCGAGCATGATAAACATATAGCAGGATATGCTCTTGAGGCAGGTAAAGCAGTTGTTATTGTTGTTAATAAATGGGATACTATAGAAAATAATAAAGATGAAGAATTGAAACTTTGGAAAAAGAAGATTAAAGATAATTTTGCTTTTATGCCTTATGCTAAAATATGTTTTTTAAGTGCTAAGACTAGAAAGAGAATTAGTACTTTAATGCCTTTAGTACTTGAAAGTTATGAGAATGCTACTAAAGAAATTAAAACTAGTATTATAAATGAAATAATACTTGATGCCTTTATAGAAACACCACCACCATCATATAAAGGTAAAAGACTTAAGATATATTTTACACACCAAAGTGGGGTTAAACCACCTAAATTTGATATAGAAGTAAATTCTAAAGGTTTAGTACACTTTAGTTATGAAAGATATTTAGAAAATAAGATAAGAAGTAATATTGATTTTTCTGGTACACCAATTATTTTAAACTTTAAAAATAAAGGCGAATAACATAGTTCGCCTTTTTTCATATAATAATGTAGGTGATAATATGAGGGAAGATCTATTTGATAAGATAGAAAAGAAAACTAAGGTAGGAAAGGATACTATTATAAAACTTGCTAGAGAACTACAAGATGGAGACTTTAAAAATGAAGATACTTTAAGAAATATTATTAGTGAAATAAGTACTATTACAGGTAAAGAAGTAACTAAAGAAAAAGAAGATAAAATAATAAATATGGTTATCAATGATAAAGTACCAAAAGATATAGATAAGTATGTTTAGGACTAGAAAAAAGTCCTATTTTTTTGTATAATTAATGTAGGTGATAAGTATGAGTTTAATTAAAGTAAAAGAATATTTAAAGAAGTATAATTATGATGATAAAATAATGGAGTTTGATTTATCTACTGCAACAGTAGAAGAAGCTAGCAGAGAACTTAAATGTACTCCAGGAGAAATTGCTAAAAGTTTATCTTTCATAGTCAATGATGATGTGATAGTTATTGTAGTAAAGGGAGATAATAAAATAGACAATCATAAATTTAAAGAAACTTTTCATGTAAAAGCTAAAATGATAGATAGAGATAGTGTTGAAGAGTTAACTGGACATATTCCAGGTGGTGTTTGTCCATTTGGACTTAATGATAACGTAAAAGTATATCTTGATATATCACTTAAAAAATATGAATATGTTTATCCTGCATGTGGAAGTGCAAACTCTGCTATAAAGTTATCTATACCAGAGTTAGAAAAACTATCTAATTATGTTAAATGGGTAGATGTTACTAAAGAAGTATAGAATATTCAATTGTTGGGAAATATATAACTAGAGGAGAAGCATATGAGTAAGAAATATATTTTAATTGCTATACTTATTTTATTACTAGGAGGAGTTATATTTTCAATAATGGAAAAGAGTTTTGAAAAGAAAGATTTTAATAAGTTTAATGAAATAAAAACTTTAGTTACAAAGGCAGAAAGCATAACAGTAGAAAGTAATGTAGATGGTAAATATGAGTTAATAAATGATATTTTTGATAAAGATAAAATAGAAAGTATTACTAGTGTACTTAGTAATTCTTCTTTAGATAAAAATTATAAAGTAATAGATAAAGCTAGAAAATATTCTAAGTATCATTTAATAGTTAAAACTAATAATGAAAATATAGATTTTTATTTAGATGATGATTATGTCTTAGTTAATGGTAAATACTTAAAAATTAATTTAGAAAAAGAAAAAATAATAGACATAATAAAGGGGCTTTAAGCCTCTTTTATTATGTCTTCTGGTATTAAATATTCAATATATTTTAACATATCTTCTTTAGAATACTTCTTACTACTTAAGTATTCTATTCCTAAAGAAACAATCCCACCTAAATAGAATTTAGTTATTATTTCATTTGGAATAACTTTATTATATTCTTCATCACTTTCAAGTCTTGTATTTATATCCTTTTGAATAGCATCTAATATTATATCTATAACTATACTATTTCTATTATGTATTAAAATAGCATAGTAGATATCTTTCTTTTCATCAATATGATCAAGTAATAACTCTATTAAAAGAGTAAAATATTCTCTTGTATTAACACTATTTGAATTAGTATTTAAAGAAGTAAATAAATTATTTTTTAAAGCAGTTATAAGTTCTAAAAATAATTCATATTTATCACTATAATGACTATAAAAAGTAGATCTATTTATTAATGCTTCTTTACATATATCACTTACTTTTATTTCTTCAAAACTTTTTTCTTTCATTAGATTTGTTAATGTTTCATATAAAACTTTACGAGTTTTAGTAATTCTTAAATCTTCTTTCATGTAAATCACCTACATAAATTATAAAATTAATTAATACATTTGTAAAGATAAAAAACACTTGTCTAGTATTTATTAATACAAAATATTAAAAAGTGTAGGTTATTAAACATCTTATATATAAATGATATTCATTTTTATTAACTAAAATAATAAAATATCATACGGAAAGGTGAGGAATGTGAAAAAATTTAGTGAATTTATTTGTAAAAATAAAACTATAGTGTTAATTATATCTTTAATCTTATTAGTTTTAAGTTTTATAGGTATGAGTCTTACTAAGATAAATTATGATATTTTAGTATATTTACCAGATGATATTGAAACTATTAAAGGAGAAAATATTTTAACAGATGATTTTAATATGGGTGCTTATGCTATGGTTATAGCGGATAATATGGGAGCATCAAAGATATTAAAAGTAGAAGAAGAAATGAGAAAGGTAGATGGAGTAAATAAAGTAGTAAGTGCTTTTGATGTGCTTGGAAGTGACTTTCCAATAGAAATGCTTCCAAACAATATAAAAGAACACTTAAATAAAGATAATTCAAATTTACTACTTGTTACTTTTGAAGAAAGTACTTCTAGTGAAAAGACTATTGATGCTGTTAGAGAACTAAGAAGTATTTCTGATAATACAAAAATAGGTGGCATGAGTAGTATGGTTTTAGATACCATGGATTTATCTAATAGTGAAATTGCTATATATATTGTTATTGCAGTAGCTTTATGTTTAATTGTACTTGCTATTAGTTTGGACTCTTATCTAGTGCCAGTTATACTTCTTTTAAATATCGGTATGGCTATTGTATATAACTTAGGTACTAATATCTTTTTAGGAGAGATAAGTTATATTACTAAAGCACTGGTGGCAGTTTTACAACTTGGTGTTACAACAGACTTTTCTATATTCTTATATCATGCATATGAAAATAAAAAGAATAAAATGAGTAAAGAAAAAGCTATGGAAGAAGCAATAAGTGAAACATTTTCTTCTGTAACAGGTAGTAGTTTAACTACAATCGCAGGATTTTTAGTTCTTTGTTTAATGAATTTAACACTAGGTAAAGATTTAGGAATAGTAATGGCTAAAGGTGTTTTACTAGGACTTGTTACAGTACTTACTGTTTTCCCAGCACTTTTACTTACATTTGATAAGCTAATAGAAAAAACTAGTCATAAAGTAATAATAAAACCATTTAACAAGATAAATAATTTTATAGTTAAAAATTATATGATTATATTTATAATATTCTTACTATTATTATTTCCTATGTATAAAGCAAACTCTAAAGTAGAAGTATACTATAAAATTGATGAAACACTTCCTAAAACACTTGAAAGTATTTCTTCAAATAATTTAATTAAAGAAAAGTTTAATATAGTTAGTCCTGAAATTATATTAATTAATAAAGATATTAAAAATGATAAGTTATCTGAATTATCTAGTAAATTAAACGAAGTAGATGGAATTAACTTAGTTCTTTCTAAAGATACTTTTAATAGTTTAGGTTTAAGTACAGAAATGATCCCTGAAGAGTTAAATAGTATTTTTAGTAATGAAAAATACTCAGTTATATTTGTTAATTCTATTTATGAAGTTGCAAGTGATGAATTAAATAGTCAGTTAACAACTATTAATAATTTAGTTAAGTCATATGATAAAGATGCAATAGTTGCTGGAGAAGGCGCACTTATGAAAGACTTAATTACTATAAGTGATGAAGACTTTAATAATGTTAATACTTGGAGTGTAATATGTATTTTAATAATTCTTGTAATTGTTTTAAGAAGATTTTTGCTTCCAGTACTACTAGTTGCTACAATTGAATTTGCAATATTTATAAATCTAGGTACTTCATATTTTATGGGGGATATACTTCCTTTCGTTGCACCTATAACACTTGGTACAATCCAGTTAGGCGCAACTATAGATTATGCAATACTTTTAACAACTAATTATTTAAATAGAAGAAAAACTATGAGTAAAGAAAAAGCTATAAGTGAGACTCTCAAGTATACAAGTACTAGTATAATTGTAAGTGCAATGTGTTTCTTTGCTGCAACATTTGGAGTTGGAGTATATAGTGATCTAGAAATGGTTGGTTCATTATGTTCTTTAATCAGTAGAGGTGCCTTAATAAGTATGATAGTTGTATTAGTAGTGCTTCCTTCAGTACTTCTAGTATTTGATAAAATTTTAATAAAGGAAAGTGATAAAATGAAAAGTAATAAAATTAAAAAGGTAGTAAGTGGTTTTGTCTTTGGTTTGCTTTTAATGCCTACTAGTTTACTAGCTTTATCTAAAGATGAAACAGTATTTACTATTTTAAATAATGATGGTACAGTTAAAAAGACAACTGTAAATGAAAGTATTCTTAATAAAAATAATTTAAAAGAAATAAATGATTATACTATTTTAAATAATATAATTAACTTGAATGAAAATAGTACATTTAAGAAAGATAATAATAGTATTTCTTGGACACTTAATAATAGTAATGTTTTATATAAAGGTGAAACTAATAAAGATTTACCTATTAAAACAAGTGTTATTTATAAATTAAATGGAGAAACAAAAGAATTAAAAGATATTCTAGGTAAAAGTGGTAAAGTAGAAATCATAATTACTTATACTAACTTAGATAAACATAATGTGCTAATAAATGGTAAGAAAGAAACTATGTATACTCCATTTGTTATTGTAACAGGAACTTACTTTGATAATAAAAATAATACTAATATTAAAGTAAACAATGGTAAAGTAATAGAAAATGCGTCTAAGACTTTTATTGCTGGCATTAGTACTCCTGGACTTATGGAGTCACTAGGTACTACTGGTAATTTAAATAAAGTATCTATTAGTTTAGAAACTACTAAATTTGAACTAAACAGTATATACTCTGTAGTTACTCCTAAGATAGTAGATAAAAGTATATTAAATAATTTTAATAAATTAGATAATATTTATTCTAATGTAGATAGTTTACAAAATAATATGGATCTTTTAGTAAGTGGAAGTAAAGAACTAATGGATGGGACTAATTTACTCAAAAATACTCTTGATAATAAAATAAAATCTTTAAATGTAGATGCATATTTAAGTGAAAAACAAATAGAGAGTGTTAAAGCTAGTGCTGTAAAAGGAGTAGAAAGTACATTTACAGAAGAATATTTAAATAATTTAAGTGAAAGTGTATGGAGTGAAGTTAAAGAAGAAATGACTTCTACTAAAGATGAAGTTCTTGAAAGTAAAGTTAAAAATATTTTAGTTAGTTATTTAACTGATGCGGGTATTTTAAGAGATTATATTAATTGTGAAACTGGTAAAGCTTCTTTAAAAGAAGGACTTGCTATGACTAGTGAACAACTTCTTAGTTGTAATGTTGTAAGTAAAGATAAAGCACTTCCATATTTTGAAAGTTTAACTAATGAAGTTAGTACTTATGTTGCTGAAAAAGTTAGTAAAAATGTAACTAAAAGTTTAAGTAAAAAAGTAAGTATTAGTACTGCTGAAAGTGTAAGTGCTTTAGTATATGAAAATACTATTAAAGTGTCAGTAAATAGTACAAAAGATAGTTTAAATGAGTTATATAAAGCTATTTCTAAAATAGATGAAGGCACTACTAAATTATATAATGGATTAAACACTTATAATACAGATGGAATTAATAAAATAAGTAGTTTAATGTCTGGTACTAAAACTATGGAAGAAAGAGTAAGTGCTTTAGTTAATTTAAGTAATGAATATAATAGTTTTGCAGGTTCTAAAATGGAAGGTGAAACTAAATTCATAATGCTAATTAATTCTGAAAAAGCTAAAGAAGAAGTTAAAACCGTAAATGTAAAAGAAAAAACAAGTTTATGGACTAAAATTAAAAATTTATTTAAATAAGTTTAAAGAAAGTATGAAAATTACTTTCTTTTTTAATATAAAAATATTTCTTTTCTAATTTTAAAAATTTAAGTTTGAAAATTGAATTTTTACACTTTTATGTAAAATTTTGATGTAAAATTTGTGTGTAAAGTGAAAATAAAAAAAGTAATTCCCACTTTTTTTTCGTATAAGAAAGGGGAAGGGGTAAATCCTACCCTTCAGAAGGAGGAAAGTTTATGGAAGAGAATTATTTAGAGAATATAAGAGGATATATAATAAGTGAACAAGCAAGAACTATAGTAAGAAACTATAATGCTAACAAAAGTAAACTTGAAACTTATTATAAAATAGGTAAAGAACTTGCTGAAGCAGGAAAACATTATGGAGAAGGGATAATTAAGAAATATTCAATTGATTTAACTAAAGAGTTTGGTAAAACTTATGGTTTTACAAATCTCAATTATATGAGACAATTTTATAATTTTGATTTAAGTTTTCAAAATTTCCACACACTGTGTGGAAATTTGACATGGAGTCATTTTAAATTACTTTTACCTCTTGATAATGTCAGTGAAATTAATTATTATGTTAATATTACAATAAGAAATAATTTAAGTGTCAGATCATTAGCAGAAAGAATAAAGAGTAATGAATATAGTAGGTTACCACTAGAGACTAAAATCAAATTAAAAGAAAGTAAAGAAGTAAATGAAAAAGACATGGTGCCCAGTAAAGTACTTATACCATCTAATAAATTAAAAGAGGAACTAACAGAAAAAGTGCTAGAAAATTTAATAATAGATAATATTAGTTATGTTATGGAACAACTTGGAGAAGGATACTGTTTTATTAAAAATCAATACAAGATAAACATTGGTAGTAATAAAAATTATATTGATATACTTTTATTTAATTATAAGTTTAATAATTTTGTAGTCATAGAAATAAAAGCAAGAGAATTTAGAAAAGAAGATATAGGACAAATACTCTTGTACATGAACTATATAGATAAAGAAGTTAAAAGTATAACTCAAAATAAAACTATGGGGATAATAATTACTAAAGAAGTAAATGAATTTGTGGTTAGATATGTTAATCATGATAACATTGCTATTTCAAGTATTAATTTAATTAGAGAAGAAGTAAGAGAATAATATGTGCTAAATATTGTGTGAATAATTAGCAAAAATGATAGTGCAATATTTAGCACTTGTAAACTAAACTTTTTTGTGATATTATTTTTATGTAAGGTAAAGCCTTGCATAAAAAAATAGTTATGATTTGTACATTTTAATTCGCAAATCAACAACAAATAAAGACAAGGAAGTGAAAACATGAAACATACCCCAATAACACCAGTAAATACCTATTCTCAACCTGTATTTAATATGGTACTAGGGGGGGGGGTTATTAT
>OIZL01001707.1_pt1 | contig 11264 bp, 10 predicted proteins | sample 1588541 | NCBI WGS metagenome assembly OIZL01 (sample SAMN03283285) | human gut metagenome | biome: human-associated habitat; material: feces | host: Homo sapiens | place: Peru | collected 2012 | reverse complement strand
AGCCGTGGTCCTCTCTGCCCGGCCGCTGTGATGCCGTCACCGTGCTGGAAAAGCAATCCGATCTTCTCCATCTCCCGGCCGGGTGCGAGTATGTCAACCACTGGTCGATCACAATCCGGTAGTGTTTTTAAAAAATGCCAAAATATCGCAAAAGCTGAAAAGACTATTGAACTTTCCGAAATACACCGCTATATTATGCATGTAATATGTTGGAATCTCTGTAATGAAAGAAGCTTTATTATAGATTTCAGGATAACAAGTCTTTTCTCTGCGGATCTTCGCGAGGTGAAGATCCGCAAGCGGCCTGCGACGCGCTGGTCTGCCACGACGACGGGCGCTTCCTCGAAGTCGTCGCATCGGACGACCCTGCGGCGCATCAGCATGAAGCACATCCATGTAAAACCGCTTCATCGTTTCGTTCGACACGCTGCTGATCGGACTGGGCGTGGTCGGCCTCATCCCACCGACCACCTCCGCCCTGCTGCACAATATGTCCACGCTCGGCATCAGCCTGAAAAGCATGACAAATCTTCTCGACACGCCCAAAGCGGAGCAGCCCGCTGCGCTGCTGGAGGCCAAATAAGGAGGAGCAGCCCTATGCTGGAAAAAATGATACAGGCCCAGACGGCAAAGCAAGCCGAAACACTCGACCGCTGGCTGGAAAAGCGCGAACGGGAGCAGATATTTCCCGAAGGTGTCTGCCTGACAGCAGACGTTCCCTATCGGAACGACGGCGCGGCCTGCCATAAAATGGACATCTATCAGCCGAAGGAAGGGCCGCAGCCGCACCCCGTGCTGATCGACCTGCACGGCGGCGGTTTCCTGCTGGGCCGCAAGGAGGTCAATCGTCTCTTTTGCGCCGACATGTGCCTGCGCGGCTTCGTGGTGTTCTGTCCGGAATATCCGCTCGCGCCCGGACAGACGCTGTTCACGGTTTTTCGCGATATCAGCGCCGCGATCGACCGAATTTGCGAAATTGCCCCGTCCTATGGCGGCGACCCGAACCGGCTCTATCTCTGCGGCGACAGCGCCGGGGCGCAGCTTTGCGTCTACCTCGCAGCGATGCAGAACGTGCCGGAGCTTGCCCGTGCCGCCGGAGTGACCCCGCCCCGGACGAGAATTCGGGCGCTCGGCCTGCAAAGCGGAATGTTTTATACCGATCGCTTCGACAAGATCGGTCTGTTCCTGCCGAATTCGATCTACGGCAAAGGCTGGCGGAAGCATCCCTTCCGTCCGTACATCAATCCGGAGCACCCGGCACTCCTGCGCGGTCTGCCGCCGTGCTTCCTTGTGACGGCAAAGGGCGACTTTCTGCGGCATTACAGTCAAAAATTCGCGGCGGCCCTGCGGCAGAGCGGCAATCCGCTGCAATTTCTCGACCTCGAAGCCGACCACGACCTGCCCCACGCCTTCGCCGCCATGATCCCGGAAACCCCCGAAGCCCAAACCGCCAACACCGCCATGGCCGCCTTCTTCCTATCCCAATAAAAGCCCGGACGCTTCCCAAAAACGGAAAGCGTCCGGTTTTTATTCTTCAATTGCACAGGCGTGATCTTTACACAAAAAGAGCGGCCGGTAGTAGCCCAGCAGGTCGCCGAGCGGAAGCACTTCATCGCGCAGGCAAATTCCAAGCACCTCCTGAATATAGCTTCTTCGTCGTTCAAAGCGCCGCCACAGCGCAGGATAATCCCGCTGCAATTTCTGCCGCAGTGCAGCATCCGCAAGCGCCAGCCCGTCCTCCGCAGAGGCTCCGGCGTAGCCGGGAACGGAGGGGATGATATCCGCCTGTAACAGCATCCCGCTTTTCAGCGTGATCGCCGAGTCTTTTGCAAACGGCGATACCGTCCATTCCTCCTGCCCGGTCAAATGGCCCGGATTCAGGGTCCAGCGGTACGTTTCCTTCGGCAGCACGGCCTCGACGACATCATAGACCGCGCCGCACGTCTGCCCGATTTCGAGAGCCTCCAACCAGCAGGCCAACGCCTTATAATATGGCAAAGCTACACGGTTGAGATAGTCGCGGTTCGCTTCCGGCAGGTCGTTTGTTCCTTCGGCAATGTACCCGGCTCTGGAGGTCAGTCCGCCGCGCAGGCCGAAGGTGACGGAAATACGGTCGCCCATCCGCATTTTTTTCGCACGCGGGAACACGACGGCATTGGTGAAACGCTCACCCGCCGCGCAAATGGCCGTCACCGTTCTCGGCTGGCCCCAGTCCCGAAACGCTGCGGCGACTTCCATCTCGGTACGACCCGGCGCGACCTGTTCCATTGCGCCGAAAACAGCCGCAGCCGCCGTTGCCGCACCGGCCTCATAATGTGCGATCTCGTTTGCGTTCATTTGGTTGCGCACGCCGGTCTCCGGATTGAGGAACACGCGGCCCATACTGAGCGTTTCGCCGTCCGGGTTGCAAGCTCTGACTGCCTGCACAATCCATTCCGGCACATCGAACAGCGACGTGTTATCCTCCACCCTGCTGGTAAACAGCTTCCAACCGGCAATGCCGATCCGCCGCCGGTTTTCAACTCCCGCAGCGTGCAGAAGCTCCGCGAAGGGTTTGTCCGGTGTCATCGGCTGCCCCGGCAAGGAAAAATGGGGCGCGTGGACAGCTCTTGCAGGCAGGAAGGAATACTGCGCCATTTTTAGGTTCTCGTTTCCAAGCACCAGGCAATGCTCCGCATCGTCACGTTGCAGAACCAGAAGTGCCTCCTCAAAGCGCGGCTCAAAGCCGGTCAGATAGGCAAAATTCGCGCCGTGTTCCCGGTCACCGTATACCAGAAGTGTGTCCAACCGCTCCGCTTCCATCCGCGCCAGCACCTTTTGCAGATGCTGCCGCATCGTTTCCGCCGTCAGATCGACCGGGGGAAGCACCGGCTCACATCGCGGCGGACAAATTTGTTTATATACTGCTTTCATGCTTTGCGATCTCATTTCTTATCAGATGATATGCGCCGATCATGCCCGCATCGTTTCCCAGTGCGGCAGGCGCCAGCTCCGCGCCCTGCTCGATGAGGAAAAGCTGCTTCTCATATGCCGCTTGGATGGCGGGGATCAGAACATCGGCAGCGGCGGAAACGCCGCCTCCGATCAGAAAAATCTCCGGCTCGAACGCGTGAGAAAACGCCGCCATTGCCGTCGCCAGCAGGCCCATACTGTGGTCGATACAGCGTTTGGCCAGCTTATCGCCATTTCGCGCGGCATCACAGACATCACGCGCCGTCAGCTTCTCCGGCGCAATCGCCCGCAGTACGGACGGCTCCTGTGTCGCGACGAGGAGCCGCTTCATGTTGCGAACAATGCCGGTCGCAGAGGCGTTCTGATCGACACAGCCGCAGTTTCCGCAGTTGCAATGCTCCGTTTCCGTCAAGTCAACCCGGACGTGGCCGATCTCACCGGCATTGCCGTGCGCACCGCACACGACCTTTCCGTCCAACACAATTCCGCCGCCAACACCGGTCCCCAGTGTAATCAGCATGACGGAACGGTAACTTTTCGCCGCGCCGCAGTAATACTCTCCGAGTGCGGCAAGATTGGCATCGTTTCCCGCCGCAATGCGGCAGTCGGGAAAATATGCCGCCAACGCCTTCGTCGGTTCAAAGTGATACCAGTGCAGGTTGACACATTTTATGACATGGCCATCCGCATCGATCGGGCCGGGGACACCGATGCCGATGCCCGCGAGGTCCGCCGCTGCCATGGCGTGCGCCTTAAAATAGGTGCGGATGGAGTCGGCGATGGACGGAATGATCTTCGCGCCGTTGTCGCGCAGGTCCGTTGCGACGAGCCATTTGTCCAGCAGAGCGCCGTCCGACGAAAACAGACCGAATTTGATCTGTGTCCCGCCGATGTCCACGCCGACAATTTTCTTTTGCTCCATGTTACAGATTGTAAAGCCGTGCTGCATTGTCGTGCAGGATGCCGTTGATTTCCTGCTCGGTAAACTCCGGCCAGCCCGCGTTCTTGCAGATCTTGTTCATGCCGAAACGAACGAGGTCCGCCCATTGCAGGATGTCCTGCGTCGGATTCTCATGGAACAGGTCGTTATTCGCCGCAACGAAATCCGTAGCAAACATGACCCGGTCAATCACGCCCAGCTCCTTGGCCAGCACCATGTTCCACGTCATCCAGAACGGACGCGTATAGAGCATCGCAAGGTCCGTCCACAGGTTCTTGTCGTTGACCATCATCGTGAACAGATACTCACTGAACGGATAGCCGATATGCTCGACCACCTTTACCATGTTCGGAAAATCAAAGGTTACGTCGTTCAGGTTTTCCATTTTGGCATATTTCGTATGCGCCAGCACGGTTGGACCGCCCGCTGCGGAATGGTGGTACTGCACGACCGTCCCGGTAGCGCTGGCTAACTCGTAGAACGGATAGATCGAGCGATCGTTGGAGTTGAACTGTCCGTAGGGCGGGGTAAACAGAACGCCGCGATAGCCGCAGTTTTTTACCTTGTCCTCCATGTAGTCGTAATTCTTCCGGTTGAACCGCCCTGCCTCGTCGATCGGCTCGACGCTGCAAAACGGGATGAAAAAGTCGGGGTATTTCGCGTAGGCCCGCTCCACGGCGATCTCGCCGAATTCTGAGTTCCAGACCTTGTGCATATCCTGCCCCATGCAGACGCAATGCTCCACGCCGGCCGCCTTCATCCAGCTTACAAGCTGGTCAATATCCGTGTCCTTCGGAATGGACTGACCCAGACGGTCATAGGTCGGCCGGTCAAAGCAGGACGTATCGATCAAGTGCATATGGGAATCAATTATCATTTGCATTTTCTCCTTTATGTAAGGGCCGGAGCGAAGTCCGGCCCAATTGCTTTGGTTGTGTTCGGCGCTTACTTGGCGTTGATGTCAAACTCCTGCGCGTTTGCCGCAGTGAGCAGGACCGGCGTCAGCTCGCAGAAATCGTCGGGGCCCTGCCGCGTGTATTCGCCCTTCATGATGCTGTCGAGCGATTCGACGCACTGGATGGCCATATTGGTCGGGGACATACCGGGGCTGGCGACCAGACGGCAGTCAACGCCGACTCTCTTCATCAGCTCCTGCTGCTCGCTCGTCGCGTCATAGCCGATGACAAAAACGTCCTTCTTTCCCGCGTCCTGCAAGGCATTGTACGTCGCCATGGTGCATTCGTTCCAGTAGCAGAAGAATGCGTCCGCATCCGGATAGGCCGTAATCATATCCGTCGCCCAGATGTAGCAGCCGTCGGCGGTCTTGTCCTGCGAACGGTTCAGGATCACCGTCGCGTTCGGGAAGTTATCCTCGATGTACTTACAGAACGCGTTGACGCGCAGCGTGCTGGAGGAAATGGAGGGGTCGTCCTCGAATACGACGATCTTTGCATCCGCCTTGTTGTTCAGCGCCTTCATGCACTCCTGCGCGGCAAGCTCGCCGCCCTTTGCGTCGTCATAACGGACGGCAGCGTCCTCGGTTCCGGCGCTGGAGAGGCAGTCGTAGCCGACGATGGGGATGCCGGCCTTCTTCACTTCGGCGATCACGTCGTTTGCGCCGTCGGCATCGATCGCTGTGTAAATAATGCCGTCAATGCCCTGTGTAATGAGGTTTTGAATAATGGTATACTCTTCTGCCCAGTTGCCCTTGGGATCCATTGTTACCGCTTTCCATCCCTTTGCTTCGATGGCCTCTGTTGCCGCATGGGAGAAATCGACTGCAAATGTTTCAGCCATGCTCCACGGAACAATTGCAATTGTCTTTTCGTCATTGTTCGATTTGCCGTTTCCACCGGAGCCGCAGCCTGCCAGCATGAGGCAAATCATTGCCAAAACCAGAATTACGCCAATCAGTTTCCTCATCGTTGTTTCCTCCTGTTTCTTGTCATATTGTAAATGGGATTCCCATCTACTTACGTTCTTTATTAGAAATCTTGTTGAACCACAGCGCATAGAATACCGCAGCAACCATCAGAACGCCGCGTACCACGAGCTGCCAGTTCGATCCGATATACATCAGGTTCATGCCGTTTGTGATCATACCCATCATCAGCGAGCCAAGGAAAACGCCAATGGCAAGGCCCTTGCCGCCGCCGAGAGATACGCCGCCGATCGCGCAAGCGGAAATTGCAATCGTGGTATAGCCCGTCGCTGCGTTGGGTGTTGCAGAGCCAACACGTGCCGTTGACAGGATACCTGCGATGCAGGATAGCCCACCGGAAATCACATAAGTGAAAAAGCGGACCCGCTTAACATCAATGCCGGAAATATAGGCCGCCTGGTAGTTGCCCCCGACCGCATAGATCTTGCGGCCAAACGACGTTTTGCCCAGCACAAAGGCCATCACCGCAAACGTCAGAATCAGGATCCAAATTGAGATCGAGATGCCAAGGAATGTACCGGAGCTGAGGGTCTTGAAGGAAGGCGGAAGCGAGGTAACCGCGCTGTTATTTCCCACGATGTAAACCAAACCGCGAACCGCAGTTTGCGTACCCAGCGTAACGATAAAGGGATCAATCTTCGTCCTGGAAACGATCAGGCCGTTCACCGCACCGATCACGCAGCAGATCACAACGGAGATCAGGATTGCGGGGAATATCCCGGTGCGGATACCGAGCAAGCCGTCTGTTACAAGAAGTGCACAAATCGTTCCGCCAAGTGCGCAGGTTGACTCAATGGAGAGGTCAAACGTTCCGTTGAGGATCGGGAAGGCCAACGCGCAGGACAAAATGCCGTACACGACGATTTCCTTCAAAATGTTATTGATATTGCCAATGGTAAGAAATGTTCCGCTTTGAATCTGTACCACAATCGAATAAACAATAATCAGGCAGATCAGACCCGACAATTCAAAGTACTGCGAGTGGCGGAGACGTCCCCACAGCCCCGGTTTTTTCTGTTTCAGGCTATTCATTGCTATTCCCTCCAAGCTCTGTGTGCGAAATTGCCAGCTTCATGATGCTTTCCTCACTGGCTTGTTCCATGCTCAGCTCGCCGGAAAGGTATCCCTCGTGCATCACAAGGATCCGGTCGCTGATACCAAGCAGCTCCGTCATTTCAGAAGAAACAACGATAATTGACATTCCTCCACTGACCAATTCATTGATGATTCTGTATATTTCCGCCTTTGCGCCGACGTCAACGCCTCTCGTCGGTTCGTCCAGCAAAAGGACCTCCGGCTGCGGCGCCAGACATTTTCCAAGCACCACCTTCTGCTGATTTCCGCCGCTGAGCGCGGAGACGATCATATTTCTTCCCCGCGCACGAATGCTTAGCCGCTGCATATAGGAATCGACGACGTTGATCTCCTTGCGGTGCTTCATGATTCCAAGCCTTGAGAGCTTGTTCAGAATGCTTAATATCATGTTTTGCAGGATGGACTGCTTGAGGATCAAGCCCTGATCCTTGCGATCCTCCGGCAAAAATGCAAAGCCGCGCTTGATTGCCTCCGTCGGCGTATGATTTTGGATCTGCTTTCCCTTATAGGCGATCACAGCATCGCAGGGGTCAATGCCGAAAATTGCCCGGAGAAGCTCCGTACGGCCGGCGCCGACCAGGCCGGCGACACCCAAGACCTCTCCCTGCCGCAGATGGAAAGAAACGTCGTGTACGCGGCTGTTGCGCAGATGCGACACCTCTAAAATTGTTTGCCCGATCTGGTTTGTTTTTTCAGGGAATTGCTGCTTCATTTGCCGTCCGATCATCAGCCTGACAATATCGTCCGTGGTCGCCGCTGCAACATCCAACGTACCGGAGTTTTCTCCGTCCTTCAAGACCGCAACGCGATCTCCAACTGCGAAAACATCCTCCAATCTGTGCGAGATCAGAATAACGGCTGTTCCCTGCTGCTTTAGCTTCCGAATGATGCGGTAGAGGTTCTCCGTTTCCTCAATGGTCAGCGCTGCAGTCGGCTCATCAAAAACGATAATTGACAGCTCGTGCGACAGAGCCTTCGCGATCTCAATGAGCTGGCGGTTTGCGATGCTGTATTGCCGCACGAGAGATCCCGGCTCAAAATGCAAGCCAAGGTCTTCCAATAGTTGTTTTGTATCATTTCGCAGCTTTTTGCCGTCAATCACACCGCCATGCGTTTTATATCTACCGACAAACAGATTTTCCGCAATGCTCATGTCCTCGATTTGCATCAGCTCCTGATGCACCATGCTGATTCCCAGCCGAAAGGCATCAACCGGTCGCATGATCTCGACCTGTTTCCCGTCAAGCCAGATTTCCCCGGCGGTTGCGCGCTCAACGCCGGATAGTATTTTTACCAACGTCGATTTTCCCGCGCCGTTTTCCCCACACAAGCACAGGACCTCTCCGCGATACAAATCGATGCTCACATTCTTTAGCGCGTGAATTCCTCCATAGCTTTTGTCGATGTTCCTCATTTCGAGGATCGGTCTGTTCATGTTCTCCTCCTGTTCTCGGATCGCCTGCGCTCCGCTTGGTAAAAATTTATCACCATTCTCACCAAAGTTGCCAGAATTCCCCGTGAAATTCAGCAGTTTTTTGTCTAATTGCATCATATCACTGATGCATTGTTTATCACAAGGCTTTTTTGATAAAATAGTGTACAAAAATTTGTGTTTCTTTTTGTTCAAATTGAATAATTGACTTTTTTCGTCCGTAATTGTATCATGGTTTAAGAGTCGTCCCGATTCTTGTGTGATAAACTATGGTTTATTTTATCATTATTTACCATCCGTGTACCTATTGACCCTTCCGAATTATTTGTATAAAGTGGGGGATCGCCATGAAAGAGAAAAAAATTACACTTCAGGACATTGCAGATCAGGCTCAGGTTTCAAAAGCCTTGGTTTCCCGCGTTTTGAATAATCGCCCCGTGCGTGTTTCTGCCAAAAAACGCGAGCAGATCCTTGACATTGCCAAGCGCTGCAATTACGTCGGCCTGAATCATCGCTCTGCACCCTTGCAGCCGTCCCCGCTGCGCCAGACCATTGCATTGATTCTGCCGAATCTGGACTACAGCTTTATGTCCGTAATTGCCGACACGATCACCTCCGTTGCTGCGCAAAGCGGTTACTCCGTTATTTTGTTTGACGGAAAAGGCGATAGCAAGTTGGAGCTGCACTACCTTGAGCTTTGCCATAGTATGCGCGTTGCTGGAATCATTTTGGACTCATTTATCAGCGCGAACAATAAGGTCTTTATTGACATGCTTTCCGCTTGGCAGATCCCGTTCGTATTCATCGACTGTTATCCGAATGAAGCCGGCGTATCCTTTGTTTCCTCCCAAAACCGAAACGCGATGTTTCAGTTGACGGAACGGCTCATTCAGCGAGGACACAAGAACATTCTGAGTATTATTCAGGACAAATCCTCCTTGGCAAACGTGTCGCTCGAGCGACTCAATGGCTATTACGCCGCCATGGATAAATATGGTCTTTCCGGCTACAATGAAATCATTTATCCGGGACTTGACTATTCCATGCAGCCGATTTTCAGCCTGATGAACTCTTCCGTAGAGTTTTCCGCCTTTATCATCCATACCGCATCGGATGTCGCAAACTTTTGCGACCTCCTTCCGTATACCAAATACTCCGGCAATCATGATTATGAAATCGGCGTATTTGATGATTTCAAAATCTCATTCAGCGATTACATCACCGGCCGTCATTCGGAGGTTTACCGCCGTATTGTCAGCATCGTCTCCCAAAAGCCCGCCGAAATCGCTTCGCAGGCCGTTGGAGCATTGCTCAGACGGATTCAGGAAGGCAGCAGCTTTAAGCCGGTGCAGTTGTTTATCGACTGCGAGCTAATTAATTTGACACCGTAAAAGGAGGCAAATTCCATGCATCAAAAGGACATTCAGAAGCTGTCAGTCATCGAGATTCCCTACGGCGATCTGTGCTGGGGGCCTGACCCGCAGCACATCCGTCCGGGCATTTATTCGGACCTTCAGTACTGGAACCAATACCGGGAGCTTGACGATTACCATCTTTGCGGCATTTATGCAAAGGCCGGTGTCCCGTATCAGATCGACCGGCTCACCTATCAGCCGAACGGTGACGAGGAAGTTTGGCTGACGCTCACGCGGCAGGTTTCCGACGCGACGTACCGCGCCCTGACCGGCGGCTCCGCGTTGCTGCTCACCGGCGGCTACTGCAAGGATGCCGTCGGCGTGTGCGGCGGCATTCAGCGTGCCATTGGCAGCGATAAAAAAGTAGGCATCCTCTATCTGGATGCCCACAGTGATATGTCCACGCCGGAGGTCACGCATACCGGCATCCTCGGCGGCATGGATATGGCTGCGATCCTCGGCATTACTCTGCCGCAATGGTGCGAGGCCGCCGGGCTGCGCGTCCCGTTCGACGGCCGTCATGTGATTTTGAGCGATTTCAGAGAATCCGCCGTAGACGACGACGGGGCGCTCGACATCGTCCGTGACCTCCACGTTCGTTGGCTGCAAGCGGATATCTTTGAAAACTCCGAGGCGTGGAAGCAGGCGGTGGACGAGCTGGCCGCCGAGGTCGATGCGCTCTATCTCCACATCGACGCCGACGTACTCAATCGCATTCACGTCCCGAACGCCGCCTGCGTCGCATCGGGCGGGCCGTCCATCCACACAGTCATGCGCAATATCCGTACTGTCATGGAAACCGGGAAGGTGTTGGTCTATGGCACCTATGGCTTCTATTTTGAAACTGACGTTCCCGGTCAGGATTCCCTCACTCTAAGCGGCCTCCGCGTCGTTTCCGCCGGCCTCGACAGCTGGCGAAAAATGCCCGATTTTTCTCATTCTGTCTAAAAAACCGTATAATTTTGCCCGGCAAGCAAAAATGCTTGCCGGGCATCTTTTTGCCATCACTCCAGGCGCTTGGTAAGCCGGTCTACTGTAGTGCGAACAAGGCAAAGGAGGGCAAAGCCGAGGGTGGTGGGGATGGCGAGGAGGGCCATCAGGACGGCACCGAGAGCGACGGCGAGGCGGGAAAGGACCGCTTTCATCCGCTCACGCTCCCTTCGCGCCGCTGACGATGTTGTAATACGCATTCGACGTCAGCCGATAGACCAGCGTATACAGCAATGCAAACACCAGATACGCGCCGATTGTCACAAAAATCAGCAGCTTCAGATTCGACAGCTCGAACAGCTGCAAAATGCGCCACACCAGCGGGAAGGCAAAGGCCAGATGCAGTCCCGCCAGCAGCAGCGGCAGGAAGAACACCAGCAGAATCTGCGCATTGATGCTCTTGCGGATGGCGCGCTTATCCATGCCGACCTTCTGCATAACGGCAAACCGCGCCTGATCCTCGTAGCCCTCGGAGATTTGCTTATAATAGATGATCAG
>OIZL01001706.1_pt1 | contig 11269 bp, 14 predicted proteins | sample 1588541 | NCBI WGS metagenome assembly OIZL01 (sample SAMN03283285) | human gut metagenome | biome: human-associated habitat; material: feces | host: Homo sapiens | place: Peru | collected 2012 | reverse complement strand
TAATATGTATTTGGAATTTCTCATTTTGGCTTGTACTATTTATATTCTAGCATCATTACAGTCAATATGTTTTATCAATTTTCCTGTATTTTCCCCGCTATCGATTGACGCATTCTGATCTGAACACTCTCTAAACAGCTGATGCAGAATCTCGCTGCGCTTTTCTCCTTCGTCCGGCATCGTCTGATTATATTCCCTGCACAATTTCTGTGCGGCTGCTTTTAAAGACTTCGGCACATTCAAATTGTTTCCATTGTATCCCTGATTTTTTTGAATAATATCCCGGATCTGCATATTTCGTTCCATACCAATCCCTTCTCTTATAACTTCCAATCTGCAGACAACAACCCGTCATTTCTATATTATCTGACCTCTGCCCCAAACGGCATCAGCGCCAGCTTCGCGATCTTGAAGAACTGTTTTCCAAAAGGTATTCCGATAATCGTAATGCAGCACACAACACCTGCCAATGCATTTGCGGCTGCCATTGGAATTCCCGATACGATCAGCCAGATGATATTGGCAATCAGGCTGACTGTCCCGCCGCCATATACCACTTCTTTTCCGAATGGCCAGAACGCCAGCCCCGCGAACTTAAAGCATTGCAATCCTACCGGTATGCCGATGATTGATATGCACCACAGGCAGCCTGCCACGATCCACGACATTCCACTCAAAAATCCTCCAAAGATAAACCAAAGTATGTTTCCTAATACACTCATATATGCTCCCTCCTGCAAATCCTAAACTGCTAACTGCACAATACAGATCTATTATAAATGATAAACGGTAATTAAACCAGAAAAAAGACAGCAATGACTACTTGATCATTGCTGCCCATCCTCTTACACCATCATTTTCGGTGTATCCCAGAGATTCAGTTTTGTTCCGATTCCTTTTTCCAGTGCATTTCGATATACAACGCTGCCCCATGCAACATCTTCCGTCGGCATGCCGCCTACCGAATAAATTACAACCTCATCCTTCTTTCTATGTACCGGAATATTTCCGAGAAGAACATCTCCAAGGTCGTCGATCTGTTCCGGTTTCATTTTTCCCTCTGCGATCAGATCCTCCACATGAACTGCCGGAATCGGAATGGTGTGATATGCGTTCGGTTTCATTTCCTCTTCCCACGCCTCATACAACATGATATTGTCGGTTACGGTCCGTGCACGGTTGATGATAAAGTCATCATCAAAGCGCAGCGCCGCTGTCGATTCAATGATCGCACCCGGTTTGATCCACTCCTCCGCAATGTATGGATACAAGGACGGATCGCCGGTTGGCGATGAGGTTGATACCGAAACAATATCCGAATCCCGGACGGCTTCCTCTATGGTATCGACCGCATATATATTTAATCCCGGATATTCCTTTTTCGCATGATCGATAAACTTTTCAAGAGAAGCTTTTCCTCTGCCTTTTACCTTGACATTTTTAAGCGTCGGTCTTACCGCGACCGCTGCCGCCAGAGCCGTCTTACTCATGACTCCGGGGCCGACGATTCCGATCGTCTTTGCATCTTCTCTTGCAAAATACTTAAATCCGACCCCCGGTACCGCTCCGGTCCGGTATGCCGATAAAATATTTGCGGACATAAATGCCAACGGTGCTCCGGTATCTTTGTCATTCAATATGAGCATCAGGATGGATCTTGGCAGCCCTTTTTCTTTGTTCGCCGCATTGGATCCGTACCATTTCATGCCTGCCATATCGAACCTGCCTCCAAGATAAGCCGGCATTGCCATAAAGCGGCGGTCCGGGCCGTCCACCGGCATCTCCGGGAACGGCGATTTTTCCGGGAACATTACCATACTTCCGTGGGAATTTCCATTGGCCCCACCCATGCGGTAATCTCCCACTTTCATAAGCTTAAACATTTCTTCCATTGCTTCTACGCAGCTTTTCATGTCCTTCACACCTGCTGCGATCATATCATCTTCACTTAAATATAAAAAATCAATCTTTGGATAATCCATCTTTTTTTCCTCCTGTCATTTTATCTGCTGTTTTTCTTTTTATGCGCTGTAAGATACAAAGCATTTTCCATTGCCATCACTTCATGCATCTCGATCGGCTGAAACATCGGTTTCTTTAATTTGTATTTGCACCAAAACGCGGCATAAACCGCAAGCACAAGGAAAATTGCTCCATCAATCATAAATATTTTTGTCCGGACAGCCGGATTTCCATCAATATTCCAGATCATAAATAAATTCCCTGCAATTCCTATGACCGGAATCACGGATCCAAGCGGAACCTTAAATGTGCGCGGCGCTTTCGGCAATTTTTTTCTGAAGATCAGCACATTACAATTTGCGATCACATAGGACACCATCCAGAATACGATCGCCAACGTGATCATAAACGAAAGCGAATCGCTCGTGGAAAGTCCTGTCGCATTGACAAGGATCATAATCGTGCCGATCATCAGGACGCCTACATAATACGCACCCCTCTTATTTTTCTTTAGGAAAATTTCCGGCATCAGACTTATCTTTGCCATCCCCGCACACATATAGGATAAAAAGCTGATCGCAGAATTGACTGTGCTGATCACCGCAAATACAGAAACCGCGATCATCCACAACGATCCTGCATATCCAAGCAGTGAAGATCCATATAAAATATGAGGCGAAGCGCTGCTCTCCAAGTCTTCCCATCTGCAATATCTTCCCATTCCACAGACCACGAGGATCTGCATGACAAGTATGATCAAAAGGCTCATGACCATTCCGAGCGGAACATTTTTCCGCTCATTTTTTACATTTTTTGAAATCGGAATTACAAATTCACTGCCGATAAAAAGGAAAAACGCAAGTCCAAGTAACGAAAACGTATCCGAAAATGAACCCGCCAGATTCATCGGCTGCTGTACCGTCTCTCCGGTTCCAAGCCCCAGTATTCCAAGAAGCCCCATTGCAACCAGTGAAATGATAAGTCCGTACACCACAACGTTTTGTATCTTTGCAAACATATCGATCCCAAGCAGATTTGCAACGATCAAAACCACCAGCAGCAGGATACAAAAGACGCTGGATGGTATCCCTGTATGAAATACCGAATTGATCGCGTTTCCAAACATGGCACATTCGACCGACCCTGCAATCGACTGACAAACAATGTAACCGCCCACCATGGTTACGATCGTAACAAACGGTCCAATTCCGGCAAGCGTGTACTGCGCCAGACCACCGGTCAGATTTGGCATAAGCGCATTCAGCTCAGCCATCGAAAGTGCTGTGCAGATATTGATCGCACACGCCAAAACCATAGAAACAATAAATCCTGTGCCAAGCGCTCCCGCGCCCTGCCCAAGTGACATAAGACAGCTTGTTGCAACTATCAGGCCAACCCCCGTAGACACTACACTTGGCAGCCCTAATTTTTTCTCATCCATATAAATCCCTCCTGATCTAAGGATCCTCTCTGCACCGGGTACTTACAGCGCATCCTCGCCTTCTTCGCCTGTCCGGACTCGAATGATATTGGTCAGTGGAACAATGAAAATTTTTCCATCCCCGATATGCCCGGTATACAGTTCTTTCTTGATCGTCTCGACCACCACATCAATGATCTCATCTTTTACCACAATGAGGATCATCTGCTTGGGCAGCAGCTCCATTTCCTTATTCTGCTCAGCCTCATACTCAAACGTTCCTTTTTGTACCCCACAACCGATCGCCTGTACCACGGTCATTCCGCTGACGCCTAATTTACTTAACGCTGCTTTTAAATTCTGCAGCCGGTTCATGGATGTAACTACTTCAATCTGTGAAAATCCCATATCATTTCCTCCTTTATAAAAAGCAAAAAGCGCCTGACTTTCCTGTCAGACGCCTTTGTCTACGTTGTTCATTCTTTTTGTATGATCCTGTTTTTATAATGCTGTTCTTCGACCAGATTCAGATATTTCTTTGGAGTGATCCCTGCGTATCTGGAAAAATCATGTATAAATTGTGGCTGGTCATAATATCCTAAAAACACTGCTGCATCCGTCATTTTATCCGGCGCGCCATAATTTAAAAATTCCAATGCTCTCTGAAACTGTATGATCTTGCAGAATGTTTTGGGTGAAAAACCCATTTCTTCAATAAATGCTTTGTTGATATATCGAACCGAATATCCGGTTCTCTCCTGCATTTCAGCGACTTTTATTTTACCATCCGATTCATAGACCATCTGTTTGATGGACTGCACCATTTCCTGCTTTCCAAACGGTTTTTTCCGCTGTTTCTCCGCTTTCGTATATGCCTCGATAAAGATACGGATCCTCTGGTAAAAATCACTTTCTTCCTCCAGTTTTGTAAGCCAGCAGGAATCTCCTCGAAGAACCGATTCGATCGGAATCTTCTTTCCCAGTAACTCCTTCATTGTGCAGCCGATCAGCTCCGGCTGGACTCCCGGCATAAACCGGATTCCAAACACTTCTTCCTTCCCTTTACATTCCTCACAGGTGTACACGATCGGTGTTCCACACACATATCCCTGCATATGACCCTTTTCGTATTCAAAAAACAGATCAATGCATCCATCCGGAACTGTCCGCAGCGGTTTGTTTTCCACAATATGATAGCTGTAAAAGTGCGATATCCCCTGTTTCAGATAGATTTCCTGATAAAAATCCAGTGTATCAAATACAAAGTAGGGCTGCGTTGGACGAAGCCTGTCCTTTTTCCAGATCATACAGCATCTCCTAAAATCATCTTCTTACGAAATCCTTTGATCATATTTTAGCTTTAAACCGGTCATAGCGCAAGTCATTTAAATCCACGGTTGTCTTTCCTGTCGTAATCAGTTCTGCCAGCTGATCCGCGGCTCCCGGCGCAATTCCAAATCCATGTCCGGAAAATCCGCAGGCAAGCACCAGCCCCGGCACTTCCGCCACATTTCCAAGCACCGGAACACCATCCGCGCAGCGATCCATCCAGCCCGCCCAGGTTCTTACAATCTTCGCATTTGCAAGATCCGGGAAATACTTCATGATACCGCGGCAGATACATGGAGCCGTCTTGGAATAACAGATCGGCGTTCCATTATCCTTGGTGTATCCTTCCAGTCCGGAAGATCCGCCAAATACAAAGGAACCATGCTTTGTCTGATGTCCGTAGAAGTCCGCCTCCGCCGTTCCAAGCATCTGATCAAACATATGCGGCTCTGCCTCTGTGACAAGTGCTTCTAACATTGCCTTCTGCATCGGAATGTCAATCCCGACTGTCCCGGCAATCGCTCGCGATTCATACCCTGCCGCCAGTACAACCGTTTCACCTTCAAACACATCCCCGGATGCACAGACCACCCGGCGGAGTTTTCCCCGGATCATCTTTAATTCCACAACTTCCTCTCCGGAAATAAAATGTACGCCGAGTTTTCTGGCTGTTTTGTAATATCCTAATGTCGTTGTGAGCGGATTGGCGTGTCCGTCCGTCGGACACCAGCTTGCACAGGTTACTTCCTCGGAAAGATAAGGATTAATGCTTCGCACCTCATCTCCATCGATCATCTTTACATCCAGTCCTACCTTGACCGCGCGCTCTGTCAGTCCAGTCAGGATCTGCTTATGTTTCTCCGTCTTTCCAAGACGAAGGTTTCCATCCTGATGGTACTCACAATCTACTTCCAGTTCCTCCGAAAGTGTCGGCCAGAAATTTTTGATGCCATACATCACAAGCGGAAGCTCTCTCGGATCACGTCCGGACTGTCTGACGCCGCCGCCGTTTCTGCTCGAACCGCCGTTTCCAAAGTGGTCGGACCCTTCCAGACAGATCACACTCACACCACGTTTTGCAAGATAATAACTGATGGCGCAGCCAATAATTCCACCGCCGATAACTACTACTTCTGCCGTTTTATTCATGCTCTCCACCCTCCTTTGCCTCGTTTGCAAATATCCGCATTTCTATCGGACGCATCGGGACTCTCGAAGTCGCAGGTTCGAGTTCCGCCGATGATACGCCAAGTTCTCTTGCCACAATGCCTTTAACCAGCTTTGCGCAGGTCTGTCCCTGACACAGTCCCATTCCCGTTCTTAAATATCTGCGGATCTCTGTGATCGTCCACATCCCTTCGTGAACCGCTTTGCGGATCTCCCCTTTGGTTACTTCCTCACAGCGGCAGATTAACATATCATCATCCGGTCCCGGAACAAAAGGACCGATGTCTCTTGATCTATCATTTACTGCATTCATACTTTTTTCCTCCTCTACTTAAACTGCATCACGCTTAACCTACTTTAAAGAATCTTGCTTTCATCGCATATTCTTTTGGAACGCGCATGGTAAGCAGGTTGGTTTTATCATATGCCTTGCTGCTCTTTACCGAGACGACTTCTGCTTCACAGACTTTCTGTCCGTTCCTTCCAAGTGCCACACCTTTGGTACCTGCTTCCGGAAGCGGGAGAAATTCATATGGGATCGTAACTGTTGCCGTGCCATCACCGCAATCCTCATCCACAAGGAAAATTGCCTGTCCGGAACAGCTTGCAACGCACATGCCGCAGTTGATGCACTGGGAGTTTTCCACAACGATCGGCAGTGAGGTAATATTGGAACCAATGGAAATGCATCCCTTCGGGCAGGCATCCTGACAGGGATTACATGGAATGTTCTGTGTACATTCCATAACCGGATGTATCCCGACCCTGTGTGTCACGCCCGGGAACCGCTCGATCTCATCATCTGCAACAAATCCGTGTTTTAATAAACTGGTAGAGATCGGTATGCCTTCCTCCGTTTTTTCGATCGCCTTTCCTCTGTTCTTCGGAGCGAACATCCCCTGACGCAGACCATCGAGCGCTTTGTCTAAAGATTCCAGTTCCGTATCCATCTCTGTTTTTTCGATATATCCAAGATACTCCGATGCTGCGATTCCTGCCATACGGCCTTCGATCATAGCGGAAGACGCTTCCTCAATACCGGATACATCACCTGCTACAAATACGCCCGGAAGAGAAGTCCTTCCATATTCATCACAGATCGGAACCTGACCACCGCGCTTTGGATTGTCCTCCATCCTGCATCCTGCCATCTTCAAGAGCTGGGACATTGGAGAAAGACCAACCGCCAGACAGATCGTATCCACATCAAAGTGTTTCTCGGTTCCCGGAATGAATTTAAAATTTGAATCCACTTCCGCGATCGTTACTCCGGTAACACAGTCCTCACCTTCCGCCTCAACGATCGTATGCGACAGATAGAACGGAACTCCGGTTCTTGCCACTTTTGCGGCATGAACACCATAGCCACCGACACGCGGTGCCGCATCCACAAGCGCTACGACTTCACATCCGCACTGCATCAGCTGAAACGAAACAACCAGACCTACGTTACCGGAACCAAGCATCAGCACTTTCTTTCCCGGTAAAACACCATGCAGATTCATCATTGTCTGTGCCGCCCCTGCTCCGATCACACCCGGAAGCGTCCAGCCCGGAAATGTAACCATATTTTCTGCCGCACCGGTTGCAATGATGATCGCATCACCCTTAAAGTGTCTGATCTCATCGCCTTCTTTGACCACGATCTCTTTATCCTGATACAACCCGATGACCGTTGCGTTCAGTTCTACTTCAACTCCTACCTGGTCGGCTTCCGCAAGAAGCTGTTCCCCTATAACAAATCCTCTGACCTTTGCGCGGTGTTCCTTGGAACCGAAGAACTTATGGATCTGCTTGAACAACTGTCCACCCGGTTTTTCATTCTCATCAAATACAACAACTTTCAGTCCTCTTTTTGCTGCCTCAATGGCTGCTGACAGGCCGGAAGGACCAGCTCCGACAATTATCAAATCATATCTCTTCATCTTAGTGTCCTCCTTGTTCGTGAACTTTACTGCTCCGCAAATGGTTTATCACTGACACCATACTGTGTTCTTATATCCATTCCGGCCTTTAACGGTGTGATACAGGTCCGCACGTTTGGCACTCCATCCACAACCATAACGCAATCTGTGCATCTTCCGATCGCGCAAAAAATTCCACGCGGCTTGTGTTCCTTTTTTGTATATCTGTGAACCATGACACCTGCGGCTTTTAATGCTGCAGCGATCGGTTCTCCTTCCATTCCTTCCATTTCCTTTCCATCAAATGTGAACTTGACGGATGCTCCCTTTTCCTGGACGCCGAGTATTGGATGTTCCTTTATTCTCTCTGCCATAATCAACGCTCCTTTTCGTGTAAATCATAATTTTAAAAAGTTTCCAAAATAAAAAGCGCCTGCACAGATCCTCATCTGTCAGACGCCTTTGTCTATTGATATGTTCCTTTTGTTACATCTCTGATGTGTTTTATAATTTATATTTTATCCATATTTTTCTATAAAAATTGTAAAAATCGGAACTACTCAAGAATTTTTCTCAACATCTCTGCCGTATTCTCTTCGGTAACCGCGATCGGAGCCAGTACCGCCAACGGTTCTATCGCCACACGTTTCGCAAGTTCATCCACTTTTGTCATGTCCGTCGTGTACTCCTTTATCTGCCTGACACCGACCGTCTCATACGCAAATTTTTTATAATATTCCGCGGTCTTCTCCCCGATCTGCTGTGCAGTTTCTGTTCCATCAAAGGACGCACCTAAAATTTTTCCGATACTCTTTACTTTCTCCGGCAGGGCAGAACTGATTTTTTCCAGTACCACCGGAAGGGAATAGGCACAACATGCACCATGTGGAATATGATACATTCCGCCTATCACATGCGCGATGGAATGTCCCACATGAGCGCTGGAATTTCCCAACATCCATCCTCCCAGCGAAGCCGCAATATGCATTTTTGTGCGGGCTTCCATATTTGTTCCATCCGCCACTGCGTGCGGCAGACATTCCACAACGGTCTGCATAATCGATCGATTGATCATATCTGTCATTGGATTTGCCAACGCAGAGGTGTAACCTTCCGCCGCGTGGGAAAATACATCCAACCCTGTCATAATGGTAAGTCCAAGCGGCATTCCCGCGGCAAATGCCGGATCGATCACTGCAAATTCGCTCATTCCATTCACTACAAGAATTGCGACCTTGCTGTTGTTTGCTGTATCCGAAATGATAAGACCGTTTGACATTTCTGAGCCTGTTCCGGAAGTGGTCGGAACACTCATTAAGCCCAAAGACTTCTTCATTTCTTTTTCCGGATCTGCATAGTCTAAAATACTTCCTCCATTTACACGCAGAATATTGATTCCCTTTGCTGTGTCAATCGCACTTCCTCCACCGATGCCAATGACACAATCACATTCCTCTGCCTTGCAGAGTTTCGCTCCCTCATCTACAACTTCTGCCGGCGGATCCGGTAATACCTTATTAAATTCTGTATAGGCGATCCCCGCCACATTAAGGCTTTCCAACACCTGATCTATGATCCCCGCCGCTTTCACACCAGCATCATAGACAACAAATGCCTTCTTATAACCAGCCTCTTTTAATGCCTCTCCCATCTGCGTATGGCAGCCTTCTCCCACCATAAGTTTCACATTCTGCATGCATGTATAATTCACCATGTCTTTTCTCCTCCTAATCCGTAATTGCTGTAAGTTCAATTTCTACAAACTGTGTCGGTCGATTAAGTGCCGGCGTTGCGACCATCGTAAACAATGGCCGTATATCATGAAACACCTCCGAATATGCATCTCCCACTTCTTTTCCATATTTCATATCTGTGATAAAAGCTTCAACTTTTACGACATCTTCCGGCGCTGCGCCTGCCTTGGCAAGAAGCTTTACAAATTTTGCAAAAATATATTTCGCCTGCTCATAAGGTGTTTCTCCATACACCGTCCCATCCGGCTGTACCGCTGTTGTTCCACCGATCATGACAAATGGCCCTTTTTTCACCATTCGAGAATATCCTACCTTTTCTTCTAATGGTGCTCCTGATGAATAATTTGTTCTCTCCATCTCATCTATCCTCCTGTTTTTTCCGAAAAATAAAAAGACGCCTGGAAACCTGCACACATTCAGATTTCCAGACGCCTTTGTCTGACCACTACAAAGATGGTAGCATTGGGCGCATCTATATAATTGTAATTTTCGGAACTTTAGGTTCTATAATCCGCGTACTATATTTACATAATCCATATCCTAATATGCCTATGCGCTCAATGCATTTAACTGCTCCTCCATCCTGTCCGCCGCAATATGCTTTTTAACTATCTTCGCACCGATCATTGCGCCGATCAATGCTGTAATGATAATTCCAACAAAAAGCACCAGTGCCCCCATGAAACAAGCAGATCAGAGGCAGCAAGTATTGCATCCCGTCTGCCGTCGGAAACAGAGTTTTCCGCCATGGACTTTGCGGCAATCGTATAAGGATATATTGTACTGCCAAATCTTTGCCTTTTTCTGGTTGTGGAAATTTACTGTATGATTTATGATATCCTTAACAGGTTTCAATACTTGTGTTACCAACATTAAGTAAAGGAGGCTTTAAATGTTATGCATTCTTCAATTGAAAATGCTTTAGAAAAATTGTCCGGTATTACACCAGCCGGTACAGATGGTTTTTATTACCAGGGACAGGAATTAGCTAATAAAAAATGTACGGAAGTTGCTGCATTTAAAGGAATTGATACCCTACACAAACTGTATGCCGTACTACGCCAAACATGGAAATCCGATACTGCATATCGTTCTTGTCAAACAGAATGGATTCCGACAGATCCATCTTATGGTCAATGTGCCATTACTGCTATGTTGGTCTATGATATGTTTGGAGGTAGTATTCACAGAATTCGAGTCAATGGTGGCGGAACACACTATTTTAATAAAATTGATGGTCATTATGTTGATCTTACCAGGGAACAATTTGATCTGTATGATATTCCAATAACTTATGAACCGAATGAATTAATGAATCGAGAATATTGCGGTAAAAATCCGGATACGAAATCCCGCTATCATCAATTACAGCGAAATATTATTTCATATCTAAAAAATGCACCTGACAGTTGCCAGACAGATAGTCATAGTTGATAGCAAATTGTTTTCAACTATGTAATACTATAAATATCAAGGAGGTGCTATTGTATGAAATTAGGAAATAATATTCAATTCTTGAGAAATAACATGTGTCTTTCACAAGAAGAATTAGCTACTGATGATATTCCTGCAAATGAAACTGACGATATTTCAGCAATAATATCCAAATATCTTTTATTCACTCAACATATAAATTTAAACGCAGCTGACACAATAAACGGTTTGCAAGATATATTTCGGGAGTATCCCAAAGTTTGTGTAAACCTCCAAACTGATGTAAGATAAAATTACTC
>OIZL01001705.1_pt1 | contig 11279 bp, 13 predicted proteins | sample 1588541 | NCBI WGS metagenome assembly OIZL01 (sample SAMN03283285) | human gut metagenome | biome: human-associated habitat; material: feces | host: Homo sapiens | place: Peru | collected 2012 | reverse complement strand
CAGCCCCTACTCTTACAAATCCTTGTTCTTTTAACATATTAGTTTCCTTTCATTTATATTATACTAATATATTCTTTTATTATTTCTTTAAATTTAATTTTTACTTTTTCGGCTGTTTGTTTTACATCATCATAAGATAATTTTTCATCTAATACTCCTGCAGCCATATTTGTTATGCAAGATACTCCTACGCATTTTATTCCACAATGATGTGCTATTACAGCTTCTGGTACAGTTGACATTCCTACTGCATCTGCTCCTAAAGTTCTTAATGCTCTTATTTCTGCTGGTGTTTCAAATGTAGGTCCTTTCATATATGCATAAATACCCTCTTGGGCTCTACCTGTATGTTTATTTATTACGTCTTTAAGTTTTTTGCTTAAATCTTTATCAAAAGTTTCACTCATATCTGGAAATCTATCTCCAAATTCTTCTAAATTTTTTCCCCTTAATACTGATTCTGCAAAAAAGCTCAAATAGTCATTTATCACCATAAAATCTCCAGCAACATATTCTTTATTTACTCCTCCCGCTGCATTAGTTATTATAAGTTTCTCTATTCCTAATAATTTAAAAACTCTCTCTGGAAAAGTAGTTTCTTTTAAGTCATACCCTTCATAGTAATGAAATCTTCCATTCATTGCTATTATTTCTTTTTCTCCAAGCTTTCCAATTATTAGTTCTCCTGCATGTCCTTCTACTGTAGATACTGGAAAATTTGGTATTTCATTATATTTTATTACTATTTTTTCTTTGAATTCTTCTTTTAACACTCCTAAGCCAGATCCCAATATAATTGCTATTTTAGGACTTAAACTTCCTATCCTCTCCTTTATATAGTTCGTACTTTCTTGGTATTGTTCATAACTAAACATACTATTCTCCTTTCTTATCTCTCATCTAATTCAATGTCTTCTGTTTCATAACTGTCTTTTTCTTCGTTATAATGATATATTGTTTCTCTTTTATCTGCTTTTACTACAAACTCATCATTCGAATTAATGTATACATATTTATTGCTTCCATTTGGATATGGTATTGATATACTTGTGACTGGTTCGTCTGTCGTTTTTATACTATCAGATAACTCTTTTATTGCTTTTTCTCGTTCTTCCTTAGTTAATTCATTATCTATAAGTTCTGCTCTTTCATTTAATAATTTACTTCCTAATGGATGAAAAACTAAAGGTAATGCGTTTCCCCTATCACATAAATTCAACACAAGATCTGAAGGCTTTTCGCTTTTAGAAATATTAGCATAAGCTTTTAATTTTTGTATTTGTTCTTCATTTATTTTTATATATTCATTTGGCTTTGTTGAAAATATGTATGCCTTATCATTAAGCGTTAACATACAAAATCTATTTTTAACTTTATTATCTGGATTTTCAAAATCTAATACATCTTTTATTATACTGTCTTCTGGAATATCTTTGCTGTTCACAAAGCAATCATATCTAGTTATTTTGCTATACTCTTCTTTTTTTAATACTTCTTTTAATAAAAGTCTACTATAATACATAACAAAATCTGCATGCCCATTTATGTTGTCTCTGTGGTTAAAGTAATCAAAAATCCAATCCATTTTAGCTTCTAGCTCTTCATCACTTGTCATGTTTTTATATTTTTTATATATTTCAGATTTTGCTTGTTCTTCTACTTCTTTTGTAGCCATTCCGTTTTTCTAATTTTAGTTTTGTAGTGGCCCATTCGTTTTCAGCCATTATTTGCTTGAAATTTAAAAATTCATCTTTTATTTGTTGAATTACAGTATTCATATACATGTTTTGTTGTTTGTATCCTAAATTAGTATCTATTTTATCTAATGTTTCTTCATCTAAAAAACTAATGTTTTCAAGCCTTTTTCCATCTGTTGTAAGGTCTTTTTCAAATTTTTTGTATCTTCTTTCATAATAGGCTTCAGATGCAAAATCAGGGGTTTTCATTCCAGTTTGAATATTTTCCATATCTTCTAAATAGTTTACGATATATTGTTTTCCGTTTTTAGTTGTTATTAATACATCTGTATGTTTAAACATATCTGTATCACAAGATACTGTTTGTGCATTAATTCCATTTTCCTGTAAAATTTCTGCTACCATCTCGCAAAGTGGCTTGCACACAGTTGCAACATTTTCTTTTTTATCTCTTAAATTTTGTTCAACTATTTCTTTATTAGTTGAATTTCTATATGCATTGGCTTTACCCTTAAGATTTCCTCCTGCATAAAAGAATTCCATATTTCTCTTTAATACTGGTAAAATCAAAATCTCTAGCTTTCTGGCCATAGCAATTTCTTTTTCTTCTTCTGTTAAATTCTTTTTTTCTTTTTCATTTAAATTTAATTTAATCATGGCTACTCCTTTGGTTTGTATTTTATCATAATTTTTTTTCCACTTCAATAATTTATTGAAAATGTACATAGATAATGTTATAATGCTTTTAAATTTAATTTTGCAAAGGTGGTTTTATTATGAAAACAGCATTTATCTTACATGGTTTTAATGGTGATACAACATATACCTTTGGGCCTGCACTAAAAGATTTTTTAGAATCAAAAAATTATTCTGTAATTATGCCCAATTTTCCTATTCGTTCTGAAGCATCTTTTGAAAAATGGTCTAAGATCTTAGATAAATATAAAGATAAATTTAATACAGATACAATTGTTGTTGCTCATTCTATTGGAAATCCTTTCTTTTTAAAATACCTTTATAATAACAACTTAAAATCTAATTTATATGTTAGTGTAGCTGGCTTTTGTGATTTATTTAAAGTAGAAGGAAGAGAAGATTTAAATTCTGCATTTGTTAATTTTTCTGTTACAGACAATGAAATAAATTATTTAAAGAAATCCGTACCTTATAGATTTTCTTTATATAGTGATAACGACCATGTTATTCCTTTCAATATTCTAGAAAGTTTTATTTCAAAAATAGATAGCACACCAGTTTTTATAAAAGGTGTTGGTCACATGGGCAATAGAGATAATATATCTAGATTGACTCAGATCGAAGAAATTATAAACCAACTATATTAATCCAAATTTAAAAGACGCACAATGTGCGTCTTTTAAATTTATAATATTATACAAATTAGCCCTCCACTTCCTTCGTTTATAATTCTTTCTAATGTCTCTTGTAATTTTTCTTGTGCATCTTCTGGCATTCTAGAGAGTTTATTTTGTAGGCCTTCGTTTACTAATTCATGTAAGTTCTTACCAAATATGTTTGATTCCCAAATTTTTATTGGATCATTTTCAAATTCTGATAGTAAATAATTTACTAATTCTTCTGATTGCTTTTCACTTCCTACTATTGGTGATACTTCTGTTTCAATATCTGCCCTAATCATGTGTATAGAAGGTGCTTTTGCTCTTAACCTTACACCAAAGCGAGAACCCTGTTTTACCATTTCTGGTTCATCTAGTATTAGTTCTTCCATAGTTGGAGTTACTATTCCATATCCTTTTTGTTTTACTTCTTCTAATGCAATTGCAACTTTATCATATTCTTTTTTTACACTTGCTAAATTAGAAATTGTAGAGAATAAATCTGCTTCATTTTGTACATCTACTCCTGTTATTTCTGTTAGTACTTGATAGAACAATTCTTCTTGTAGTGTAATTTCTAAACTTACAGAACCATTTCCTAAATTTATTTCTTTTATTGTTGTTTGTTTTACTATTTCTGTGCTATTTATTCTTTCTATTCCTACATTTATATTTTTTACTGCATTTGTATTTTTAAATGCTTCTTTTATATTTGTATATAATTCTTGTTTTAGTGGATGCTCATCATCCAATCCATCTACCCAACCTGGGAAATTTAAATTTATTCTTTCTACTGGGAATTCATATAGTATTTTTCCAAATATATCGTTAACATCTTCCATGTTTAAATTTGTACAGTCTGTTGGAATTACTGCTACTTGATACTTATCCTCTAGTGTTCTTGATAATTCTTTTGTATAATCTGAATATGGGTTGTTTGTGTTTAATACAATTACAAATGGCTTATTAAGTTCTTTTAGTTCTTTTACTACTCTTTCTTCTGCTTCTACATAATCTTCTCTTGGAATTTCTGTTATGCTTCCGTCTGTTGTAACAAGTATTCCTATTGTAGAATGTTCTGTAATTACTTTTTTAGTTCCTATTTCTGCTGCAACTTCAAATGGCATTTCTTCATCTGACCATGGTGTTTTTACCATTCTTGGAACTTCATTTTCCATATACCCAAGTGCATTATTTACTAAATATCCTACACAATCTACTAGTCTAGTCTTTAATTTTAAATTATCACCAATTGTAATTTCTACTGCTTCGTTCGGTACAAATTTTGGTTCTGTTGTCATTATTGTTCTTCCTGCTGCACTTTGTGGAAGCTCATCTCTTGCTCTTTCTCTTTTATGAGTGTTCTGTATATTTGGTAAAACTACTAAATCCATAAAGTTTTTAATAAAAGTAGATTTACCAGTTCTTACTGGGCCGTACTACTCCAACATATATATCTCCATCTGTACGATTAGCAATGTCCTCATATATTTCTAGATTCTCCATACTAATATTCCCTCCTAAATAAAAATGTTTGTACAATTAAACTTTAATAAATGTATATTAGGAAAGAACAATTATTATTACACTTTTTTAATCTTTTTTTCCTTTTTCTTTTTTAGTCATATTTGCCATTTTATTTGCTTGCTCTTTTTGTTTATCTAATGGTAACCATTGATATTCTGAACATACAAATTCCCCATATTTTGTAGTATTTTCTTTTATTTTATCTTTATTTTTTTCCATAAAAAATCACCTCATAAAATAGTATTACTTATTTTATGAGGTGTTATTCATATTTATTCTTCTACACCTGTTGCAACAACAGTAACTTCCACTTCATCTTGTAATGACTCATCTATTACTGTTCCAAATATAATATTTGCATCATCACTTACTTTATCATTTATAACTTGAACTGCTGTATTAATTTCTGTTAGGCTAAGGTTCTCTCCTCCCCTTACATTAAAAATTACACCTTTTGCATTATCTATTTTGTTTTCTGTTAAAGGGTTATTTATTGCAGTTTTTACAGCATCTTCTAGTGTTTCCCCTTTTTCTGCTCTTCCTATTCCCATGTATGCTTTTCCTGTATAACTAAAAATAGTTTTTATATCTGCAAAGTCAATATTTATTTCTCCAACTGTTGTAATCAAATCTGTTATACTTTGTATTCCTTGTTCTAGAATACTATCTGCTATTTCGAATGCATCTTGTATTGTTGTCTTATTTCCTATAACTTTTAACAATTTGTCGTTTGATACAACAATTAAAGCATTAACATTATCTAGTAATTTTTTTGTTCCAATGTCTGCTCTAATACTTCTTTTTCTGCCTTCAAAAGTAAATGGCTTTGTTACAATACCAACTGTTAAAATATTCATTTCTTTTGCTAACTCAGCTATTACTGGTATTGCTCCTGTTCCTGTTCCTCCACCCATTCCAGCAGTTAAAAATAGCATATCTGTATTCTCTAATATTTTTCTTATTTGTTCTCTGCTCTCTAGGGCTGCTTTTTCACCTATAATTTCATTTGCTCCTGCTCCTAAACCATTTGTTGTTTGTTTTCCTATTTGCAATACATTTCTAGTATTTGCCCTTTTTAGTGTTCCTGTTTCAGTATTTAATAAGTATGTTTCTATATTTTGAACTCCATCATTTATAATTCTCATAGCAGCATTGTTTCCTCCGCCACCTACTCCTATAACTTTAACTTTTACAATATTTTCTTTATCTTTATACATGTTTCTTCCGCCTTTCTTTTGCAATTATAATAAATCTAATACTAATTTTCAAGTTTTTATTAAAATATTGTAAAAAGATTGCATTAATATGCAATCTTTTTATCACACTCAATTATTATAATTTTCTAAATACTCCTCCAACAACACCAAGTATTTTACAGTCTGGTACTATTATTGGATCCATTGTACTATTTTCCGGTTGTAATCTTATATAATCTTTTTCTTTATAGAATGTTTTTACTGTTGCTTCATCTTCTATTAATGCTACTACTATTTGACCATTTCTTGCGCTATTTTGTCTTTTTACTAGTATGTAATCTCCATCTAAAATTCCTGCTTCTATCATACTTTCTCCACGTACTGTAAGCATAAAGCTTTCGCTGTTTCCAACAAAATCAATTGGAATAGGAAATGTGTCTGTTACATTTTCTACTGCAAGTATTGGTGCACCTGCTGTTATTTTTCCTATAACTGGAACATCAACTAATTCTCTTCCATTGTATAAAGGCTTTGGAGAAGGTTTTTCGTTATCTGCAAGTCCTCCTTTTAGCACTCTTAAAGTTCTTCCTTTTTGGTCTTCTTTTTTAATATATCCCTTTTTAGTTAATTTTGCTAAATAACCATGAACTGTTGCTGTTGAACTTAATCCAACTGCTTTTCCTATTTCTCTTACTGATGGTGGATATCCTTTTTCATTTATTTGTTTTTCTATAAATTTTAGTATAGCTCTTTCTCTTTTATTTAAGTCAGTCATTTCTTCTTTACTCACTATTAATCACTCCCGAAAATTTATTTGCCTATATAGTATCATAAGTTTTTTTAGTTGTCAAACAAATTTTTGGATTTTTTTAATCAAACCATTCCATTTCCCAATCTATAAATTTTACTGTATCTCCTTCTTTTATTCCCATTTGTTTTAGTCTTTCTTCCACTCCTAAAAATCTAATACTTTTTTGGAAATAATATAAAGATTCATTATCTTCTAGATTTGCTCTTCTTAATATTTTTTCTATGGCAGGTCCATCTACAATATATACGCCATTTTCTATTCTTACATTAAATCCTTCTTCTTCTTTCTTTAATGTATATACTTTCTTTTCTTCAACTTCTTCTACATCTTCTTTTGGTAAATCTTTTAGTACCTTTGATACGTGTATAAATAGTTCTTTTAGTCCTTCTCCTGTTGCTGCTGATATTTTAAATATTTCCATATTTTTTTCTTTTGCTAAATTTTCTAATTGTTCATATAGTGTTTCATCTTGCATTGCATCTATTTTGTTAGCCACTATTATTTGTTTTCTTGTGCTTAATTTTTCACTATATTTTTTTAATTCTTTGTTTATTGTATTAAAGTCATCTACTGGATTTCTTCCTTCTGAGCCAGAAACATCAATAACATGTAGTAAAAGTCTTGTTCTTTCTATATGTCTTAAGAATCTTAAACCTAATCCCGTACCTTCACTTGCGCCTTCTATAATTCCTGGTATGTCTGCAAGTACAAAGCTATCTCCAAATTCTGTTTTTACAACTCCTAAATTTGGTTCTAATGTTGTAAAATGGTAATCTGCAATTTTAGGTCTTGCTGATGTTACCATTGAAAGTATTGTAGATTTTCCAACACTTGGGAAACCTATAAGTCCAACATCTGCTAGTAATTTTAATTCTAATATTACTTCTTTTTCTATTCCTTTTTCTCCATCTTGTGCAAATCTTGGAGCTTGTCTTGTTGATGTTGCGAAATGTGAATTTCCTTTTCCTCCTCTTCCTCCTGGAAGTATTAACTCACATTGTCCTTCTTTAGACAAATCTGCAATTAGTTCTCCTGTTTCTGCATCTTTTACAACTGTTCCAATTGGTACTTTAACATATAGGTCTTCTCCAGATTTTCCGAAAGCACCTGTTTCCACTTCCGTTTTGACCATTTTCTGCTTTATATTTTTTATTGTACCTAAAGTTTATTAATGTATTGGAATCTGGATCAACAACAAAATATATGTCTCCACCTTTTCCACCATCTCCACCGTCTGGTCCTCCTGCTGCTACATATTTTTCACGTCTAAATGTAACTGCACCATTTCCTCCGGTTTCCTGATTTAATTATTATTTTTGTATAGTCTATAAACATTATTCTTCTCCTTCAAAGTAGTCTAATTTCATTGCTTTTTTTACTTTTGCCATTGTTTCTTTTGCTTTTTTTCTTGCTTTCTCTGTTCCTTCCATCAGTATTTTATCTACTAGTTCTGGATGTGCTTCGTAATATTCTCTTTTTTCTCTAATTGGTTTTAAAATTTCTATAATATTTTTTGCAAGTTCTCTTTTGCATGCTACGCAACCACGTTTTCCTGCTCTACATTCTTCACATATTTTGTTTAATTCCTCTTTTGGCGTAAATAAATTGTGGTAATATGCAACCATACATATATCAGGATTTCCTAAATCATCTTTTCTTATTCTATTTGGATCTGTTACAGCTCCCATTACTTTTTTAGTAATTTCTTCTTCTGAATCTGATAAATATATTGCATTTCCTAGTGATTTTCCCATTTTTTCGTTTCCATCTAGGCCTTTTATTCTTTTTGTGCTTGAAAGAACTGCTTCTGGTTCTACTAAAACGTCTCCATAAATACTATTAAATTTTCTAACAATTTCTCTACATTGTTCTATTAAAGGTAGTTGGTCTTCACCTACTGGTACTAGTTTTCCTTCAAATGCTGTTATATCTGCTGCTTGGCTTACTGGATATCCTAAAAATCCATACGTTACGCTCTCTCCAAAAACATCTCTTTTTTGTGCAATTTCTGTTTTTACTGTTGGGTTTCTTTGAAGTCTTGCTATTGTAACAAGATTTGAATAGTATACTGTAAGTTCTGCAACTTCTGGTATCATTGATTGAATATATATAGTAGTTTTACTTGGATCTATTCCTACTGATAAATAATCCATTGCTACTTCTCTTACATTTTTTCTAACTTTTTCTGGATTGCCAAAATTATCTGTTAATGCTTGAACATCAGCAATTAATATATATTGATCATATTTTCCACTTTCTTGTAATTCTACTCTTGTTTTTAAAGAGCCAAAATAATGACCTATATGTAATCTACCTGTTGGTCTATCTCCTGTAAGAACTATTTTTTTCTCCATAATTTGCACCTCTTATTTTTTAATATTTATATATTATATACTATTTTTTTTATTATTACAATATACAAAAAAGAACAATAGAGTCCTGCAACTATTGTTCTTTTTATTTTTTCAAAATGTATTATTTAAATATATATGTTCCTATGTTCGAATCAAAAGTAATCGAATTAAAGTAACTAGAATTGATTTTTATTACTGGTCTAATATAAACATTTTCGCTATGAGTTTCTTTATTTGAATTATATAATTCAATATATATATTATCCCCGTATTCTCCTGCTGCAGACACACGTCTTAGTCCATATATTGTTTTAGTTTTACCTTCATCTTTTTCTTCTTTTATAATTCTAGAACCTAGTATGTATGAAATTGCACTCTGCCCTGTTTCTGGTGTTAATAAACCTAATTTTTTTAGTTGTTCACAATCTTCTAAATAGTATCCATCATCTGCTGGCATTATTCCGTTTCGATTATAATCAGGCAATCCTGTATCATCCAACCAATACTTATATTCCTCAAAGTGTGCTCCAACTATTCTTCTTGCTGAAGCATATTTACCCAAATAAGCATTATCATTGCAAAAATCATTTAATCTAGATACAGCATAGTTGAATCCAGAATATTCACTTCCATTAGCAAGATTATCTTTACCATCAACTTCAGTTTTTTTCATACTTAATGAAACTAATTGTAAGCCATGTTTTTTGTCATTATATAGCACAGCATATTCCGTACCATCCTTATCAGTAAATTTGTCTCCCGGTTTTACGCTGTTTGTAATCTCTTCTTCTCCTAATGAATACTTCCATGTTTTTCCGTCTATTGTCACTGTTACTTCTGTAAATGGTACTTTTCCTTCTTCTATAATGTACCCCGATGTTCCTCTGTCACAATTATATGCAGATTCTACTATTACTTTACATTCATTTTTATAATCTTTTATACCAATGCCATTCATCTTAACAAGCTCTTCAGAAGTTATATAATAGTTAGCATCTTTTATTCCAAAATCTTCATTAATCATTTTTTTTATTTGCTCATCCGTACCTTCTTTTCCGTCATTTGCTTTTTTATACATATATTGAAAAGCTTCTTGTGGTGAATTAAATTCTTCATTACTTTCTAATTCTTCTTTCATATAATCACAAAAAATCTTTTCGTAATCAAAACCGCTTTCAATCATTAAATACAGTTCAATACTATCTTCATCATCTTTTTCGTCATGTGTTTTTATTATCTTATATGATAATACTAATTGTTCCTCGTTTGTTATTTCTCCATTTGTAGTTACTGTTAATTTATTTTTATTAGGACTTGTACATAAAAATGGTCCAGGATTTAATCCAACCACAGACCAATCTTCTCCTAATTCTTTTTTTATTTTATTTATATCAAGTTCTCCTGTCTGTTCATCATTTGCAAGCACTAATGCTAAAGTTAGGTCTTCCTTATCTCTTTCTAGCTGTGTACCTTTTGTTGCATTTTTCGCGAAATTAAATAGCCCTCCGTTTATTGCTGTAGTTACTGTTACACCTACTAATATTAGCATTACAATAATTGTTATTATTAATGCTATTAGTGTTATTCCGTCTTTTGTTTCTTTCCATCTTTTGTTTTCCTCCTATTTTTTGTAGTTTTTCCAAAGTATTATCCGTCCATGAATGTGTCCTTTGCAATATTTGCAACGTATTTTGTACTCTGGGGTACAAGACTGCCATTTTCCATAAATATATTTTATATGTTGTTTTCTTTCGTGTCAATACACAACAAAAAACTCCTCAAATCTTTGAAGAGTTTTTCTTTATTTTTTAGGCTTCTTCGTGGTAAACACTTACTTGTTTTTTGTCTTTACCTTTTCTTTCGAACTTAACTTTTCCATCTACTACTGAATATAATGTATCATCACTACCTTTTTTTACATTAATTCCTGGATGTATTTTTGTTCCTCTTTGTCTTACTAATATATTTCCTGCTAGAACGAATTCTCCGTCTGCTCTTTTCACACCTAAACGTTTTGACTCACTATCTCTACCGTTCTTAACACTACCTTGACCTTTTTTATGTGCCATCTATAATTCACTCCCTTCACGTTTTCCTACAATCTATCTTTTTTATTTACTACTATGCTTCAACTTTTTCTTCTTTTTTTGTAGCTGTTTTCTTTGCTGTTGTAGCTTTAGTTGTTGTTGCTTTTTTTGCTGTTGTAGTTGTTTTTGCTGCTGGTTTTTCAGCTGTTTCTGCCTTTTCAGCTTTAGCTGCTGCAGTTTTTATTGATGTTATTTCAACTTTTGTATAAGGTTGTCTATGTCCTTGTTTCTTTCTTTCATTCTTTTTAGCTT
>OIZL01001704.1_pt1 | contig 11284 bp, 15 predicted proteins | sample 1588541 | NCBI WGS metagenome assembly OIZL01 (sample SAMN03283285) | human gut metagenome | biome: human-associated habitat; material: feces | host: Homo sapiens | place: Peru | collected 2012 | reverse complement strand
CACCCGTCAGGGGAACCGGGTTCCCTTCATCTTTTTTTCCTGGTTCACCCGTCAGGGGAACCGGGTTCCCTTCATCTTTTTTTCCTGGTTCACCCGTCAGCTTTTTTTATAATGCTGCGCCCATGCGCAGCATTATAAAAAAAGAAGGTGGTAAAAGCTCCACCCTCTTTCGTGCTATGTTTTTATACTCCTAAAATTTGTAATAGTTCTGTTCTTTTCGTTTGTATCATCCTTTTAGCTGTCAAAAAATCAATGTTCCCCCTTGTCATACATTCAATATACTTAGCAGCTTCTACATATGCCTTAAATTCGTTTTTATATGCAGAATCAAAAGCCGCTTCATATCCTGCGTTTTCTGGCTCTCTTTCATAATCTGCTTCCGCATGATTTGCGATTTCTTCCATTTGTTCTAATTTCTGCAATTTATCGAGTAATATTTTCATAGTTAATCATCCTTTCATTACTAATCCACACAATATAATTGACTTGACTTTCTAAAAGTCTTAATGATTCCGCCCGGCGTTCCGTCTTTTTTGGTTCTCCAGTGTGCCGGAAAACTGGAAAAATCAGAGCACAGTCGGACTGTTATTGTTTTCTCTGTCTGTTTCACAATTTCTACCACATCAAACAAAAAGCCATCTGCCTCTGCTAACTGTGTACCTACCTTGATATCACTTGCTTTGATAATCATAAAAACTTCCTCCGTTTCTTTTTGCGCCAGACCGCCAGCGGGCGGTTTCGACTAAATTAAGTTATCTAAAATCATTTCTATTGCGTATTCGTGCGAGCACATTTCAGTGCCATCCCAGCGGTTAGCATCTATCATTTTGTTAGCTTCTGTCACGGCTTCGCTTTCGGAATATCCGCAGCTTTTTAACCATTCAACTATCTTTTCCATGTTCAAAACCTCGCTTTCTTCGTTGTGGTCTGCCATCATCAGAGCCGGGAGACCATCCCGCGGCTGACGCTCCAAGGGGGAGCGTTTCGACTAAAAATCAATGTCTGTATCGATGTTTAATATATAACGGTATTTATTTTCCTTGTCACATCCAAGTGCCAGATCATCAAGATGAAATATTGCATGTTCTCCGTATTTCTCACGCAGATCCTGAAATTGGTTGTAAACCGTTTCAAATTCTTCCAGATCGTCAACGTGGATGATATAACGCTTATGCTCCGGATTTCGTATAATATAATTGTCTTTTGCCTGTACCAGAGATGAAAACAATGCTTCAACTTCAACTTTACTTTTCCGGTCGTCCTGTGTCTTTCGGTCGATCATGTAAACAACTGCCCATTTCATAAACTTTGTATAATCCTTCATCTTTTTTCCTCACTTTCAATTTTTCGCGAAACCCAAAAGACTTGTTCTGGCAGGGATTCTGGTCGGGAGCTTTTTTACTTAATGATCAGCGCAGCTTTCCCTGTCGATCTTTTGACTTGTTCTGTATAGGTATTTCTGTATCGGTATGCTTTGATTTCCAGTCACTCATCCGGACTGATAACGCAAACATTCAGCTCTGCTGAAAGCGAAAAATTTTTAAATTTTTCCGGTGCTTGCTTTATCTGGAAGGATGAGTACGATGCAGAAATCATGCAGTCCGATACAGATATACCGGACATGAAAAAAGAGAAGACAGGGATGCGCGCTGATCGTGGGAACAGCCAATGTGTAGAGAGGGGCTGGTAAAGATGAACCAGCACCGCAGCCGAGGGGCACCCGGATCGGAAGCTGATAATGCGTAACAGATCTTGGTTAAAAATTGGTTTGACGACCAGGAAAAACAATTTTTAACTTTAGATCTGCAGCTTATGCAGCGCCGCCGATCTGGGTCGAGGAAATACTGCCAGAAGGAATTTCTGAGACATGAAACAAATTCAAAAAAGAAAAGAATCAGCAGGGAACACGCTCCGCGGGGTCTCTTTCGCCCCTTTAGAAAAAGCGGCGGGGCGACGCCAAACCCGTAAACCATTTGCTCGCCGCAAGGCAAAAGGAAGAAATTCCCATTTCTCCCTTCGGACAAGAGCTTCCTGGAACCAGAAAATGTCAATTCTTAAATTCTCCCTTGCTGCTACGCAGCTGCAGTCCGATTTACATTGACATTAAAAAAAGACCTCCTGCAAACGCAAGAGATCCTTCCAAACATAGAAGCATGAAAAATCTATTCTATTCCACTTGCGCTCTTAATAAATTGAATAAATTTTCTCACACCTCTTATCTCATCCATAACTTTATCATCTGATGAGTCACGCGTAATTTGAAAATCTGCAAAGAACCTCTGCAGTTCCGCAACAGAAAACGTTGATTTCTTCTTTTGATTAGCCATATTCTCACCTTCTTTCATAACGCAAACATAGCACAAAGGGAACGCAATAGTCAACAGATTTAGCCATTGATATTACGCAATATTTATTGACATATTGCACAATATATATTATTCTAAATATAATTATTAAAACTTTTAACAATCTCTATATAACCTTGAAGGGAGAACACATATCAAAATGGCAAATAAACCGTTTAACCAAATAGAATATCAAAACGAATACAACCGTCAAAATTATGATCGAATAAACCTGGTTGTTAAAAAGGGGAAAAAAGACATTATAAAAGCGGAAGCACAAAAAAGTGGGAAAAAAGTAAATGAGTATATCAATAATGCGATTGATGAATACATAAAGAAACAAAATGATAAGATATGATTCGCGTTGACATATTGCGCAATATGTGATATGATATATTTATACCAAAGGAGGAAATATAAATATGGCAACTACAATATCAATCATCAACAACAAAGGCGGCGTTGGAAAAACAACATCTACTGGGATCATAGCAGAATTAATGGCATACCTGGGGAAGCGGGTACTCTGCATTGACCTTGATCAGCAGAGTAATCTCAGCATGATGCTTGGCTGTTATACTGAGGATCCGGAACCTGTCATAAACGGAGTCGAAGCCCCTGAAAAAGAAAACATAACCGAACTTTTTAAGGGAAGATACCGCACCAAAGAAGAAGTGCTGCCGCTTATCCAGCACACGCAGATCAATGGACTTGATATTATCCCATCAAGCAAGCGTCACAAAAATACTCAGCTTAATATAGAGATCAATAAAACCGGCAATAACAATATCATTTTAAAAAAGGCACTGAGTACTATTAAGGATGATTATGATTTTATCCTGATTGACAACGCCCCGGCATCTGATATACTGACCGTGAACAGTATGTTTGCATCAAACTATGTTCTGACACCGGTTCGCGTGGAATCTTTTTCTTATAAAGGGCTGAAAGAAACCCTAGACAGCATAGCTTATATCAAGGAAGAGCATGACCTTGAAAATGCGAATTTCCTCGGAGCATTTATCACTCAAGCCGAGATAAACACGAATGTTTACAAAGATCTGCGCGATAACTACGAAGCCGAGCTTGGAACCCGGTTTCTGAAAACGCCTATTCGAAAGGATATCAAGATTGCGGAGATAGAAACCCTGTTTGAGCCGATCTTGGCGTATAACGCAGATACTAATGCAGTTTTTGATTATGGCAAGTTGCTACTCGAACTGAACATACTGGATAAAAAAGCCACAAAAAAATTGAAAGAATCAATCGGAGAGGAGTAGAAAGATGGCAAAACGGAAGTTTAATTTTGCGGCGGGCGCCGAGCAAAACACTCCGGATGCACCGGAAACACAACCACAGACACAATCCACACCAGAAGAATCAAAATCCGCTGTGCAGACGCTTGTAGAAAAGATCGATGCACCGACTAACACTGCATTTAACTTTAAGTATATCAAGCGTGATAAGATTATATTCTTTTACAAGAATGATTATCCTATGGAAGAGATTAAAAGGCTGGCACAAACTATTCTGAATTTTGGTTTAATACATAACCTGGAAGTATTTTACGATATGGAAAATGATCAGTACATCCTAGATTCTGGAGAACGTAGAACCCGGGCTCTCGACTATCTTATTGAAAAATACACGGACTATTCGGACAAGAACGATCCATCCTATCAAAAATATCTTCATTTTGTCGCACCGTTTGCGGAAAAAGGCTATCCTTGCAATGTAAGAGCAATGTTTACAGAAGAAAAAGAAGAACTGCCAGAAACAGACATTGACGTATTAGAATTGATTGATGCTGAAATCCGACAAATTCTTGCAAATGAGGAAACACGAAATAAGAATATCCAACGCACCAAAGAGCATATTGATCGTTTAAACTATCTTTATACCAAACGCAACCAGACCTTGAAAAAGGGCGAAAAGATCAATGTGAATAATGAGATTGCGAAACAGCTTAATATCAGCGATAAGCAGGTAAAAAACTATAAGGATATTGATAAGCTGATCCCGGAACTCCGGAAAAAGTTTGAAGAAAACGAAGTCTCCCTTAAAGATGGAGCCAATTATGCAAAGCTGACAGAGGAAGAGCAGCGTCAGATTCTTACGCTGATTGAAAACGGAGAAAACCGGCAGGAAATCAACCGACTTATGGATCAGATGAAAGCTATGCGCAGTGATATCTCAACAAAGGAAAATCAGATATCTGAGTTGGAAAACACGATTGAAAACCAAAATGCAATCATTAAGTCGATCAATGACGCCCAGAAAGATCTGAAACAGCAACTTGATGCTGAACAGGAAAAGGGTGATCCCAATAATGAAAAAATCCGTGAGCTGGAGTCATCATTAGATGATATGAAAAATCAGATCAGCGCACAGAAAAAATCTTTAAAAGATACCGTAAAAGAAAAAGATAATATGATTGCGGATCTGCAAAAGAAACTGGATGCACAGGCAAAAATGCAGAGTACCGAAACGAATAATAATTCAAAACTGATCCGTATTCAGTATGATCTTGAAAGAGGAATTGAAACTTTAATCACACTTTTTGCCGATCTTGAAAAAAAACTGGATGAATATAAGGCGGTTTCCGAAAATTCAGAAGATTTTAGGAAAAAAATCCAGTCGGTAATTAAGGAAAATGGGAAAAAATTCTCGTAAAAAAAAAATAGGTATTGAATAAAAAGGAAAAATATGTAAAATAGTTAGGGAATAGTCCTAACTAAAAACAGGACAAGATAGTTATTTTGTCCGCTTTTTTGACAAGAAGTGTACACGAAAGTGTATGCTTTTTTTGTACAAAAAAGATGAAGGGAACCGGGTTCCCTTCATCTCATATCCAGCATCACTCTAAGAAACTTTTGATCATAGATCTTGCTTCATCCACAATATCCGTAGGTGCTTTTTCTGCCGTGACAGCATTTCTTTTACGCACATCTAATGATTTAACTTGTTCACATAATATAACCCCGGTGGTTCTAGTCCGATCATCCAGTGGAACGTGCAACGGATGTTTGTTGTCAGTATTCGTAATTGGACACACCATTGCCATTGAGGTATGATGATTCAAAATATCATTGCTGACAACAAGCGCAGGCCGTCTCCCGGCTTGTTCATGCCCTGTCTGTGGATTAAAATCCATAATGATTATGTCTCCGAAATTTACCAAACTTCTTCACCTTCTGGAGCTCCCCAGTCAATCTCTTGTGTATTTTCAATAAAAATGTCATCAATCGTTTTCCCGTAAAAAGCCTCCAGCCTTTCTTTCAAACTGTTAAATTTCCTACTCTTTTTGATGACAATAGACTCATCTTCGAGGCTTAATAAGACAGGTTCATTTTCTTTTATACCCAGTGAATCTAAATAATTTTTAGGTATCCTAATTGCCTGACTATTTCCCCACTTACGAACTGGAACTTTAATGATAATATTTTTTTCCATTTTCGTTCCTCTTCGTTCCTCTTTTATGATTTATTGATTTTTTGACTTTTTGATTTTCGATTCTACGATTTTTTTAACAATGATTTTTACGTTTTTCGAATTTTTGATTTTCGAATTTTTCTACAATTTTTTCTATAATTTTTTATTCCAGTCATAAGTATAAATAAATTCTATTTCATTTATATTTGTAGGATATAAGTATTATACATGTATATACATTGAATGTCAATACGAAAATGTAAATTATGTGTCAATATAAATCGGACTGAATGATCTGTTTTTGATCATGAGGGAGAATTTAAGAATTGACACATATCGAAAAATATGCTGTTTTTTGAGGATCTGCGTGCAGATTCCTCTTGCCTTGCGGCGAGCAAAAAATGGTTTAGGGCTTTGGCGTCGCCTCGCACCTTTTTCTAAAGGGGCGAAAGAGACAGGGAAGATGCTGAGAATAGAAAATTTTTATTAATAACAAATTTCAATTAAAATAATGGAAATTGCTAGGAATATGGAGATTTTTCGGTTCCTGATCTTGGAACAAGATTTTATATATGTAGATATAATATTAATATAAGGTATAATATATACCCTCTGCTGTTTGACTGCTTTTTCCTTTAAAATCAAGGATTTCCAGACTTATCCACAAGTACAGAAATTGAATAAAATTAGTCGTTTTTATCTATAAAATTTGAATACTTTTTTTAACTTATGCATAAAAATTGAATGCTCTAAAATAAAGTACCATGAAAATTGAATGAAATATTTTAGCAAAAAAATAACCGGATGCTCCGGAACACTTTTTTTCCGGAAAAATCCGATTTTCATCCTCTCTTTTATTGTTTGCTCCATATTTTCGGCAGTTTTAACTACGCCAACTAAGCCATTTACATATTGTAAATAGCTCCTAAACTGCCAATTCTCGCTTCAAAATGCTATGTATAAGCTTAGGCTTTAAGCTCCTGTTTTTTATGACCTCAGATCCATCATTCAGGACCTGAAGACTCTTTTCAATGGCTTGTTTTAGCAAGTCAAATATATTCATTTTTACACGCGCTGCTTCTTTTTTGTACTGTCTAACTAGATCCATTACATCCTTGAGATCCTTTTTGCGCGGATCCTTGATCTTATTTCTTCGACAAATCACATTAACATTATGTGCCGCATAGTTTTCGTTCTCAGATGCTTGTCCTGGCTGTTTATAAACACTTATCTTAGGACGCATATAATACATTCCATCTACAATCCCGATTGAAAAGAAACGTTTCAGTTCCATCAGATATGTACGCATGACTCTCTTTGTTACAGAAAACATTTTTGTATATTTCTCATAAAACCGTTTGGTTCCGATCCGGAACTGACCTTTTTCACCGCCGGTACCAGCATAAGACATCCGGAGCAGTTCCATAGCCAACAGCTTAGATCCGGCCTTCATCCCAAAAAACTCTTCATCATAGAAAATATGATGATTAGTATTAACATAGCCTTCCGTGATATCATTCATGTCCACATACCCGTTCTTGAGGATGGTGATATCATGATCGATCCTGTTGCTCTTTTCCACAGCAACAAAACCTTTTTCTTGCAGGGATTGTTTTACATCATAAAATCCCTGATAGCTCATATGCATAGTTTCGCATAATTCTTTGTAATGTATTCCGGATACCTTGCCAGAATCATCCTGATAGCGCGAGACATAGATGAGAAAATCGATTTCTTTTGATGTAAGTTTTTCTTCAATCATACGATCCAATACGCTGTTTTTTAATTTCTGCATCCAGTCTCACGCTCCTTTCTTCTTTTTTAGTCTTAAATTTTTTATATTTTCCGCAGATTTTCATAGGCTTTTAGAGAATTTTTTAAATTTTTTTGAGATTTTTTTTTCGTGCAAAATCCTTTGAAAGCCTTGATTTCACTATGTTTTATATACAAAAAAAACTGTGTGATCTTAAAAACCACACAGTTTGTCATCTTAATCATATTGACAAAAACAACTCGATAACCTATAATAATCCCTAGGGAAAGGGCATTAGGTAGTTGTCCTCTGGTGGTAAATGCGACTTACCATTAGCAATTCGGAAGTTCGGGAAAAACTTTCGAAGTACTACCAATTTTGAATTTTTGGATTGGAAGCTTCGGCTTCCAATCTTTTTTTCAAAATCTTTTCGGCAATATTCTGTTTTTTCAACAAATCAATACTAACATAATGTACATGTATTGTCAATTTTTTCTTTAGAATCAGTCAAATAGCACAACATCATGTGGTAAGCCACTTTTTTCATTTGTATTCTATTTATCGCTCTATATCCATGCGATCCATGCGCATTTCCCGTTGCATTTCCGTTTCCTGATATGGTTGTTTCGCAAATTCGATTCCCTCCATACCATTCTCATATAGAAAATATGGAATCTTTACATCATGGTAACGATAATCACCAGTTTAACCGCAAAAGAATTTCTTCCGCCTTTTCTCTCCACTTTTTTATAATATCCTGGTAATTTTCACTCATTACTTAATATCCTCTTCACTGTTCAAATATGATACTCAATCTGTAAATATTGTTCCATCCGCGTTATATCTTACTGTTATCCCCCCGAGACCATATACAAAATAATGAACACCTGTAACATTATCTCTATATTCGTCTATGTTTCCATCAGCAGTATCACCCAAATACTTCATATCGCCTATTGTACTTTTTGTTTCACTTTCTCCTTCTGGTTTAGCCACTACTTTTTCCATAACATTTTCATTTTCCGTAGAATCATCTGCAAATGAATCTGTAGATGTTTTCCCACCGCATCCCATAACTGCCGTTGCCATTGTCACTAATAAAATCACCATTATTTTCTTTTTCATATAACTTTCTCCTTGTCCTCACCGTGAGTATTTATTTTTATATCATTTCATTTTGGGGAAATTGATTCTTCCTTGATAAATCTAAGTTTCGCTATAAGCTGGCTGGCATCCCTCGAACCTAAAGGTTCGGGGTTTTGCCAGCTAAATTATAAACATTCTCCTTAATCGTTTTTTTGCCACAAATACTGACTGCTCTGGTGTAAGATTATATTTATCTTCCATAATTATTTTTACCTCTCTAAATTCTGATCGAACCGATCCAGACGTATGTCCTTCTGTTGCTCTGTCTCTCCCGATCGATCGATAAGATTCTCCAGTTTGTTTTCCTGTGTCGGTTTAATTTCCCAAGTCTGCTCCATGGAATCCTTCATGTAATCTACAAACTTTGATACATCCCCTGTCTTATCGTAATGTCCCAATGCCGCATAATACTTGTCTTTCGTTGCATTATAAACGATCAATGGCGGATAATTGTGCGTCATCAGGAAGTAATTCATTAATGTTCTTCCGACACGCCCATTACCGTCTGCAAAAGGATGTATGTTCTCAAACTTGCAATGTATATACGCAGCTGCTTTAAAAATATTATCTCCCTTGTCCGGAATATCTACCAGTTCTTCGCAAAGTTCATCAATTTCTCCTGGTACTTCGTCTGGCAGTGCTCCCTGTCCATCTGCCACACAATAATCATGTACTTTAAATGTTCCTGGTCTTTCTCCCTTATTCCAACGGTTTTCATCATAAGTCCCTTGTGTCAATTTCTTGTGTATCTGAAGAATCAGTTCCCGGCTGATCGGCGCTTTATCACTGATTTTATCCAGGATAAATTCATAACACTTTTTTTGATTTTCAATCTCATACAGAGTCCTTAAATCTCCGGTAAAATTGACCACCTTTCCATTTTCAAAAATTTCTCGTGTATTGTGATAAGTGACCTCTGGATTCTCTATCACGCCAGAATTGTAGGCAAACACTATACTGTAACTGGAAAGGCTCTGTATATAGTCTTCCCTTGTCTGAATCCGCTTTTCTCTCCATTTTTCAATAATATCCTGGTAATTTTCATGCATGATTTATAACCTCGAAAATTTTTCTTTGAACAATCACTGTCTCTATGTTATAATAACACTATAAAAGGGAAACCAAAGCGGTTCACCCATTTGTGTTGTTAGCTGCTTAGCAGCCGACCGTCACACTGCCGGGTGTGGCGGTCATTTTTTATCCTTATGTATCTCATGAATGAGACCAATAAGGGCAACTATCAAGATACAAAACTGAATCAGATCAGAATATGTAACCATAGCATCCCCTCCCTTCTTTCGTAACTCTCATTACTCCGAAGATAGGGTAAACCGCCTTGCTTGATTTCCCTGCGACCATTCTATCATACCGCAGGAAAACCAACAAGCCGCCATTCTATTTTTCTACTGCCGGTTCGGTACCAAAAACTGATTGTAAAACCGACTCAAAGCATCTTCACTCTTACTGTTTCCTACACCATTATTTTTCACGAACTCCTGCATTTCAAGAATCGTATTATGATCAAACTTATAACTTGCCATCGGCGTATCATTTTGCAAACTACTGAATGCCTGTTGCAGCTCTGCCGCATATTCTGGATCCGTCACCCACAAAGAATCATCCTCAAGACCTCCCTGATCATATGGCAGATTATAATATTTTTCCGAAATAAACCTGGTTGAGCCATCTGAAAAATCCTTGGTAGGTGTTGTGTCTGCAATGTGTACCGTGATCTGTAACTTGGTCTGGTTTCCCACGCTGTCTGTCGCAAGATACGTCTCTGTAATGCTTCCACCATGTGCAAATCCTGTAAAATCTCCAGCCTGATATGTCATCACCCGGAAGGAATTGCCCTGCTCAGCGTGATCGCCGCCCGGGATCTCTCCGTCTTCCTCGTCCGTTGCCTTGGCGTGGCTCAAAAGCTCATCCTCTGTAATATAACCACTCTGTGCCTGATCAAGCGTGTAATACAGATCATATGCCTCGATCAGTGGCCCATAGTCCCATACCCGGTACATATTGGCAACCGCCATATCCGGGCTGTTCAGCTGTGGAATCTCACCCTGGTAATCCGGGCTTACATTTCCATAGGTAACTGCCCCGGCATCCCGCGCAAGCACAAAGAACTCACCCGCTGGATACTCTGTATCATCCGAGATATAGGTTTCCGGATATTTTGCCTCCATATCTTTGGCAAACGCCCAGCCGACTCCGGTTCCTGTCACGTCTTCTACCACTTCTTCCCCGGATTCTGCGTCCACAAAGGATTTCGTTGTCCGGATCTTTAAGTCCTCCGATCTCGCCAGCTTCACTGTATCGGTCAGCTGGGAATAATCCGCTCCGCCATTGTTGTCAAAATAGTCATCCCCTTCGGTCTGGCATACGCCCATATAGGCAATGTCGAACCGGTGCTGCCATGCAGCGAACAGGGTGACCGGAATATCTTCATTGTAGACACTCCCAGGTGCGAATCTCGGCAGTCCGGTCTCTACGATGTTCCCGGCACCGTCCACCTGCGCCGTATTCCAGCCCGCGAAATCATATCCGGTCTTGGTAAAGTTGTTCTCCCGGATGATGTAATCCACACCCCGTGTCTTTTCATCTCCCT
>OIZL01001702.1_pt1 | contig 11289 bp, 10 predicted proteins | sample 1588541 | NCBI WGS metagenome assembly OIZL01 (sample SAMN03283285) | human gut metagenome | biome: human-associated habitat; material: feces | host: Homo sapiens | place: Peru | collected 2012 | reverse complement strand
ATACAGGGCGCGGCGGCACACATCCGCCCTACCGCCGTCATCGCCATCGACGCACTGGCCGCCCGCAGCCGGGATCGGCTCTGCGCCACGGTGCAGCTCAGCGACACGGGACTGACCCCCGGCTCCGGCGTGGGCAACCACCGCCGTGCCGTGGATCGGGCGGCGCTGGGCGTGCCGGTCATCGCCGTGGGCGTCCCCACGGTCATCGACGGCGCCACCCTGTGCGCCGATCTGCTGGAGGAGGCGGGCTGTCCCCGGCAGGCGCTGTGCGGCCGGGGCGCTGACCTGTTCGTTACGCCGCAGGACATTGACCAGCGCGTGACGGAGCTGGGGCGTATGGTGGGCTACGGTATCACGCTGGCGCTCCAACGCGGCCTGACGCTGGAGGATGTCACCGGCCTTCTGGGGTGATCGGCTCTTGCAAAATCCGCCCTTCCGCGCTACAATACTTGCAAAGAAACGACAAGGGAGGGCGACCCTATGGAATTCAATCCTCAGTTGCAGCTGGCAGGTCTGCTGGAGTGGATGCACACCCAGCTGGAGGCGTGTCACGGGCGTACCGCCGTCATCGGCATCTCCGGCGGCAAGGACAGCTCCACCGTGGCGGCGCTGGCTGCCGCCGCCTATGGGCGGGAGCGCGTGTACGGCGTGCTGATGCCCGACGGCGTACAGCCGGACATCGACTACTCCCAGGCGCTGGTGGAGCATCTGCGCATCCCCCACTGCACCATCAACATCCACGACGCGGTACAGGGTGTGCTGACGGAGATGGAGCGGGTAGGGCTGACGCCCAGCCGCCAGACCGTCGTAAACCTGCCCAGCCGCATCCGTATGTCCACCCTGTACGCCGTGGCCCAGTCGCTGGACGGCGGCGTGGTCATCAACACCAGCAACCTGTCGGAGGACTGGGTGGGCTACTGCACCATCTACGGCGACAGCGCCGGCGCCTTCTCGCCGCTGGGTATGTACACCACGGAGGAGGTCATCGCGCTGGGCCGTCAGCTGGGCCTGCCGGAGAAGTTCCTCATCAAGCCGCCCTCCGACGGCCTGACCGGCCTCACCGACGAGGACAATCTGGGTTTCACCTACCATGCGGTGAATGAGTATGTCCGCCGGGGCGTGGTGGATCCCGCCATCAAGGAGCAGATCGACGCCAAGCACCGCGCCAGCCGCTTCAAGTTCCAGACGCTGCCGGTGTATCACAACGGCTTGCCCATGGCGCTGACCGACGAGACGGACTATTATAAGTGATAGATGTAAGCAGCAGCGACCCCTGCCTGATGGCAGGGGTCGCTGCTGTTATGCGCGGTTTTTTCGGTCGATGACCGAGATGGCCAGCGAGCAGAGCGCGCCCACCACGGCCAGACCGATGATGAGGAAGAAGGTGCTGCTGTACGACCCGGCGGCGTCATACAGCGCGCCGGAGATGGTACTGCCGAAGCTGGCGAAGATCAGGTTGCTGTTGATCAGCGGGAAGTTCACCGGATAGTGGGCGGCGCCGAAATAGGCGCGGCAGAAGGCGGAGTTGGTGGGCGTGACGCCGGAATAGGCCAGACCGCCCAGCACGAAGCCCGCGATGACCACCGCCACGCTGCGGCCGGACATGGCCAGCAGCAGCACCACGGAGGTGACGATGAACAGACCGTTGACCAGCTGCATGGACAGGCTGCGGCCGTATTTGTCGTACATGCCGCCGAACAGCACACGACCCAGGGCGTTGCAGATGGAGATCAGCCCCACGATGGTGGCCACGGACGCGGCGGTCTGGTCGGCGCTGGCCTCCCACACCACGCCGCTGGCCTGAGAGATCAGGGCGAGCCCGGCGGCGCTGACGGCGATAGCCCAGACGTAGTAGAGCCAGAAGGTGGGCTTTTTCAGCATCTCCACCGGCTTGATGTCCGCCGCCGCGGGACGGACGGCGGCCTTGCCGCCCTTGCCCGCCGGAGCCGCAAAGTCCACGCCGGGCGCCACAAAGAAGAAGGAGCAGATGGCCAGCACCACGAAAATGATGATGCCCAGCACCACGAAGCTGACCCGCCAGCCGCCGATCCAGTCGGGCGTCCACGCCTGATAGAGCTTGCCGATGATGAAGCTGCCGCCGCCGAAGCCCATCAGCAGCACGCCGGAGATCAGGCCGGGCTTGTCCGGGAACCACTTGACCATGGTGCTCATGACGGCGTTGTAGCTCAGGCCGGAGCCCAGGCCGCATAGCACGCCGAAGCCCAGATACAGTGTCAGCGGCGTCTGGCAGCGGCTGGCGATGTAGAACCCGGCCAGAAACAGCACCGCGCCCAGCCGCACGGCGTTTTTGGCGCTGAGCTTACCGGCCAGCAGGCCGCACAGCAGGGAGCCGATGCAGAACAGGATCATCACCAGCGTGAACGTCAGGCTCAGCTGCGCCTTCGTCCAGCCGGTGAACTCCGCGGCGATGGGGGTGGACAGCACACTCCATGCGTACACAAGTCCGGCGAACAGCAGGACGATGACGCCGACGATGGCGTAGACCCGGCGATTCAGTTGCTTCATGGGGGAGTACCTCCGTGTTTTTTGTCAGTCACCATACAGTTTATCGAATGATTCAATAAAAAGCAAGAAGGAGTTTCCGATAGGGAAAAGTTTTTTCGATAGTGCCGTACCAGCAAAAAAGAGGCATCCGTCCGGATGCCTCTTTTTGCTGGTACGGGTAGTGGGGGTCGAACCCACACGCCTCGCGGCACAGGAACCTAAGGGGTATGTCACCTTAGTGAAAGATTTTCAGAGTCCTCCATATCATGAGGGAAGGACATCTTTCCAACGCTTCAAAAGATATTTCGGTCGTGACCGGCCGAGCATCTGCTAAATCATAGCACACTCTGCCGGAAAAGTATAGCATGATTATAGCTTGCTGGAGAAAATTTCTGCTGCTGCATGACGCGGTTTGTAATGTGAGTATGATGCATTGTAAATCTGAATGCGATCCTGAAGTCCGAGGTCACCGCCCTGCATTTCATTCATCTTTTTCGCGTAAGCGACTGCGATGCAAATAGTATTCCTCCCCTAATCCTTCGTCTCTAAAATATGCACGAGCATAGTCCAGCAGCTTTTGCTTGGCATTTAGAAACCAACGATTTTCCGGTTCGATTTGCAAGACATACTGCACACTTCCTATTAGGTGTGTCATATATGTAGGGCAGCGAATTGGTTGACCGTCTTCGAGAAAATTCAACCGATTACCGTGTACGATGCTGTCCTCTATGCCAAACTTCAAAGTATAGTAAATTTCCTGCCGCAGGTTTCGTTTATAGCTGCTGGGGATGGAGAGCTTTTCATTGACGACCAAGCCTGTTACTGTCTGCCGGTCAGCATTGCTGATGAAATGTGTTTTCGCTTCATTCAATTCAAAGCCCATCTCAAACAACATTTTTTTGACTTTTTGATAGACTCCGTAAAGCGGACGGTCGGAGGAAAAGGTCATATCATCGCAATAGCGAGTATAGGTGATTTGGCGTTGGTTACACCAGCGACCGATCTGGTCATCAAAGCGACGCATGACGATATTGGAGAGCGCAGGAGATGTTGGAGAGCCTTGTGGAAGAACATCATTTTTGCAACACAGGGAAGTCAGCAGAAAGCCGACCTGCTTCGATACATAGCGGGTGTTGAAAGCTGCGCAGAGGACTTGCTCAAAAGAGATGCTTCCGAAAAAATCGGTAATATCCAGTTTTAGAAGGTTCTTTTTTCCAATGTGTGGCTCTGCATTTTTGCGAGTAGAGCTTCCTTTTTGATAAGCAGTTGCAAATTTTGAAACAGGGAGCTGTGAAAGAATTCTATCCTTGATTGGATCCAAACAAAATTGAAGTCTGATACTTGGTATGTATAGGCTGCGATAAGTACCATCTTTTTTGGGGAGAAATGCCTTTTTATACTCTTTTTGAATGTGATTGACAATATGGTTTAATTCACCACAGCTTATGCCTAAGAAACCGGCCAGCTGCTCGGCATCATAAAGAAATGGCATATTGGGGTGGACAGAGTGGTAATCCAAAACCATATTTGCTGCTTCTAACGGTCCGAACTTCTTCACAAAAGCCGCATCGCACGGCTCAAAGGTCACACAGCTTCCTTCTATTTTCATGTGTAGCGTCCTCCCAAAAATCAGCCCTTTGCAGTACAAAATGGTCTGATTAAGCGGAGGCGAATCGAGAATCATGAAGTGATTGGCTATTCGCCGGAGCGTATCAGATTTGGGCATCGCTATGCGATGCGGATAACCTTGAAATCCAGAACAGCGACTCGCTGTCCCTCCTAAAGAAATTGGCTTTAGGCTGTACGCTACTGCAAAGGGCTGATTTTATTAATATGATAAGTCCATAAAGTAGAAACTGTCAAGGTGCTCTGCGATTTTAGAAAGTAACTCGTAACTTTGCGCAGAACATATTCTGTGTGGGAACTTATAACCGTACTTCAGTTTCCCGAAAAGTTTTTTCGCGTCGAGAACCGTGCCAGATCAATGTTGGTGGCCCATCCTTAAACTCAAGTGGGCATAACAGATAACAAAAAGAATAACGGTTTCCCGTCTATGACCTTAAACGCAGGTGGGAAACGGAACTGTCGGTCTTTTTGGCAGGTCGCTCGATGCGACGGAAAGAGTTTATTCACAGAATTCAAAGGAATCCCGCTGATTTACAGTATCCAGCGCAAGCTGCGCACGAGACAGTTCATCAGCGGTCTTTTCATAGTCCGCCTCCACAGCCGCCAGATCGTAGTTCGTGTAGGTGTAGTCGATAATGTTCGACTGCCGGCCGTACTGCTCTTCAACGCGCTCTTTGGGCAGCCTGCTTTTCATTTCAAGCAGCTTGCTCTTCCGCTTGGTCAGCTGCGGAATATAGACCAGCATCTCGTCGATCGTAATCCCGAAGCCATCCACGACCTGTGTCGTGTTGAAGCGGTTGATGGCGTGCTTAAGTCTGCGGATCGTTCCCTCCAGTTCTTCAAGACGCGCCTGTGTTTTTGCGTAATCATAGGCGGGACGCACAGATTCAATGTCCTCGCCCATCGCCGCGCGGAAATCCCGGCTGCGCTGTTCTTTATCCAGTAGGGCGGAATATTCGTCATTCAGCTTTTTCAGCAGCTTATTTGCCTGTGCAGAAGTGTATTTCATAGTTGCTCATCCTTTCTTTGCGCCGCGTCCCGGCACCATTCGTACGATTTCTGTTCTGCTGATAGAATAGCACAGCACCCTGTACAAATGTCCGTACAGGGTTCCGCGCGATTACTCTGTTTTATTGAGCAAATCATTTTCGAATTTTTGTATTTCTCGCCAATTTGTATTCAAGTATCTATAGATTTCTTCTTTATAGTTTTCGCTGTTTGGCTCGGACTCGATTGTATGACGCGGCCAATTCCGGATGCGTTTCCATCGCCAATCTTCCTTTCTGTCGGGACGATTCAGTGCCTGACTGACGCGGTCACAAGCCGCACGTTGCTCATCTGTTAGATTGTCGCTGCACAATGAGAGCGTGATTTTGAAATAGTTTTCGCGTTTGATGATTTCATAAAATGCCATATCTGTTGTTTTCCAGCCACTGATGGGTTTAGTGTGCTGGGGAAACAACTTTCGGATGGTCTCGGTTGTAAATCGGGTATATGTATTATTGGACCACTGAGGACTGAAAATCAACTCGCCTTGTTCGCTTTTTTCTCTACACCAATCTTCCGCTACTTCACAGATTGGGTTGAGCGAGGTTTTACAGTTTTCATAAATGGTATCGAGCACTTCTTTGTGTCTGTCATAAAAGTCCTGACACAGCTTTTTAATGTTATCGTCCCCCACGATGTGCCTCCTGACAGCTGCTGTATAATGATCCAACAGCATATTTACTTCCGGCAAAAGAGCACTACCGCCTTTCGCACTTTCGATTGCGTCTAAAATATCTGCATAGCTGACTGGCTGCCAGTATTGCTGGTCATCTGCCGATAACGGAGCAATTCCATCCGGAGATAGAAATGCAAACGACATGGTGTAACCGGGGTATTCTTCCAATAGCATGTCCCGATAACGGCGAAGCTGATTATCGTGTTCTTCAGAGAACACTTTATTTTCGACACACAGCAAGTATTTTTCTTTCTGGCATAAAACCAACAAGTCAATGTGCTGCCACTCACGCCTCACAATACAGACTGTCACATTTTCGGGGACCACTTCTCTTTGCCCTAACTTTGAGACAAACTCCCGCAAAAACTTATCTCCCATTCCGTGATTGCCGTTGGGATCAAGAAGCCATGCCAAGAAATTACTGTGGCGGATCTCGGCATTTGTAATACCCAAGACCTCAAAAATGTTCAGCGTTTGCATCTTCTGAGACAGCTGTTGGAACGATGTATCAGCTTCCAATTTATGAAGGGTTTCTTCGGAAATGAGATTTCCCATATTAGCGTTCTCCCGTGCTATACCAGTTTTGCCCAATGCTCTCAACGATCTCCTGCCGCAGCCAAGCGGGCTCTGCCACCTCCACAAAGGAGAGGTATTGCAGTGCCCAAAAGCGCACACCGCGCGGCGGGGTAGTCAATACGGCGGTAAAGGTCTGCTCGTCCCGCTCAAAAATCTGTATGTCCGTACCAAAGCGGTCCAGCACATCGTCCAGCACGGCGCGGTCGCAGTGCAGCACCACCCGCTCCGGCGCACCCACAAAGGCGTAAACGGCATCTTGTGCCTCTTGCTTCTGCGCCGACTTTTCGCTGCGGGGCTCGTCCAGTATCCGAATATCCGCCATGCGGTCAATGCGGTACAACCGCGTGTGCGGATCGTGGTCGGGGACGCAGATAAGGTAATAGTGTTCGTTGGTGTACACCATCTCATAGGGGCTGAGAGTGTAGGTCGCCGTAGGATGCTGCCGTTTGTCATATCCGTAGTGCAAGTAATCCAAGGTCACTTTCTTCTTGCGTGTAATGGCCTCATCCAACTGCTCAATATTCCAAAAAACCTGTCGGTTACCGGTCTTATGTCCCTGCCGGGCGACGGTCAGATGGCGATACTTTTTCCGCTGGTGGACACTGAGCTGCTTTTGCAGTTTTTGGACAAGCTGCTCGGTCTGCCGAGGGGGAATAAAGGGAAAGGCGTACACCGCGTCCGTCAGCAGAAGAACTTCCGACTGCTCCAGCTCTCGACTACGGAGGTAATAGCCCACGCCGTTATCCTCGTAAAGGGAGATGTCGTAACCGAGCTCGATCAAAAGTGCAATGGCCCCATATACGGTGCGGCGGTCGATTTTGATACCGTAGAGGGACTGCATCTTTGCAATGATCTCCCGCATGGGCAGAATGTGTTCCGCATCGGAATACTCCTTTAGAACCTCCAAAAGGCAGATGGCATTGGCTTTTTCCGTCAGCATAATGTAGTCCCTCCGTGTCGTTTTACTTCAGTACCGGCCACTTAGCCCAATTAGAGCAGGAAGAACTGCAAAACTTTGTACTGCCCCGATTGGAACCGTTTGGAATTTGGCACTTGGCGCTATTGCTGGTCGGCTCCGAAGAGTTTCCGGAATTCACCAGATTGCGGCTTCCGCTCCAATAGGCGCAAGTGGCGCAGACCTTGTTTGTTTTGGAATAATGCATGACGATATCTCCTCTCATAGTATAGCATCGGTTTCGATGCTTGCATAGATGTTACCATAAGGGGGTGTACAAAAGTCTGTATTGCTGTTCTGTCTATATAGAGATGTTATCTATATCTGAGGTGGCTTCATTCAGCACGCCATAGACCTCCGCCAAGGCGCGGACATACTGCGGAAAATTGCGCCGCAGCTCACTGTCCTCCCCCGGCGGCGGAACCGGTCTCCGCATCATGCGATGAACAGTTCTCCATACCTGAAGCCTGCTGCCGGGATAGGCTTCTCTCAGTTTCTCGACCGCGCGGTTCTTCGCCTTCTCCACGGCGGACTCCTTCATCATGTGATACATCCCGATCTCTTTCAAGGTCGCCTCCGGGTATCCGAACACGCCGCAGGTCTTGCCGAGAATGTCCCTGTCCTTCTTCGGCAGGGCGTCGAACAGCTCCCGGAGAAGCTCGATGCAGACCTTGCGGTACACGGCTTGCTCCGCCGAAGCGGAGAGCATCCCCGGCATCAGCCGCTCGTAGGGATCGCCGTCATAACCCTCCGGGACAAGATCATGCACACCGAGGAAATGGGTGTTGTAGCGAACATATCGGCTGACACGAGCCTCGGGAATACCCAGCTCCTCCGCGATTTCGCCGGTATCCTTCCATGCAACATGATACAGCCTCTGCGCCTGCCGGACGGCAGCCATCTCGTCCTTGCTCAACGCCATACAGCCAATGTTCTGCTCCAGCCAGCGGGTCATGCGCCCCTTCAAATGCGGGTAAAGATAGGTGGTGAGCACGGCGCGGCTTTCGTCATATTCTCTGCTCTGTATCCGCGTCAGTAGCTCCAACGCGCCCTCGCCGCAGAGATCGTCCAGAATCGTTTTCGTATACGCGGAACACTGATTCGGATGATGCTGCTCCATTATCAGGCAGTTGAACTCCGCCGCAGCTTCCTTGGCGATGCCGCGGATCAGACCGATGTTTTTATGGTACAGCTTTTCCAGCGCAGCATCATCGCCGTCATAATATTGGCGAATTAGTTGCTCGTTGGTCATGCTTGCTCACCCGCCTTTTCCTTCGGCGGACGGCCCCTCGGATTGGCCGTTCTGGTGATCCCGCAGTGCTGGTAAACGCGCTCAGAGGAAATACGCTGCTCGAAAGCCTCTACGGAGATATTCGCGTCGCGCAGGGCATCATAGAGCAGATCCCGCACATAGTCCTTGGCTTTTCTTGCATCCTCCTGTGAGATCGCACCCCGCTGCATATCCTTTGTGATGCGGGCAAAGGCGGTCACCTTGACTTTGACCTTGGGAATGTCCTTCGCCAGTTCCTTCTGCAACTCCACCGTGCCGAACTGCCGGCAGGTGTAGCCGGGCGCATGGGGACACGCCCCTTCGCAGTACAAAGCATGGACACCGCTCTTGAGCAGAAAATACCGTCCGCAGATGATGCAGCGGCGGATGTTGTGCCCACTGTTCAGCGCCAGCATATAATCCGCTTTCATCAGCGCCTGCAAGCTGTCGGTCACATGCTCCTGACAGATAGCGACAGAGCCGTCCGGCAGCGGCCGCGGCACATAGGAAAGCTCGTAGGCATCGTGGGTCGTATAGCAGTCGCCGTTGTTGCGGATGGGATTGACGATGAGCTTTTCCGCAATGCGTTCATCATTGTAGAAGCCGTAGAGTGCTGCGGCATAGTCCTCTGGGCTGTTATGCTTCAGCTTGGACAGACTAAAGCTGATGAAATTCCGAATAGTACCGTTGAAAGCGCGAATGTTGTGAAGATATGTTTCATAACGGCGGATGTACTTTTTGTAATCACGCCATGCGTCCTTGGTAGGACCGATGGCACGAAGCATTTCGTAATAAAAGGCATCGCCTTTTTCTAAAGCTGCTTCGCTCGGATGGAACAGGTCAAGCGGAACATCCTTGACCGTTTCACTGCGCGCGGAGATTTCATTCGCCACGCGCTCAAGTCGTTTCCGTTGTATCTCTTCTGACGGCGCATGCTCCTCTTTCGGAAACAAATCGAACTGCCCCGTGACCTCCCGTATGACAGAGAAGAAAGCGTCCTCGCTCTCGTCCAGCAGCAGGCGGAACACAGCGTAGCGGCGCAGCACTCCGCATAGCGCCGCCAACTCCTCGTTCAGCTTCCACCAAAGCTCTATGCTCCCGCTCTGCTCATATTCTTCCGCAAGGCCGGTGACCTGCTTCATGCGTTTGCTCATGGGTCGATATTCGTCCGGCGACAGGTTCAGCAGATCGGCGGTCAACATACCGGCAGTGAACTGCTGACCGTATAGCTCCAGCGTACTGCCATAGGTGTAGAAAACGATGCTGCCCTCCATGTGTGCCCCTCCTGGTAAAATCTGTCCTACATGAATTTTAATCTGTCCATGCTTTTTCTCAGCATAGCATAAATTCCTCCACAATACAAGCAGAGGAAGAAACCACGCGCCGTCCCGTGGTAACGCCCCTCTGCTTTTTTCTGCTCTCATCGTTCCGATGGGAGCAATATTTTTTAAGGAGGATTCGAAATTGAAAAAAGAAAACCGATTACAAACCATCGACGGAGAAACGCTGATGAGTCAGCCGCTCACGCCGCTGAACTTCGTGGTGGACACGCTGCTCTCTCAGGGCTTACACATCCTCGCAGGCTCACCCAAGGTGGGAAAGTCCTGGCTGGCACTGTGGCTGGCCGTCACGGTGGCGAAGGGCGAAGCCGTTTGGGGCATGGGCGTGAAGCAGGGCACCACGCTCTACCTCTGCTTGGAGGACTCCACCCTCCGCATCCAGAACCGCCTGTTCGAGATCACGGAGGACGCCCCCGCCAACGTCCACTTCTCCACCAACAGCGACACCCTTGGCAAGGGTCTGGAGGAACAGCTCTGTGCATTCCTCTCTGAGCACCCCGACACGGTGCTGGTCATCATCGACACGCTGCAAATGATCCGCGGCGCCGGTTATGACAACACCTACGCAAATGACTACCGTGACCTCTCTGCACTGAAGCGTATTGCGGACGCCCACGGCATCGCCATTCTGTTGATCCACCATCTGCGGAAGGAGCTTGCCGACGATGTGTTCAGCCGCATCTCCGGCACAACGGCCATCAGCGGCGCGGTGGATTCCAGCTTCACGCTCATTGAGGACAAGCGCGGCAGCGGCAAGGCAAAGCTTTCCTGCATCGGGCGCGACATCGAGTACCGGGAACTGACGCTGGAGCGCAACGCGGAAAATGTGTGGGAGCTGGTGTCGGACAGCCGGACGCAGCCGGAGCTGTTGGGCGGCCGGATCGTCATTCTTCTCTCTGAACTGATGCGTGACCGCACGGAATTTATCGGCACTCCCACGGAGCTGTCCGCGCAGATCGACCCTGCGGGCAGCGAGGGCATCACGCCGAAAAAGGTATCTCGCCTGATCCTGCAAAGCGTTGCCGCACTAAGCAAAATCGGCATTTCCGCCGTGGTGCGCCGCAGCAACGGCAAGCGGCTCATCGAGCTGCGCCGTGCCGAAAGTGACGATGCACAGGGTACCCAAGCTGTTGACCCTATCGACCCTGCCGATGTCTCAGGCAGTGAGAACGCCCCGTGTTTTGCCCTGTGAGCCGCTGTGTGCGCGGTTAAAGGCTGGGGTGGTGTGTGTACTCGACGAGGGGAGATTCAGCCCGCACAGGGCGAGCACTGTGGCGGCATAAAAACGGCAAAT
>OIZL01001699.1_pt1 | contig 11294 bp, 13 predicted proteins | sample 1588541 | NCBI WGS metagenome assembly OIZL01 (sample SAMN03283285) | human gut metagenome | biome: human-associated habitat; material: feces | host: Homo sapiens | place: Peru | collected 2012 | reverse complement strand
AAGATTCATATTTACTCATATAACACCCCAAGAAAATTATAACATAAAAAAATAGATATTTCTATCTATTAAATTATATGATATAGATAAATAGTAATAAACTAATTAATTTTTTTTAATGATTTTATAACTACATTATCTTTAAAATTACTATTTAAATTAATTCCTAAAAATGATTCTACCCTTTCTAACTCACTAAACAAAAGTGAATCTATTAAATCAAATTTAATTAGTTCTTTTAACTTATTATAATATAACTCTATACCCTGTTTATCTTTATTTAACTCTTTTACTTTTAATAATTCTTCTAATTCAATTAATTTTGCTTTTATTTTTGGTATATTTTCAGGTTCAATTTTAATAATTTCCTGACTTGCTAAATTAATTTTATCATCTATAGTTAATTCGTTTGAAATGTCATAATTTAATATTTTATCTATAACACCAGAATTACCATTTAAAAGTTGATTAATTAACTCCACTAAATATGGTGGTTTATATTCATCATAACTATATAAATAAATATCTCTTACTTCTTCAAAATATTCTATTTCTTCCCCAGTTGAAATACATCTATAATTTCTAACTATTTCATTAGTAAATCTTGGTGAATAATCACTTTTATATTCTATATGTTCTACATAACTACAATTATCTATAATTTCTTTTTTTAGTTTTTCTATTTCCTCTTTATCAAAATTAACTAGATATTTTTCAATTACTTCATCATTTTTTCTAAAATAAATCATACACAAATCCTCCTAGTAGTATTATATCACATATTTTTACTTTCTTAAATTTTTTATAAACATTTTACTTGCAAAAGTTAAAGAAACGGATTTATTAGTTGCTAAATATATATTTATATTTGGTATTTTTTTATTAATATTTAATTCTTTTATATTTTTATAATTTCTTTTTGTTAAATCTATTATTGCAAATCCAATACCTAAACCAATATTAGTAAATTCTGTAATTAATTCTTGACTTACAACTTCCATTTTAGGAATTAATTTAACATTATTTTGCAGTGCAATATAATCTAATAACTTTCTACTATTAGATTCCTCTTTTTGTAAAATAAGAGGAATTTCATTTAAATCTTCAAAATTATTAACATTATCATCATAAAATTCAGGATTATAAATAAAACCTTGTTTTAATTCTTTTATTTTTTCTAAATTTAAATTAGTTTCCTTAATATTGCTTTCATTAAATATAACAAAATCTAGTTTTCCTAGTTTTAAATCATTTATCAAATTACTAGTTAAATCATTTGTAATATTAATATTTATATTTGGATAGTCAAGATGAAAATCTTTTAACGCATTCATTAAAACTAGTTTAGTTAAAGTAGTTGAACAGCCAATTTTAATTTCACCTTTAGATAAATCTATAAATGAAGTAAATTCATTTTCTGCATTATTAATTAATTCTAAAGCACCTTTAACATATTCATAAAACATTTTTCCTTCATTAGTAAGCTGCATTCCTTTATTACTTCTTAAGAAAAGTGTTCCTCCGAGCTGGTTTTCAAGTTTTTTTATTGATTGTGATATTGCTGGTTGTGATATATGAAGTTCTTCACTTGCTTTAGTCATATGTTTATTTTTAGCAACAACATAAAATACTTTATATAATTCTAGGTCAATATTCATTATAAGTCCTCCTTATATATACTATAACATAAATATATTTTACTTATCAATAAATAAGAAATAAAATATTATTGAAAAGGAGAAATTTTTATGGATATTGAAAAGTTAAAAAAAGAGTTTATTAAACTTAAAAGTGGGGAACTAGAGTATCTTGATAATATAGCAAAACTAGGTTATCAAAAAACTTTTTCCCAAGAGGAGAAACTAAATATTTATCGAAAGTTAAAATTTTATGAAAATGAAAATGCTAGATTCTATAAATTGCTTTCTGATATTGTATATGAAAGTAAAGAAAAAAATATGGACAAAGTATTTATTGAAATTAAATTAAAGGATGACTTTTTTAATAAAGTGAGTGATATATTTAATAGACATAGATATTTAATTTTAAGAAGATATAATATTAATTTAGAAAATAATAGTTACATATTAACAGTTAAGGATATTATTAATGGAAATTATACTAAATATCGTTATTCAGATTTTGATTATTTATTTAATAAGCAAGAACTTTTTGAAAAACCAATTTATATATTTTTGTATTATGATGATCACTCTGACGAATGTTTATTGCCTAGTGATTGGAATTTATTTGATTATTCAACAGGGATTTATATAGACTTTGTTTATGGAGATAAAAAAGAAATTTCTATAAAGAAAATGGAAAATTTTGAAAAAAATAAAATTATTATAAGGGTTACTCCACGCGTTGATGAACTTGAAGTAAGAACTATTTTTAGGGAAGAATTATTAAATGAAAATAATAAAACTTTAGAGGAATGTGCTAATAGTACAATGATTAGAGTAAATGAGTTAAATTATTTAAGAAGTTCAGAGTACAAAGAAAAAATGTTGTTAGAAAAAATAACTAATATTTATGAAAAGGTTAAAGGAAAACTTACTAAAGAGGAAATATTATATAGTGGTGATTTTATTAATCTTATAAAAGAGGTTTATAGCCTTCCTAATAATAAAACTATCACAAGAGAAAAAATAGTTAAAAATGGTGGTAAAGATTCAGTTATAATTGTTGCTACAGATAGTAACGGAAATTACATATTGACATTTCAAACTAGAATTAATGATAAAATAATAGCAGAGTTTCCTTCGGGTTATATTGAGGATGGGGAAGATGTTATTGAAGCTGCCAAAAGAGAGTTAAAAGAGGAAACTGGATATGTTTCAGATAATGTAACACTACTTGATGAATCTTATTATTCTGTAGGTATAGATAACTCGATTTGCTATATTGTACGAATGAAAAACTGTGTTAAAGCATTTAATGTAAATCCCAATGAAAACTTGACATATGGAATATTTACTGAAGAAGAACTAAAATATTTACTTAATAATAACATTATGTGTGGTACTATAAATAAACTTGCATATTATAGCATGCAAAATAATGTTTATAAAAGAGTGTTAAATAAATAAAAAATATGTTAAAATTGTCTTGAGGGATGATATGCTAAATTTAATAAATGCTTTTTTAAAGGGAATTAATGACGAACTGGATGAAAAGGAAAGAAGACTTGCTAAAGAAAAAGAAGATGCTTTAGAAGATGAAATGGATATGTATGGGCTTGATGAGGACGAAAAAGAAATGGTAAGAAATAAAGAGTATGATCCGTGTGATTTTGATACAGAAGGTCCTTTCGAAGATGATGATTACTATAATGACGATTATGATTATGACGATAATGAGTAGATTATCATCTTTTTTTATTATATAATTTAATTGGTGATAAAATGATTTATAGAATGAAACTTCAAGATGAACCTTTTAAGCAAATTAAAATGGGCACTAAAAAAATTGAAATAAGGTTAAATGATGAAAAAAGAAAATTACTTAAAACTAGTGATTATATAGAATTTACAAATATAAAAACTTTGGAAATATTATTTGTTCAAATAACAAATTTATATCATTTTGATAGTTTTAAAAAATTATTTGAAAATTTTGATAATAAAATCTTAGGTGGTGGTAGTTACGAAAAAATGTATGATTATTACTCTAAAAAAGATGAAATTAAATATGGTATTATTGGCATAGAAATAAATAATATATTAAATGTTAAACAAATAATTCATAATGAAGATAATTTGACATTAATGGATGTAAATAAAGTTACTAGAAGAGCAAAACTTATTGTAGAAAATAACAAAGGTGAAATTTTACTTTGTCAAATGGGAACAAATTATTTTTTAATTGGTGGTCATGTAGATAATGATGAAAGTGATGAAGAATGCCTTCTAAGAGAAGTTTATGAAGAAGCAGGAGTAAAACTTGATTTTTCTAATATTTTACCAATAGCATGCTCTAATTATATAAATAAAGATTATCCAGAAAAAGGTACTAATACTTATACTAATTCAAATTATTATTATCTCAAGTATGATTTAATTTTTAATATAAAAAATCAACATTTAACAAATGAAGAATTAAAGGAAAATTTTAAATTAATGTACGTTTCTAAAAATAAAATAATTGATTTTCTAAATGATAAACTTTTAACATGCCAAAGAAAAGGTACTTTAATTGATACTATAATGGCTATAAATGTATATTTAAATCTTCAAAAATGATGGATAGCGTGTTATAATTATTATGGGAGAAGTTATGAAAAAAGTAAGTTTAACATATAGTGAATATTTATTAGAATTATCAAAAGAAGAAATTGAAAGAATTTTAAATATTTTTAATATAAAGTATAGAAAAAATAGTAAAAAGGAAAACCTAATAAAAATTTTAGATAACAGTAAAGAGGAGATAGTTAAGTATTCATTTAATTTATTTCAAAGTGATGAACTTGCAAATATTAAATTAATAATAAAATCAAATGGACATTTAAAACCTAGAACAAACTATTCACTTTTATATTTTCTTGATAATTTAAATAAAAAAAGTTTAGTTAAGAAAATAGATGAAAATCAGTATTATGTACCAAAAGATATTTTAAAATGTTTTAAAGCTTGTTTAAAGGATAAAGAAACTTTAAAAATAATTAAATCAAATACCAAAGAGTATAACTTAATAATGGGTCTTTTAAATACTTATGGAGTACTTTCTTATGATAAATTTTATGAAATGTTTAATAATATTTTACCATGTGATAAAGAGTATTTATGGGAAAGACTAATGATTTTAACTGATTTTTATGAAGAATTTGAGCTTTTCTTTTCAAAAAAAGAAAATTATGTTTGTAATAAATCATTTTTAAATGAAAAAGGTATTCAGTTAAAAGAAATAAAAAAATATGCTAATAAAAAATCAGTTTATAAACAGTTTAGTGCTAAAGAATTAGTAACTATGTTTAGTTACAAATATATGTGTAAATTTAAATCATTTAAAAAAATGCTATCATTTGTAAAAAAGAATTATTATTTAGACGAAAGGGATATAAAAATATTTTATAAATACATAATAATTCCTTATATAAATGATATTCAACTTGATAGTAATAGTGAAGACAATTTATCAAAAAATATAGATAAATATTTTGAATATAAAAATGAAAAGCATAAAAATAAATTTATAAATTTAATAAAAGGTATTGTAAAAGATGCACCAATGTGGAAATATAATGGCTTTAGTGAAAATGAAAAAGGAGAAGATATATGTCAAAAATAAAAAATTTACCTTTGTATGCATCAATCTTTGTGGTAGTTATTTTTTCAATATTTTATTTTGTTAATGTAAATAAAATTAGTTATGCATTTTCATATAACGAAACAAAAGAAAGTAAAATTGTTCAAGAAAATTTAATTACAAAATGTGCTGAAATTTATGCCGAGAATCACAAAGATTTATTTAAAGATAAGGATACTATTTATATAACTGTACAAGATCTTATTGATTATAAAGTACTTCCTAGCGAAGATGGTAAAATTTATGAAGCTGGCAGTAATGTAAAATTAATTAATGAAAATAAAATTAGAATATCTTATAATGAAGAAAAATTTAGTATTAAACTATTAAAAGAATAAAAATGTAAACAAAATGTCAAAATAAATGTAAAATTATTGAAACAAGTGGCAAAATAATAGTAATATATTATTGTAAGGAGCTGGTAAAATGATATATCCATCAATAGATAAATTATTAAATATTGTTGACTCAAAATATATGCTTGTTCATGTTGCTGCGAAAAGGGCAAAACAAATGATTGAATATCAACATTATCAAATGGATAAAAATGCTTATGTAAATAAAAAACCTTTAGGTCGCGCCCTTGAAGAAGTAGAAAAAGGGTTGATTACTGTAATAAAAAAAGAAAAAAAGTCTTGATTATCTAAATAATCTATGGTAAGATAATTAAGTCTTATGGGGAATTAGCTCAGCTGGCTAGAGCACCTGCCCTGCACGCAGGGGGTCGCGGGTTCGAATCCCACATTCTCCACCAGATAAGATTTTTTAATCAGCATAATGCTGATTTTTTAATTGTATTATTTTGTTTTTTTTGATAGAATATTAATAGAATAAAGGGTGATAAAATGCGTAATTCATTTGTTATAAAACTTGTTTTAATATTTTTATCTTGCATAGCAGCAGTAATTCTTGCAACATATGTTGTAAAACTAGCAAGAAATAGTAATTCTTTAACTTATGATTTAGGAAGTAAAGTTACGGATTATGAAGATACATTTTTAAAAAACTTCAGTGATTATGAGAATTTAGTGAAAAAATATAATATTAAAAAAGACTTAACAAATTCAAATTTTACAAATAGCTATTATTTAGCGTCATTTCAAGATTATGATTCATGCTCAGAAAGTAAATACAAACTTGTATCAAGTGTTAAATTAGAGGATACATTAAATATAACTTATGAAGTTTTTAATAAATGTGGTTGGTGTAAAAAACATATTATTCTTTACTTAATTGAGATTAATAAATATGAAGGTGAAGATCCTGTTATAAACTATTCATATAATTATCAAAATGAAATAAATTGCGGAGATATTTAGGTCTTGTTTATTATAAAATAAAGTGTTAATATAAATATGTAAATCGATGAGAAAAGACAAGATTATTATTATTCTTTTCATAGAAAGCTAGTGGGTGATGGAAACTAGTAAAGAAAATAATAGTTACTACTTTTTAAGAGGATTAATAAATCCCGGTTAATAGCCGTTATCTAAAATTAAGTTAAATAAAAGGATGGTACCGTTAGAAATAACTCCTTATGGTATTATCCTTTTTTGTTTAAAAGAAAGGAATAAAAAATGAAATCAGAGCTTACTAATGAAATGATTAATAGTCTAGAAGTACTTAATACTTTAAAAGAAAGTTACGATAATGATAAAATTGATTATGTCATAAACGTTATTAAAGAAACTATTAAATCAATGGGTGAAAGAGTAAATTATGTAAATGATAGTTATTTATATAATTTAAATCGGACACGAATTGTTTTAAGAATTTTAAAAGATGTTAAATCACTTGAAAATAATGATGAAGAGTTTATGAATAATTTTGATGAAGTAATAAAGATTTTAGATTATGAAATAGAAAAGGAGAAAGAAAATGAAAAAGATTTTAGAAGATGAAAGATTAACAAAATTAAACCATAGTTGTGCCCATCTTATGGCGCAAGCTATAAAGCATATATATCCAAATGCAAAATTTTGGGTAGGACCTGTTATTGAGGAAGGTTTTTATTATGATGTAGATTTAGGAGATACTACTTTAACTGAGGAAGATTTACCAAAAATTGAAAAAGAAATGAAAAAAATTGCTAAGGATGGTAAAAAAATTGTAAGACATGATATTTCTAAAGAAGAAGCACTTAGTATGTTTGGTAAAGACCCATATAAACTGGACTTAATAAATCGTTTCGAGGATGGCACAGCAATTTCTTGCTATAGTCAAGGTGATTTTACAGACCTTTGCCGTGGACCTCATGTTGATACAGTTAAGGAATTAAAATATTTTAAGTTATTAAAATTTTCTGGTGCATACTGGAAAGGCGATGCTAAAAATAAAATGCTACAGCGTATATATGGTGTATGTTTTGATACTGAGGAAGATTTAAATGAATATATGCGTCTTTTAGAGGAAGCAAAAGAAAGAGATCATAGAAAAATTGGTAAAGATCTTGGTATATTTATGTTTTCGGATCTTGTTGGTAAAGGGCTTCCTATGTGGCTTCCTAATGGATTTATTTTAAGAAGAACTTTAGCAGATTATATTATGGATAAAGAGTTAAAACTTGGTTATAAACATGTTATGACTCCATCACTTGGTAATGTTGATTTATATAAAACATCAGGACATTGGGATCATTATAAAGAAGATATGTTTCCCGCTATGGAACTTGAAAATGAAAGTTATGTATTAAGACCTATGAATTGTCCTCATCATATGATGATTTATAAAAATTTTTTACATTCTTATAAAGATTTACCAATAAGAATAGCTGAAATTGCTAATGACTATAGATATGAGTCTTCAGGAGCTTGCTGTGGTATTGAAAGAACAAGAGCATTTACACAAAATGACTCACATATTTTCTGTACTCCCGAAGAAATTAAAAGTGAAATAAAGGGCGTAATTGCATTAATATTAGATGTTTATAAAGATTTTAATTTTAATAATTACGAATTTAGATTATCTTTAAGAGATCCAGAAAATACTGAAAAATATTTTGGTAATGATGAACTTTGGGAAAAAAGTGAAAAAGCACTTCGTGAGGTTCTAAAGGAACTTGATGTGCCATTTTATGAAGCTATTGGTGAAGCCGCTTTTTATGGACCAAAAATTGATGTACAAGTTAAAAGTGCAATAGGTCATGATGTAACGCTTTCTACTGTACAAGTTGACTATCAACTTCCTGAAAGATTTGAACTAGAGTATATAAATGATAAAGGTGAAAAAGAAAGACCAATTGTAATTCATAGAGCAATACTTGGTTCACTTGATAGATTTACTGCATTTTTACTTGAGGAAACAAAAGGATATTTACCTTTATGGCTTGCTCCAATTCAAATTAATGTTATTCCAGTTAATAATGAATATCATTTATCTTATGCAAAAAAAGTATATGAAGATTTAATTGAAGCAGGATTTAAAGTAACTTTAGATGATAAAAATGAAAAACTTGGTTATAAAATAAGAGAAAGTATAATGAGAAAATATCCTTATACATTGATATTAGGCCAAAAAGAAGTTGATAACAAAAATATTAGTTTTAGACCTAGTAAAAGTGAAGAAACTATTACAATTTCTTATGAAGAATTTGTTAATATGTTAAATGATAAAATAAAAAATAAGGGAATTTAATGAAAAATATTGTAATAGTTACCGGAGCTTCTTCGGGAATGGGAAAAGAATTTCTTTTAAATATACCATCATATTTTAAATATGATGAAATATGGGCTATAGCAAGAGAAAAAAATCTTTTAGAAAATTTAAAAGAGGAAAATGATAAAGTTAAAACTTTTTCCTTAGATTTAGAAAAAGAAAGTAGTTTAAATAAAATAAAAGAACTTTTAGAAGAGGAAAAACCAAATGTAAAGCTTCTTATTAATGCTGCAGGATTTGGCAAATTTGAAAAAAGTACCAATATTTCTATAGAGGACTCTTTAGGTATGATAAAAGTTAATGATGTGGCACTTACTTATATATGTTTAATATGTTTACCATACATGAAAAAAGGCGCAAGTATTATTAATATTGCTTCGATGGCTTCTTTTCAACCTGTACCATATATAAATGTGTATTCCGCTACTAAAGCATATGTTCTTTCCTTTTCAAGAGGATTAAATAGTGAACTTAAAAGTGATGGAATACATGTTTTAACAGTTTGCCCATATTGGACTAAAACAAGATTTTTTGATAGAGCTGTAGAAAAAAATAAAGTTATTAAAAAATATGTTGTAATGTATGATCCTAAAGACATAATTTCAAAAGCTTATAAAGATTTAGAAAAGAAAAAAGAAGTTAGTGTATATGGTTTTATTGCAAATGCTCAAAAAGCTCTTTGTAAAATTTTACCACACAAACTTGTTATGAAAATATGGAAAAAAGATCAAAAATTAAAATAAAAAAGGAGTTATTATGATTTTATTAATTATTTTGGGTGTTTTATTAGTTATAACACTTGGGTCATTAAAACAAATTAATGAGTATGAAAGAGGAGTTAAATTTACTGCGGGTAAGTTTTCTAAAATTATGATGCCTGGTTGGAGAGTTGTTTTTCCTGTTATCCAACATTATAAAAAAGTAGATATTAGAACAAAAGTTGATGATGTTCCTGAACAAGATGCAATAACAAAAGATAATGTGTCTGTAAAAATTAATGCCGTTATATATTATAAAGTTTTTGATGCATCACTTGCTGTTTTAGAGGTTGAAGATTTTTACTATGCAACAGCCCAACTTGCCCAAACCACTATGCGTAATATAGTTGGTAGTGTTACTTTAGATGAACTTTTATGTGAAAGGGAAAAGGTATCATCTGAAATTAAAGAAATTATTGATAAAGAAACTGATCCATGGGGAATTAAAGTTGAAAATGTAGAACTTAAGGACATTTCACTTACTGATGAAATGAAAAGAGTTATTGCAAGAGCTGCCGAAGCAGAAAGAGAAAAACAAGCTGTTATTACTAAGTCAATTGGTGAAAAAGAAGCTGCTGAAAATTTAGCATTGGCTGCGAAGAAACTTGCTGAAAGTCCTGGAGCACTTCATTTAAGAACCCTTGAAACAATAAATGATGTTTCATCAGATCAATCTAATACAATATTTTTCCCAATACCAATGGAACTTTTAGAGGCTGTAAAAGGATATTCTGAAAAAGTAAAAAAAGAAAATAAAAAATAATTAGTTAGCGCTAATTATTTTTTTTCCTTGATAAGTATCTCTTTTAACCATTTCTTTATCTATGTCATTAAGAAGACAAAATTTTTTAATAAGCCAAGTAGGAGTAATTAAATCTTCTTTTATAGGATCACCTGTTATTCTTTCAATAATAGTTTTTTCATTAAGTAGTTCAAGCTGACAAATAACAATATCAATATATTCATCTTTAGTCAAAATATGAAACTTCTCTTTATTATATAAAACTTCCAAAGGAGTATCTTTAACAATATTAAGCATATGAATCTTAATACCTTGAATATCAAGTTTATTAAGATGCCTTACAGTATTTAACATATCATCTTCGTTCTCATAAGGAAGACCATTAATAATATGCACTACTACATTAATATTTCTATCCCTAAGTTTTTTGACCATATCATCAAATTCTTTTAAAGTATGTCCTCTATTAATAAGGATAGAAGTCTCTTCTTTAGTAGTTTGTAGTCCAAGTTCAATAGTTAAAAAAGTTCTTTTAGATAATTCTTCTAAGTAATCTAAAGTATCATCACTAATAGCATCGCATCTAGTAGCAATATCAAGACCAATAACATTATCTATACCCAAAACACTCTCATATTTCTCCTTTAATACAAGAAGAGGAGCATAAGTATTAGTTCTAGCTTGAAAATAAGCAATATACTTAGCATTAGGCCATTTTTTAGCTAATACTTCTTTAACATCATTAAATTGTTCTACTAAACTCTTACTAGGATTACCACCAAATTCTCCCGAACCACTCTTTGAGCAGTATATACATCCACCATATCCTTTTG
>OIZL01001698.1_pt1 | contig 11299 bp, 13 predicted proteins | sample 1588541 | NCBI WGS metagenome assembly OIZL01 (sample SAMN03283285) | human gut metagenome | biome: human-associated habitat; material: feces | host: Homo sapiens | place: Peru | collected 2012 | reverse complement strand
GCTACTGTAAAAACATTAGTTAAAAATGTTGATAAAGATTCAATTATAATAATAGAAAAAGAAGTATATGATTATTATAAAGATTCATCACTTAAAAATTATAGTATTAGAGCAATAGAAAGTGTTAAATTAAATAATTCATTCTTACTTAATAAATCAAACACTGCATTTAATAAATTATTTGATTTCTATTTAAGTACACTTAGTTCAAATGAAATGAAAAATGAAAGTGTAGTAGGAGTAATAGAAACACTTAAGAATAATAGATTATTTAATTTCATAATGAGTAATTTATTATATATAGTAGTTGGTGCTTTAATAGTAGGATTTGTAGTTTACACTATAATAAAGAAATCACTATATGTTAAAAAGATTAAAAAAGAAGATAGACTTTACTATTTTGATGCGATGACTAATCTAAAGAATAGAAATTATTTAAATGATAATATTGATTTTTGGTCAGGAACTAAAGTATATCCTCAAGCAATAGTAGTAATTGATATTAATAAATTAAAATTATTAAATGATAGAAAAGGTCATGAAGCAGGAGATAATCAAATTAAGGCTGTAGCAAATGTTCTTATTAAGACACAAAGAGATAATTCTGAAATAATGAGAACTGATGGTGATGAATTTATGATTTATCTAGTAGGATATGATGAAAAGAAAATAGGTTCATATATTCATAAATTAAATCGTGAATTATTATCAAGTTTACCTCATAAAGACTATGGAGTATCTATTGGATATAGTATGATTACTAATGAGCAAACAACAATAGATGATGCAATTAATGATTCACTTTTAATGATAAAAAAATCAAAAGGTAATGCCTAATGAAAGAAAAATTAAGTAAATTATACAATTTGATATTTGGAAAAGAAATGGGAATTCTACCAGGAAATCTTGCATATTCATTCTTTTTATCAATAATACCAATATTAACATTAATAGTATATATACTTACAACATTTAATTTACCTATGGATACAGTTAATAATTTCTTAACAAGTACGTTTCCAAAGAGTGTTGTGGAGTTATTACAACCAATATTTACATCAGAACTAACAACAGATTCATTAATGACAATTATATTAGGTTTAATAGTTGTGATAAATGGTTGTAATGCTATTATAATCGCAAGTAATACAATATATAATGTAGAAAATGCACCATTAATAAAAAGAATAGTTAAATCAATAATATTAGCAATATGTATTATTTCACTATTTGCATTCATGGTAATAGTACCACTTCTTGGTAAATCAATATTGACAGTAATAGGTATGTTTACAGATATATTTACTACACATGAAAAGATAGTTGGAACATTGTATATAATTTTACAAGTTCCAGTATCATTACTTGTTGTATTCTTTATAATTAAAGTTGTATATACAATCGCACCAGATGAGAGAATACCTAGTAAATATACAAATAAAGGAGCATTATTTACATCAGTATCATGGTTGATAATAACAGCAATATATTCATACTATATAAATAATGTAGCAAGATATGATATAGTTTATGGTAACCTTGCTAATATAGTAATGCTATTATTATGGTTCTATATACTAGCATATATATTTGTTATTGGACTTTGCTTAAATAAAAATAAAACAGAAGAAGGTATAGAACAAACAAATACAATAATACTTGATGAAATAAGAAAAAGAGTTCAAGAAGAAAAAAAGAAAAAATAATGTTGATAATTCGACATTATTTTTTAATTTATAGTTATAAAATATAATTGGTGAAATAAATGAAAGTTAAAATAATTGATGAAAGTCACGAAAAAGATTTAGAAAGGAGCGTAAATGCATTTTTAGAAACAACTGAAAATGAAATAATAGAAATACAATTTAGAACAGCAGTATCAATATTTGGAGAAGAGCAAGTATATTGTTTTTCAGCAATGATTGTTTATCAAGAAAAAAAGAGTTAAAAATATAACTCTTTTAGTTTGCAATAATTATCTATGAATAAACTTAAATACAGTAGCACCCAATATAATTCCTAAACATATTGTCATAATAACTATATAGGCTATCAAATATTTACTAGTGAATCCAGCAAATCTTTTGTCATTACTATTCATACGAAGAACAGGACCATCATTATTAAGTGAATCAACTCTTTTTTCTTCTAGTTCTGCACTTGGAATATTACCTTGTGGATGAACACCATAGCCTTTCATATACATTTCTTCATATTTTTTAAGTGCTCTTAACTCTTCTAAACTTAAATTACTACCACTTTTAAATTTATTACATAATTCTTCATATTTATTAGCACTTAATATAACATCATCATTTTCTTGCATTTTTTGAGGACTATCAGTAGTAAAATTATTAGAAATTCCGTTATCATTGTGTGAAACAACATTAGAAGAAACAATTCCATCACTATTAGATTCAGTAACAACTACATCATTACTATTTTCAAGAACATGTATATCATTGTTTTTAGTATGAGTAACTTTATCACCTTTAACATCATTTTTATAAGCTTCTGCACTATGTATAAAAGATAACATATTAACTTCTTCATGATTTACATATGCTGTATCAATATCCTTAGTTGCAGTTAAATTTTCTTCAGAAACCATAGTAGTTAATTCACTGAAAAATTCATCAGGATTAATTTTACCATTTGGACCAACATCTTTAATTTTATCTTTATATAACTTTGAAACCTTCTTTTCATCTTCAGTTTCAACTAAATGAACAACATCATTTTTATCAACATATTTAACATATTGTTTTCCTTTTAAATAAATTATATTAATTTGACCATGTTTTTCAAAACTATCTTGTAATTTTTCATTAACATTTACACCTTTATCATTAATCTTATCTGCTTCTTTTAATCTTTCTATATGTCTTTTGATAGCATCTTCATCAGATTTTTCAATAAGATCAATACTTCCAGCAATCGCATATAAAGTATTTGCATCTGTATTTAATACCAATTTATCAAAGTCAGCACCTAATTTCTCTTTTAAAAGTTCTACTGCTTTTAATTGTTCATCCATATCAGGTTTAACATCTATATCAAATTTGTACATGTCAGCAAAATATTTAGCATAACTTTCAACTAATGCATCTTGAAGATATTCTCCATAAACAATTTCTTCTATTTTACCATCTATTTCTAAATCTTTTTTACATTTAACATCGATAACATTATCAAGTAAAGTACGAAGAACAGTTCCTCTTAATTTACTATCATCATTACCACAGCTTTTAATCATTTCTTCATCTACAAAAGATTGATATTCTAATATAGCCATTTTATTTTCTGGTAGAAATTTTCCAAATTTGACTATTAAACATTTTTTTACAAGAGATTCAAATTGTTTAATCTTATTTAATGTTTCATTATTATCCATAAAATTCCTCCATATTATCCATAATAAGTATATAATATTTTTTAACGATTTACAACTTCTTTTTTACTTTTCTCTGTGGTATAATATTTTTACATTAAATGTTGGAGGTGAATTTTATGAAAGTTATTTTTATTAAAGATGTTAAGAAACAAGCAAAAAAGGATGAAATTAAAGATGTTAAAGATGGATATGCTAAGTTCTTAATAACGGAAGGTCTAGCTGTACCATATACAAATAAGAGTGTTAGTGTACTTAAAAGTGAAATAAAAGAAAGAGAAGATAATGAACAAGCTCTTATTAATGAATGCAATAAAATTAAAAATAAACTTCAAAATAAAGAAATAGAATTCAAAGTAAAAACAGGAAATAATGGAAAAGTTTTTGGAAGTATTACTTCTAAAAATATAAGTGAAGAACTAGAAAAAATGGGATATCAAATAGATAAAAAGAAAGTGATTATTAGTAATGATATTAATACTCTTGGAGTACATAGTGTAACAATAGTATTACATAAAGAAGTATCATTTAATATCAATGTAAAATTATCAAGCCTATAGGGAGGTATTTATGGCTAGAAACGAACTTAGAAAAACACCACAAAATGTAGAAGCTGAAATATCTGTTTTAGGATGCGGTTTTTTAGATAGAACTGCTCTTGATAAAATAATGGATGAAGTTAGTGAAGAAATGTTCTATGACCCAAAAAATAGAACTATATATAAAGCAATGAGAACATTACATCAAAATAATATACCAGTTGATGTTAATACAATATGTAATGAACTTGAAAAAGATAAGTTATTATCAGACGTTGGAGGAGTAGAATATATTACTGAAATACTTAATTCAGTACCTTCTACAGCTAACTTAAATTATTATATTAAAATAATATTCGAAAAAAGTGTTCTTCGTAATTTAATAGAGAAGGCTGACAGAATACAAGAAGAGTGTTATAATGAAGATGATAGTATAGAGAATATTGTTGAAAGTGCTGAAAGAAATATCTTAGGAGTTTATAATGATAAACTTGGTAGAGATATGCAAAAGATACAAGATATATTACCTGAAGTACAAAAGAATCTTGAACTTTTAGCTCAAACAAAATCAGACTATACTGGAATTAGAACTGGCTATTATGACTTTGATGAAATGACTAGAGGACTTCAAAAGAAACAAGTTATTATTATTGCTGGAAGACCAGGCTGTGGAAAAAGTGCATTTTCATTAAATGTAGCACTAAACGCAGCAATAAACAATAAAAATTCAGTAGCATTATTCTCACTAGAAATGGGTGCTGATGAAATTGCAAAAAGAATGTTTGGATGCGTTGGTAGAATTGATGGAGATGTATTAAAAACAGGAAGACTTAAACAAAATGATAGGCAAAAATTTAATGAAGCAATGAGTGAACTATCTGATATTAAATTTTATATTGATGACTCTGGTGGTCTTACAGTAAGTGAGATAAGAAGAAAATGTAGAAAACTTAAGAATTCAGATGATGGTCTTGATTTAGTAATTATAGATTATTTACAATTATTATCAAGTTCATCAAAATATGCTGGTCAAAGAGTTCAAGAAGTTAGTGAAATAAGCCGTGATATAAAGAAAATGGCCATGGAATTAGATGTACCAATAATCGCACTAGCTCAATTATCAAGAAGCGTTGAGCAAAGAAAAGGTAATGATAGTAAACCAAAATTATCAGACTTAAGAGAATCAGGTTCTATCGAACAAGATGCCGACATAGTACTATTCCTTCATAGTGAAGAATATGGTAAATATGATGGTAATATAAGAAGACCAATTGAACTTTTAGTAGCAAAACATAGAGCTGGTTCAACTGGAAGTGTTAATTTAATATTTCAACTAAATACAGGTACATTTGAAAATGCCAGTAGAAATAAGGAAGTAGAGAATGAATAATAAAATATCAATATCTGGAATTATATTTGGATTATTAGTGTCATTATTAGTAATATATATGTCACTTACTTTTGAACCTAAAAAAGAACAAATAAATGAATTTTATCAAGTATATTTAGGTGGTCAAAAGATAGGACTAATTAATTCAAAAGATGAACTTTACAACTTAATTGATAAAGAACAAGAAGGTATCAAAAAGAAATATAATGTTGATAAAGTATATCCTCCAGAAGGACTTGAAGTACAAAAAGTACTAACATATAAAACAAATCTAAAAACAGTAGAACAAATATATGATGAAATAAATGATATAGATCCATTTACTATAGAGGGATATGAAGTAACTGTTAAAAAGGATGATAAAAAGAGTAAATTCTACATACTTCATAAAGAAGATCTTGATGAAGCAGTTAGAAATACAGTACTATCTTTTGTAAAAGAAGAAGAATATGATAATTACTTAAATGGTGTTGAAAAAGATAGTAATGAAGAAGGTAGAAGTATTACTGATATTTATTTTGAAAGTGATTTAAGTATTAAGAAAACATATATTTCAACTGAAGAAAACATAATAACAAATAATGATACTTTAAAAATGTATTTCTTATTTGGAACAACTAATTTAACTGGAACATATAAGGTTAAAGCAGATGATACGATTGAATCAATTGCTTATAATAATAAACTTGGTGTAGAAGACTTTTTAGTAGCAAACCCAGATATCAAAGGTGAAAATGCTTTACTAGCAGTTGGTCAAGAAGTAACAGTTGCAGCTATTAATCCTGTATCAAATATAATAGTTGAATCATTTGAAACAGAGATGCAAGAAGTAGAATATGATACAGAAATAGAATATGACAATAAATTATCAGTAGAAGAAACATATGTTAAACAAGAAGGTTCAAATGGACTTTCAAAAGTAGTATATGCGACTAAAGAATCAAATGGAGTTATCTTAGATTCACAAATGGCAAGTGAAGATGTTATAACAGAGCCAACTAAAAAAATAGTAGTAGCAGGAGCAAAAGGTGTTTATTACGTTGGTAACTCTACATATTGGGTATGGCCAACAAGTAAGCCATATAGAATTAGTTCATGTTATTCATATAGAAACCATCCAATAAGAGGACAATATCATTTCCATGCAGCACTTGATATAACAGGTACTAAGAGTAAAAATATATATGCTATACAAAGTGGTACAGTTATTTCAGCATTTAATGATAATGGATATCACCAAGGAGCTGGAAATAATATTAAGATAGAGCATGCTAATAATTATGTTTCACAATACATGCATTTAGCAAAATCACTTGTTAAAGTTGGAGATCATGTAGAAAAAGGACAATTAATAGGTATCATGGGACGTACAGGTTCAGCAACAGGAGTACATCTTGACTTTAGAGTATTTAAAAATGGTAACAATATAAATCCATTCTCAATATACTATAAAACTGCCTATCCTTGTTATGGTAAATAATATGATAAAAATAATATGTGTTGGTAAAATAAAAGAAAAATATTTAAATGATTTAATAAATGATTATAAAACCAGAATATCAAAATATCATAAAATAGAAATAATAGAACTTAAAGATACAAGTATAGATAGTGAATCAAATGAAATATTAAATCATTTAAATGATAAAGATTATAATATATGTATGGATATAAATGGAAAAGAATATACATCAGTAGAACTATCTAATCTAATAAATAATACATTTATAAATGGATATGGCACTATTACATTTATTATAGGTGGAAGTGATGGTATAAAAGACTTTGTTAAAAATAAATGTAACATGAAATTATCATTTTCACACCTTACATTTCCTCATGGACTATTTAGAGGTATATTACTAGAACAAATATATAGAAGTTTCAAAATATTAAATAATGAAACTTATCATAAATAAAATAAATATAAAATATTATTAGTATGTGGACAATATTAATAATATTTTTATTTTGTTTTTCAATTTATTTGTCAGTGAGATTAAAATTTCAAAACTATAAAATCAACATTAAAGAACTAATTAGAAATGATAAAACATCTCTTTATTTAACACTCGGTACTAAGATAGGAGTAGGTTCAATAATAGGTACTACTTCATCAATAATAATAGGTGGATTCTCATCTGTGATATGGATAATATTATTTTCTATTTTAACAACATCAATTATTTATTATGAAGCATATCTTGGTAGAAAAAATAGAGTCAAACTTAATAATGATTATATAGGTGGACCAAACTTTATCGTTAAAAATAAGTTACTCAGTTTTATATCACTTATACTTTTATTATTAATTTATACATTTATGTTTCAAATGATACAGATGAATACAATAAGTAATATGATATTATTAAATGTTAACATAAGTAAAAAGTTAATATTGATAGTTTTTCTAATTATTCTTTTAGTGACAATTAATCTAAAAATAAAAGAAATATTAAATATTATGAATAAGATAGTACCTATAATGTGTTTGATTTTTATAATTGTTTGTCTTTATGGAATTATTAGTAATTATGATATATTGTTTTCATCTATAGAAGTTTATCTAAAAGACATATTCAGTATTAAATCAATGTTATGCGGCATGATTATTGGTATAAAGAGAAGCATATTTATGAATGAATTATTGATAGGTACTACATCTCTTAGCGCATCAACTGATAAAAATGATATAAATATAAGTATTAAATATCAAATATTGTCAGTACTATTTATAACAATAACAATGACTCTTCTAATAAGTTCTCTTATATTGATATATATTTATAATAACCCAATTATAAATGATTATAATTTACTTATAAATAATATATTTCATACGACTTATGGAAGTATAGGAACATTATTTTTGATAATAATTCTTATCTTATTTGGATTTACTACTATATTAAGTGGATTTTATATAGGTAAAACTAATATTGAATATTTAACTAAATCTAAATTGATTCTTAATATATTTAAACTGATATTTATAGTTGTAACACTATTTGGAATAATAATTAACAATTTCTTTATATGGAAATATTTAGATAATTTAATATTTATAATGATTATAATTAATTCTTATAGTATAATTAAGTCACTAGGAAGTGATTAATGTGATAGGTAATGATTGGGATACTGTTTTAGAACCTGTATGGAAAAGTCCAGGATTTCATAAATTTATGAATGTTGTAAAAGAAGAATATAAAACACATACATGTTATCCAGAATATAATAATATATTTAATGCATTAAAGTTAACGCCATATAATAATGTTAAAATAGTTATATTAGGTCAAGATCCATATCATGGAGAAGGTGAAGCACATGGACTTTCTTTTAGTGTACAAGAAGGTGTAAAGTTACCACCTAGTTTACAAAATATATTTAAAGAATTATATGATGACTTAGGAATTAAGAATGGTAGTAGTGGAGATTTAACACCATGGGCTAAAGAAGGTGTACTTTTATTAAACTCTGTTTTAACAGTTAGAAAAGATACGCCAGCATCACATAAAGACCTTGGATGGAACCTACTTACAGATCACATAATTAAACTATTAAATGAAAGAAATACACCAACAGTATTCATTCTCTGGGGAAACTTTGCTCGTGCTAAAAAAGCATTCATAACAAATAAAAATCATCTTGTAATAGAAAGTACTCATCCAAGCCCATTTTCCGCAAGAAATGGATTCTTTGGAAGTAAACCATTTAGTAAAGCAAATAATTTCTTAAAAGCACACAATATAAAAGAAGTGAATTTTACACTTCCAAATCATTATTAAAATTAATATCTAATTCTTTTCCTTCAATAATATTTCTAATTTTTAATTTCTTAATTTTAGAAATAATATTGTAAGGAAATTTTTTTATCATATTATTATATTGTAAAGTATATTTATTATAATAAGTTCTAATTGAAACTATTTTTAAATCATTATTTTCATATTTTTTAACATAATCTTTTAAAGTTTTAAGGTCTTTAGATTTAGGATTATCTTCTATAACATGAACTAATTCTTCATAGCACTTAATTAATTTCTTTTCATCTTTAAATGAATCTAAACTATCTATTTCTAAATCTTTAACTTCATCAAAAGCAGTACTTTCACATTTAAATTTACTAGTCGCAACTTTTATCATTTTAGAAATTATTTCATTTTTACGTTTTAGTTCATCTATACATTCTTTTTCACTATCATCAAGTAATTCTTTCAACTCTTTTAATTTTTCAGCATGATATTTAAATAATATAATAGTTAACATTACAAGAACTATTAGTATTACAAGTATTAATGTTATTATATTTAATGTATTCATTATTATCACATCCTAAACTATATTATATCAAAAAATGGTATTCTTTTAAAGACTATTTTGCATATGTAATTCTTTCATCAAATTCTACAAAGTCAACATATATCATTAAGATTAAATAGCTTTTATTATTTTCTACATCATTAATAATTAAGTTATCACGACCTGCGTGTTCAATTAAACCTACAAATATTCTATCTCTCCATTCAACTGAATCTGAAAATGAAGCATGAACTCGTACTTTTTTCCCAATATTGTTTCTAAGAATATTTTCTATATAACTTTGTTCCATAGGTTCATTAGAACTATTAAAATTATCAACTATTGGATTATTAGTATCCCTTTCTATATCATTAATAAATACTGGTGTTTGATAATAACTACCATTCATATAGTCATCTCCTTTACTAGTATTATTTAATGATTAAAATAAGTAATTGTGATTATTTTTCACTATTTTTATTTAAATAGCTAATAGAAACACTAAATAAAAGAACTGCGACTATAATAAAAGGATTAATCATAATTTTATATATCTTATACATAGACCTTAAACTAAATTTAGCTTTTCCAACTATAGAACCATAATTAATATTATGAACTAAATTATCATTATTACCTTTAGTAGTATACTTAAGCCCATCAATATTATCTATCTTTTTAACTACATATTTATTACCATATTTATAACAAATAATATCGCCAACATTATAAGTACTATCTTTAGTATATATTAAAGCAATATCACCAGTTTTATAATATGGACTCATACCATCATCATATATAGGAAAATATGAATAATCAAGAACAGTAGCGTAATCTTTATGATATACATACTTATTTATATATGTAAAAGCAGCTGCACTTAAAACTATAATGTACAACACTATCACAATAACTTGAATTGTATTCATTAATCTCATATATATTTTCATATAGATATTATATCATAACTCTTTAAAAAAATTAATAAATAAATTATAATGAAGGTGGAGGTTAACAATGAAAATAAAGATAGGTGTATCTAATCATCATGTACATTTAACACATGAAGCATTAGAGGTATTATTTGGTAAAGATTATGAACTTACTAAAAAAAGAGATTTAGTTCAAAAAGGACAATATGCATGTGAAGAAACAGTAAATCTTAAAAAAGATGATAAAGTACTCGAACATGTAAGAATAATAGGACCTTGTAGAAAATATACTCAAGTTGAATTATTAGATAGTGATAATGAATACTTTGGTATTAATGCACCAACTAGAAAAAGTGGAGTTCTAGATAATAGTGAAACATTAACTATAGTTGGACCAAAAGGTGAGTATGAAGCTAAAAGTATGGTTGTTGTTTCTAATACACATATTCATATGAGTAGTGATGATTTAATTAATTTTAATGTGTCTAATGATGAAATTGTAAAAGTTAAAACAAATAGTGGTCTTATTATTAAAGACGTACATATTAAAAGTGATGAAACATGTGTACTTGAAATGCATATTAATAAAGATATAGCTGGGTCTCTTAATATAGAAACAGGAGATGAGGTAGAAATATGTTAAAACTAGAACACGTAACAAAATATTACGATGATTTTAGAGCAGTAAACGATTTATCATTTGAAATACATGAGGGAGAAATATTTGGACTTCTTGGTG
>OIZL01001694.1_pt1 | contig 11321 bp, 12 predicted proteins | sample 1588541 | NCBI WGS metagenome assembly OIZL01 (sample SAMN03283285) | human gut metagenome | biome: human-associated habitat; material: feces | host: Homo sapiens | place: Peru | collected 2012 | reverse complement strand
GTTGATTTAGAATCATTATAATATTCTACTCCATTAAGGTTTCTTACAAATTCTAAGCGGTGCTCTACTCCAGAGAAACTTTTTACTACTTCGCAGATATCATTAATATCTATATTCATATTTATCGCAACTATAATTGCGCACATTATATTTTCGTAATTATGTACTCCGTTTAAACGAATATCTTTTGTATTAATTATTTCTTTATCGTAATAGTAAATTTTATCATCTTTTAGATAAGCGCCATTACAAATGTTTTTAGAAGAAAAATAAATTTTACTTGAATTAATATCTTTAGTAATTTTTAATGATGGAGCATTTTCTAAGTTTATAATAGCAAGATCTTCTTTAGTATGATGATTAAATATATTATGTTTTACTTTTTTGTAATTTTCATATGTTTTATGATAATCTAAATGTGTTTGACAAAGGTTTGTAAGTACACTAATATTTGTTTTAAAATCATGAAAATTTAAAAGTTGATGGTCAGATATTTCAAGTAATAAAATATCATTTTCTTTAATAAGTGGTATAACTTCACTTAAAGGATAACCAATATTGCCTCCAAGTACAACAGGTTTATTCATTTTTTTTAAGATATCATAAATCATTGTAGTTGTTGTTGTTTTACCATTTGAACCAGTTACGCCAATAATTTTTATATTTTTAGGAAGAAAATGATAAGCTACTTCCATTTCATTATAAATAGGAATATTTAGTTTTTCTGCCTTTATTAAAAGTTCATGAAATGGCATAATTCCAGGATTTTTAATAACCATATCAAAGCTTTCATCAAAAAGATTCATAGGATTATCTGTTTTTATAAATTTAACACCTAAACTTTCAAGTTCTTTTACTTTTTCTTCATCTTGATCATTTTTATCAGTTATTAAAATATCATTATTTTTACATAAAAGTTTAGCTACATTATAACCACTTTTAGCCATCCCTAATATAAATATTTTTTTATTTTCAAACATAATTACTCACTTTCTAAAATTGCTTTAATTCTTCTTACTCCCGCAGAAGAAGCCTCTTCTTTTACAATTTTAAATTTGCCTAATTCACAGGTATTTTTAACATGTGGGCCCATACATATTTCTTTAGAAACATCTTTTATGCTATAAACGGTTACAACATCAGGATATTTTTCGATAAACATTGCTTCGGCACCAGTTTTAACTGCATCTTCTTTTTTCATTTCTTCTACAGTTACATTAAGTCCCTCTTTTATCCATTTATTTACTAAATCTTCTGTATTTTTAATTTCTTCAGGTGTAAGTTTATGATCAGCACTAAAATCAAAACGCATTCTTTCATCTGTAATATTACTTCCCTTTTGATGAACATTACTATCTACGGTAATTTTTAAAGCAGCATTAAGTAAATGTGTTGCTGTATGATATCTAGTTTCAATTTCTGAATCACCTGCAAGACCACCTTTAAAACTTCCTGCAGAGGCTGTTCTTGATAAATTTTGATGTTCTTTAAATTTTTCATTAAAACCGTTTTCATCTACTTTTAAACCAAGTTCTTTTGCAAGTTCAATGGTAAGTTCTATTGGAAAGCCATAAGTATCATATAAATGAAATGCTGTTATTCCATCTATATCTTCTTTTTTACTTGCAACTTTATTAAACTCTCTTAACCCTTTTTCTAATGTTCTATTAAACTTTTCTTTTTCATTTTTAAGTACTTCATAAACAGTGTTTTCATTTTCGGAAAGTTCTTTATAATATTTTGCATATTTTGAAATAATTAATGAGGCAATACGTTTTTCCCAGTCACTATTTATATCAATTTCAATTTTTTTAGCATGTCTAATAGCTCTTCTTAAAAGTCTACGTAAAATATAGCCTTGTCCTACATTTGAGGGCTTAATGCCAGCATTATCTGCGGCTATAAAAACTGACGTACGAATATGATCTGCAATAATTCTTATTGATTTTGCATTTTCTTCATAACTTTTACCTGATATTTCACATATTAAATCAATTACATCTTTCCAAAGTGATGATAGATAATTATCATTTACATCTTCGAGTATTGCGGTTACTCTTTCAACTCCCATTCCTGTATCAACATTTTTTTTAGGAAGTAAAGTTACTTTTCCATCACTTTGTTTATTAAATTCCATGAAAACATCGTTCCATATTTCAACCCATCTTTCATCCTCAGGGTCAAATTTTTCAGGAATTTCATCGTTACTACGAAAATAAAACATTTCTGTATCTGGTCCACATGGTCCAGTTTCTCCAGCTATCCAAAAGTTATCTTCTGTAGTTTTTGCTATTCTTTCTTCTTTAATGCCTAAAGAAAGCCATAAATCATAACTTGTCTTATCAAATCCAATTGTATCATTTCCCGCAAAAACAGTTACAGCAAGACGCTCAACTGGAATATTTAAAACCTTTGTTAAAAATTCAAAACTCCAAGTAATTGCTTCTTTTTTAAAGTAATCTCCAAGTGACCAATTTCCAAGCATTTCAAAAAAAGTATGATGATACGTATCACCAATAACATCTAAATCATTAGTACGAATACATTTTTGAGTATCACAAAGCCTTGTTCCATAAGGATGCTCTTTACCCATTAAATATGGTATAAGTGGTTGCATTCCCGCTGTATTAAAAAGTACTGATGGATCATTTTCTGGAACAACTGGTGCTGATGGTATTTGTTTATGACCCTTTGATACGAAAAAATCAATATATAAATCTTTTAAATTAACATTTTTCATTATTTTACCTCATCAAGTATTTTAAACACTTTTTCTTTTAGTTTATCAAGTTCATCATTTGCAATTACATAATCAAAATCATTATAGCCCTCTAAAGCATTTTCAGTAATATGTGCTTGCTGTTTTAAAGTAAGTTTGCTTTCACTAAACTGATTTACTACATAAATTGCATAAACATTATCAAACGCATTTTTTATCATGTCTATTTCATTAGGCATTCTTACATCACTAATAACTAAATTTTCAACATGTTTTTGATATATTGTTATATCTTTTATCATATTAGAAACTAAAAAATCTGGATCAATTTTTCTCATTTCATCGCCTAAATTTTGCATAAATTCTCTAGGCTTTGTGTTTTCATTTCCATCCCAGTCAGTAAGCTCTAATGCAAAATTTTTAATATATTTACTATAACTTGTTATAGCACACTCCTCAAGTTTATATACATAATATTCTTTTATTAATTTGGCTACTACATTTTTGCCACTGCCGGCTTTTCCAGCTATTAAAAATATTTTCATTTTTTTCCTCCAATTAATAATTATATAATAACAATTTTACCTTGATTTTTCAAGAAAAAATCAATTGTTAATTACATATTTACTTACAATATTATAATAATTTGTATCCATAAAATAACTACTTAAATTAATTTTATTATTAACTATTTGCATTTGTTTATTAACATAGTCATCACTTACATCACCTTTTTTAATAAACTCTCCAGTAGCGGTAAAATACGTTCCCTTATCAGTAACCCATGAACGATTATCAAACATAGCTACACCTTCATTTGAATCTAAAATATCTTTTCCTATAAAAAGTCTTGAATCATATTTTAAATTAAATAAGTTGTAAAGTGTTGGTATAACATCTATTGAACTTCCAACTTTTGATACTTCTACTTTATCCATTTGACTATTATATAAAATAAATTTACTTTTATTTACTTCAATTTTATCATCTTTTTTATAACTAGAAATTTCATTTATTTCATCTATTGATAGTTCATATGGATAGTGATCTCCGACTAAAGCAATTACTGTATCATCTAGTTTACCAGCATCTTTTAATTTATTTATTAAACTTTCTAAAGCATCATCAAGTTCCATATTCGCAGCTAAATAAGAAAGTGGTCCTTCACTATAACCAAAATTAAATTTTTCAATTTCTTCTTTATGTTTTCTTGCCATTGCATTTTCTAAAAAACTATAACCTGCATGGCCAGATACAGAGGCATAAAACACCATAAAAGGTTTATCACTATTTAAATAATCATCCATTGTAGCATTAATCATTTCTACATCACTTTGAGGCCATGTATTACAATTAATTCTTTTTTCAAGTCCATTATAACATGCTAAAAAATTATCAAAACCAAGTGTTTTTAAATAAACATTTCTATCTTGAAAAGCATAAGAATTATTATGATATGCATAAACATTATAACCTTCATTTTTAAATAAATTACCTATTCCAAAAGGAAAAGAATTAGTACCATTTCTAAATGCTTTTAGTGAAGAAAAATTTGCATAAAGTCCAGTTAATTCTTGAAATTCTCCCCCAATAGTTGAATATATTGTTGGTGTATAATAATTAGAAAATACAAAACCATTATTTGCTAAATTATAAAGTGTTGGTGTAATATCCCTTCTTACAGCTATTTCATTAAAACTTTCTCCCATAAAAAGAATTAAATTTTTACCTTTAAATTTTCCAGTATACTCATTTTGATAAGTATATTTATCTTTAATATAATTTGTAAGTGTTGTAACCTTATTATTACCAGCATAATCATTAAGTAATGAATCAAAATCAATATTTAATATATTGGGTTCATATGATGTTTCAACATATTTTTCTTCATTATTATCATATATTTTTTCTTCGAACCCAAATATAAAACGATAACTATCAATAAAAAATGTATTAATAATACCCTCTTTTTCAATATTAAGTGCTGGATTATTTACATGATAAAATAGTTCATAAGGACTAAATGATTTTTCTTTACCAATATTAAGTGAATAAACATATCCAATACCAGAAAATAATAACATTATTAAAGCCATACCAATTTTATAACCATTAGTTCTTTTAAAATAAATTTTTCTTTTAAAAATAATTACTAAAATTAAAGGTATACATAAAAGAATTATTCCAGGAAGTCTTTTTACTGTTTCAATAACTGCTTTACCTAAAAATGAAGTAACTTGATCAGCAATCTGAAGTACTGAAAAAGAAATATAAAAGTCAAAAAATCCCTTTACAACATATTGGGCAGAAAACCATAAAGACCAAAAAATAAATGTAAAATAAAATACAAACTTATTAATTTTTTCACTAAAAATCCTTGTTAAAATATACATTAAAATACTATAACCTAGTATAAAAATAATCATATTAATATTAGATAATACAAAAACTTTCTTGTATAATAAAAATCTATAGACAAATTCCATATACAAAAATGATAAAAAATAAATTATAAATACACTTTTTCTTTTATATTCTTTCATACTATTATTATACAAAAAAAATTTTAAAAAAAATAGCATTTTAAACACTATTTAATTTTTTCTAATGATATAAATTTATAATTATAGCCATCTTTTGTAAATGTATATTTATAGGTATCCATTTTGTCGTAATTTTCAGACTCAACAAAATTAAATTCATTTCCAGTGGCTTCATAAATTACATTTTTGCTTTCACTATCTTTATACACATGGCCAGGAACCATAAAATATATTTTTGCATAAATAATTAAGTTATTATTTTCTTTAACGGCTTTAATTATTTTTCTATTTGGAGTTATACTGCCTAGCATATCACATGGACTACTAATATCAAGAGCATTATTTTTAAATTCTATATTATAATAATTATAAATATGATAAGTTTCACTATCTTTATATTTTTCGGTTAATTTTTTTATATCACTTTCATTATAATTAGAGTAAGATGATAATTTTAATATTTGAGTATTAAATTTTTTTGAATATTCATTAAGTTTTTCGTATGTTATTAACTTGCTATCATTTGAACATGAACTTTTTATTAAACCATCTTTTGCCATATATTTAATTATTGAATAAAGTTTATCAGTTTCAGAAATATTTTTTATATTATAGTTTCCATTATATAAATTTTTATTTGCTATAGCAAAATTATTTGCAAATGTATTTAGACTATCTATGGCATCTTCATAATAAAGATCAGTAAAAGAGTTAAAGTTAATACTACTCTCATTTTGTGCATTATTTATAGTGTTATTTATTATATCCAAGGTATTATCTATTACATTATCTATTTTATTTGTTAAATTATTTTGAGTGTTATTATTTGTTTTATTACTTTCATTTTTACTAAGTAATGTCCTTCCTAAAATTATACCAATTGGTATACATAACACTATACATATTATAGCAGTTATAAATATTATCTTACTTTTATTAGTTTCTTTTTCCATATCACAAACCTCTTTTCTATTTCAATCCTATCACATATATAAAAAAAATACAAATATAATTTTTTATATTTACATTTATTTTGCATTAATAATTTAACTTACGAAACTCTTTTACACCTACAGTTGATAATAATAACCATAATATTATATTAGTAATAATTAAAATAATAATTTGAATTAACATAACAATATTTATATTATTTATAAATTTTATAGTTATAAATAAACTTATAAAGAAAAGTCCCATTCCAGTAAATGTACAAATCATAGTACTTGTACTTTGTTTAACAACTTCGGTTTCATTATTCCATTTAAGTTTAGGATACTTTAAATTAATAAATAGACCTAATAGTGCAGAAAAAAGTGGTGTTAAAAAAGAAAATAGTAATATATAAATTATATAGATTGATTTAACTTTATAGTTTATTAAAAAGATTAAACTACATAAAAGAATAATTGGAATAGTTAAAAATAAACTAAATAAAACTTTTGATATAAAAATCTTTTTTTCATTTATTGGATAACTTTTTAAAATATTAAATGTTTTACCCTCAAGGGAAATTGATGAACAAGTAATTTGTGTCATAAAACCAGTAAATAAAATCATTTGTATAAAAAATATTGGTGCATATTTATTAATAAGATTTGGTGTTATAACTATATCTGAACTAGATTGTAAAAGTGAAATAAATTTATCTACATTTGTACAAAGTAATATAGTTAATATAATCATTAATACCATTCCAAATAAAGTATTTACTATGTAAACTGGAATACCAAAATAAGTTTTCATTTCTTTTTTTGTAAGTGAAAATATTACATTTTTTCTTTTGAAAGTTAATGCCCTATTACTTTTTTTTATATCACTTTTCCTAGATTTAAAGATAATTTTAAAGTAGTAAATTGAACCTAAATAAATAAAAATAATGAAAGGAATAATGTTAATTAAAATTAATTTTAAAAGTTTTAAAACATCAAATTTATTAATTAATGACAAATATAAATTTATTGGATAATATATTTTAGTAATTACATCGTTAATTATATTTGCTTTATTAACTATATTATTTACCAAACTTTCCATATTAAATGAAAAATAAAATATACTTATAAGAAGTAACATTGAAATTATTGTTTGAACATTTTTGGGTTTTTTAAAATTTATAGAAATAAGTTTTATTATATAGCCTATAAGTGATGCGACTATCAAGGGAATAATAGGAAGCAAAATAAGCATTACTAAAGACATTAAATAAAATTTTATTCCTGGATTTTCAAAATAAGCATATATTATAATTGCTGGTAAAATAAATAAACTATCATACATAAGTTGAAATAAATAAAATTTAAACATTCTTACAAAAAATACTGTCCTTTTTTCTAAAGGCATAGATAAAAGTAAATCATTATCTTTACATTCAAAAAGCATTCCTTGTGATTTATAAAATCCTTCGATTATTGTATAAAGTGAAACAAACATAATCATCATTGAAAGCATTATATGAGTAAGCCCTATTTTAGAAAGAGGTTTAGCAATTAAATAAGCATAAGTACCAATACCATACATTACAATTAAAAATAGAAAAACTGGAAATAATTTTTTCCTTATATTACTTTGTTTATCAATTTGTTTTAATTTAAACAAACTCATTCCCTCACTTAATGATGCCTTTATTAAAGAATATAATTTTTTCATCATTCACCTAGTTCTAAAAATACTTCTTCGAGTGATTCATCACCTTTAATATCTTTCATAGTTCCACATTTTATAAGTTTACCTTTTTTAATAATTGCAACTTCATCACAAAGTTTTTCCGCTACATCTAAAATATGTGTTGAATAAAAAACTATCTTTCCCTCATTTACCATATCTTTCATTATCTTTTTCATATCAAAAACAGCTTTTGGATCAAGACCAACAAAAGGTTCATCCATTACTAAAATTTTAGGTTCATGACAAAGTGCTGATATCAAAGCAATTTTTTGTTTCATTCCATGAGAAAACGAAGATATTTCATCATTTAGATTTTTATCCATTTCTAAAAGGCGAGAATAATTCAAAATATTTTTTTCTCTTACATCACTACTTACATCATACATATCACATACAAAGTTTATATAATCTATAGCTTTCATATTTTCATAAAGATCTGGATTATCTGGTAAATAGGCCATTACTCTTTTACATTCAATAGGACTATTTTTTATACTTTTGCCATCGACTAAAATATCGCCTTCATCAAAATCAATTATACCCATTATTATTTTAATAAGTGTTGTTTTACCTGCCCCATTATGTCCTATAAAAGCAAATATTTTTCCATTAGGTACCTTAAATGAAACATTATCTAGTGCTTTAGTTTTTCCATTATATGATTTACTTACATTTTTAATTTCTATCATAGTTCCTCCATAGTAATTATATTGTATCACCTAGTATTTTATTTGTAAATAAAAAGGATAAACTAACCTAATAATTTATCCTTTACTATTTTACTTACTAAAGACATATCTGCATTAGTTATTCTTGATGATATAATTTTCATTAAATTACCCATTTCTTTCATTGAACTAGGTTTAACTTCCTCAAATACTTCATCAACAATTTTTATTATTTCTTCTTCGCTTAACTCTGCAGGTAGATATTTGTTTAATACATCAATTTCTTTTTGAAGTTCAGTGGCAGTTTCAAGTTTTCCATAGTTTGTATATTCTTCAATAGAATCTTTTCTAGTTTTTACACCTTTTTTTATAACTTTAAGAACATCCTCATCAGTAAGTTCATGTAAAGAGCCTTTACGGCTTTCGTTAATAAGCTCACTTTTTAACATTCTAAGTACTGATAGTGTAAATTTATCGCCACTTTTCATAGCATTTTTTAAATCTAAATCAATTTGCTCTTGCATAAATAATCTCCTTAATTATGGTTTCTACGGCGAGAATTTTTAATGTTTTCTTTTTTTTCATTTCTTCTTTTAACGCCTGGTTTTTCATAGCATTTTCTCTTCTTAAGTTCTGAAGGGACGCCACTACGAGCAAATTTTGCTTTAAATTTTTTCAAAGCAAGATCAACATTACCATTTTGAACTACTACCTTTGTCATTATATCCCTCCCTTCAATAGCTAAACATATTATAACACCTACCTGTTTGTTTGACAAGAAAATTTAATAACTAAAATCAGCAAATGTATGGTACGTAACTAGATCTAATAATTTTTCCAATTTCTTGCCCCCAACCATATAACATTTTTGCAAGTTTTACAAGTTGAGTTAAAAATGCTGCGGATAATCTTGCTCCACCAACATATGAAATTGTTTCTGCATCTGTTAAATTCATGCTATTTTGCTTTGCAAGTTGATTTATCATGGAAGCCTTGGAAAAAACCTATTGCGAATGATAAAATCATTGAGCCAATTGCTAATATAAATAATCCTGTGCTTGCTCCACCAATGTATTTAGTAGTTTCTTTTTCATCCATCATATTATCATTTTTTTTAAACAAATATACTTTAGGGTGCTTTGCAAAATAAATAATTATAAAATATTTTTTGCATCACTACCCTAATATATTTGTTCTTGCTTCTCCTTTCTAAAGAATAACTTTATTATTCTTTGATTTTTTTATTTATTTTTATTACTACGTTTAAGAAACCCAATTATTTTTTTTAAAATCTAACATAATTTCTTCTTGAAGTTATTTTGATTCTTAATGTTCTGAACCAACTAACAATAGATAAGTAAAAATAAAAGGCTCCACCAACATATTTTACAGTTTCATTATCGTTAAGTACTTGCATTTTTTCTCCTTTCTAAAGAATAACTTCAAATATTTTTTGAATTATTCTTTGTTTTTTAAAATAAAATGTTACATTTAATACTTCATTTTCCTTGAAAGACTTATTGACTTTTATTTTATAATTTTGATAATTTATATAATTTTGTTCATATAAAGGTGATATCTCAATAACTTTATAATCATAAATATCATTATTTATTTTAATTTTATTTCCTTTAACTACGTCAGAGTTTTCTAATGGAAGTGAAATTTCCAGGAGTTTTTCACTTCCTTTAGCATAAGTTACATAACTACTATAACATTTAGCTATGCAGGAAAAAATTAAAATGATTCCAAGTATAATAGAAAAGACTATAATGAATAATTTATTTTTATACTTAATATTTTGTAAATTATAATAGTTAATCATTATTACCTCCAATCTTTATTACTCTTTCAAATAAATCATCTTGCTTTTTATGAGAAACATAGATAATGGTTTTATCTTTAAAATTATCAAGTATATTTTTAATAATTTGTTTTTCCATAAAATAATCTGTTTCACTTAAAGCTTCATCTAAAATAAGAATTTCAAAATTTCGCATTAAAGCTCTAGCCAAGATAATTCTTTGTTTTTCACCACCAGATATATTACTTGAATCATTACTAATTCCAAAATCATATCTAAATTTTCTTTGAGAAACTATTTTGTCTATTAAACATATTTTGCAAACATGTTTAAATTTTTCTTCATCATTACAGTTAAACATAATATTATTTTTTATAGTATCAGTATATAAACTTTCCTTTTGACCCACATAAATAATATTTGCTTTTATGGTTTTTAAATTGTAATCTAAAATGCTTCTGTCATTTACTAAAATATCACCATAATTTAGATTATATGTTCGATTTATCAGTTTACATAAAGTACTTTTTCCGCACCCACTTTCACCTTTTAACATAACTTTTTCACCCATTTTAATTTTTTCTGAAAAATTATCAACAATTTTTTTATAATTATTGTAAGAAAAACAAACATTTTTAAAAGTTATATCGCCATTTGTAAATGGTTCTATTAGTCCTTTCTTTTCTTCCTCTAAATCAATAAAATCACATATCTTGTTAAAACTAGCTCGTAAAAAATTGTATTTTGGTAATAAATCTATTAGATTTTTTATTATGCCGATTATGGATTTAATAGTCGCTATTCCTTCGGTTATATACGGTTTTATAGGTTTAGTTATTATAGTTAAATTTTTTGAAAAATTATCTATGCCCGCGGGAGAGTCGGTTTTAGCTGCAAGTTTATTATTATCTTTTATGATT
>OIZL01001690.1_pt1 | contig 11328 bp, 9 predicted proteins | sample 1588541 | NCBI WGS metagenome assembly OIZL01 (sample SAMN03283285) | human gut metagenome | biome: human-associated habitat; material: feces | host: Homo sapiens | place: Peru | collected 2012 | reverse complement strand
GCCGTCCCTTTATGCCTCAGCCGGTGCCCTATTCGGCGCTGTGCGTGGGCGAAGCTACCTTGCGAACAGTTTTTTCCTCAGAGAAGGCGGAGCGGGCGATTCTTTGCTTCGAGGGAATAACATACCGGGCGGAGGTCACGCTGAACGGAGAGCCTCTGGGGGAAATGCTGCCCTACTGCCGATATCAATTCGAGGTCGGCGCGCTGCTGAAAGAAAATCTAAATACGCTGACCGTTCGGCTTGAGGATCGGGGTATGAAATACGGCCCCGCCGAGGGGTGGGAAAACTACGGCGGCGTCATTCGTTCCGTGTATCTGGAATATACGGACACGGTGCGGGTGGAGGACGTGTTCTGGCATTGCGCGCTATCCGACGATCTTCGGCGGGCCGCCTGCTGCGCGGAGGTGAAGGCTCACGGCGCGGCGGTGGTACGCCTGACGCTGCTGGATGCGTTCGGGGACCCCATCGCGTCCCGCGGGGAACCGGTAACGGACGACGGCGCGCAGGTGCGGTTTTTTGTTGAAAAGCCGCAGCTGTGGAGCCCGGAATCGCCCGCACGCTATCTTTTACGCGTTGAGGCGGTGGATGAAAACGGCCTTGTGCGCGACAGCCTCGAGCAAAGGGTAGGAATCAGGGAATTCTGCGCGCGGGGCAGGCAATTCCTTTTGAATGGACGGCCCTATTTTCTCAAAGGCGTATGCCGCCACGATATGTGGGCGGAGCAGGGGCACACGCTGACCGACGGGCAAATCAGGCGCGATTTGGCCATGATGAAAGCGGCCGGATGCAATTTCGTGCGTCTGGTACACTATCCGCACGACGCGCGCGTGCTGGAGATAGCGGATGAAATCGGCCTGCTCATGTGCGAGGAATCGGGCCTGTGGTGGTCCGACGTCACGGATCCGGAGGTGTATCAGCCCGCCCTGAGGGTGATGGAAAAAACGATTCTTCGGGACAGAAACCATCCCTGCATCGCATTCTGGCTCTCCTTCAACGAATGTGTGTTTACGGAGGTGTTCCTGAAGGCCGCCGCCGATGTTTGCAGGCGCTTGGATCCCTATCGCATGGTCTCCGGAGCCAACTGCATGAATCCCGCGAAAACGAAGGAAATATTTACGGCGGCAGGCTTCGATTTCTATTCCTTTCATCCCTATGGCCCGGATGAGACGACCATCATGGGCGGCATTGACGCGTCCCGCCCTTATCAGTCCCTTGAGGACGTATACAACACGCTGGATGACAAGCCGCTCCTGTTTACCGAGTGGGGCGGATGCCATGTGGAGGACAATGCGTTCACCTTCACGCGCTTTTTAAAAAACCTCCTGAAGGCAGGACGCGAGGGGCGGCTGGCAGGCTTTTCCTACTGGGTGTGGGCCGACATGTACGAGTTTGGCCGGGGCGAGCCGGGGTGCTTCAACGGGATTTTGCGGGAGGGCATGGTCGATATCCGACGAAAGCCGCATGCAATTCTGGATGTGTTCACACGCCTGCTGGGCGACCCGTCCGCGCTGGAGGAAGCGGCGCCGCAGATGCGGCTGCTGCCCTTCTCCGTCCCCAGGGGAAGCGGCGTGCCGCTGCCGCTTCCGCGCAATGCGGACGCGCAAAACGCCGCCTGGAAGCGGATGATGGAAATGTGTGCGATCCAGCAGGGCTTCCGTAACAAGCCGACCCGGCGGATGCTCCACGGCCCCGCCCTGCCCGCCGAGGTGCGCCGGATAGGGGATCTGCCGGTTCTCCTGAACGAGGGCAGGCCTCTGGTGATTCTGGACACGCTGGAGATCCCGCTTTCCGTTCGGGCGGATGCGCTGTATGTGCTTGGCAACGTTGTCTTGCCATGGGGCTGGCCCCAGTACGGAGGGCGAGGGGAGGATGCGGGCAGCTATACCATCGTATATACGGACGGCACACGGCAGGAAATCCCCCTGCGCAACGGAATGGAGGCGACGGGAGCGATCGCTCTGGCGGGCCCCTCCCGCCTGGATCCGAGGGCGACGAACGCGGAGCAGGCCATTTGCTTCGCCTATGATTTGAACTGGGAGCGCTATGTCGTACAGGCCATGGCGTTTCCCCTCGCGCCCCGTCCGGCAGAAAAGCTCATCATTCGGTGCGGTCGGGAGGACAGCGCGCTGCTGCTGTACGGCATCACCGCATGGCAAAAGGAAAAGCCGGAAAACGAGTGGGCGCGGGAAAGCCGGAGCCCTGAAATGGAGGAAGGAATATGACGCAGCAAAAGGGAGGGCCATTTATGCGGGTGTTTGAAGTAGATCCGCTTCCGGACACCAATGCCGTCCTACAGGTGTTCCTGCGGGAACGCGCATACGAGTATCTCATACACGATCACCGCTCGCTGGTCATCGTCATTCCCGGAGGAGGGTATGAGTTTCTGGCTGACCGGGAGGCGGAGCCGATCGCTCTGGCTTTTTTGCAGGCCGGGTATCAGGTATGCGTGCTTCGGTATACGATTAGGGAGGATAAAAACGCCCCGCCTCTCGGGAACGCTCCCCTGATTGAGGCCGCGCAGGCCGTCATTTATGCCCGTGAGCACGCGGCGGAATGGGGCGTCGATCCAAATCGAATCACGGTGTGCGGCTGCTCCGCCGGCGGCCATCTGGCGGCCTCTCTGGGCGTACATTGGAACAATCCCGCCGTCAATTCTCTGGCGGGCTCCGCCTGCCGTCCCAACGCCATGCTGCTGTGTTACGCGGTGGTATCCGCAGGCAGCAAAACGCACGGCGGCTCCTTTGAGAACCTCACGGGGCATGCGCCGGCGCTGCCCGGAGACGCGCTCTGGTCGATGGAAACGCAGGTGACGGACGATACCTGCCCCGCCTTTATCTGGCATACGGTGGCGGACGACGTCGTTCCGGTGGAAAACGCGTTGTTGATGGCCGAAGCCATGCAGCGGCACAAGCGCCCCTACGCGCTGCACCTTTTCACGCACGGCGGCCATGGCTTATCCATCGGCGATCATGAGGTGGGCCGTGCGGAGGACGGCGGGGCATGGGTTTCTCTGGCGCTCAAGTGGCTCGATTCCATGGGCTTGGGGGCGGAGAAACGTTGTTAGCGAAGAAAAATCCTCACGCCGCCATCCCTACCCCCCTCCGAAAGGCTGCCTTGACGCTGCCGTCCGGATTGAGCGTCGTCCTGTCCATCGCCGCGTTTCAAAGCTCCGCCGAGAACGCCGTAACCTGCTTCTCATTCGCCTTCCACGCCGAAGCAAGCCTGCCGCGGCGCATCGCCCGTGTTTTCCGGCGCGCGCCGCACCGCAGGGCCGCGCTCGCCGAAGGGGGGAAAGAAACGCACGAAAAAGGCGGCGCCTGCTCCTCTGACACAAAGCCGGGAATCCGGCAATGCGCCCGCGCCCGCTTGGGCGGCAGCGGCAATCGGCGCCCCGCCGCCTCCATATAGGGGGAATCAGCCCGTCCTTCCCGCGCACGCCGGCACCCCCTTGACCTGCATGGACAGGCAGGTCGCGCCCTCCGCCGCGCCGCCGCTTTCCCGAAGGGCGGGCAGGGAGATGTATTCGTTGCCGGCCGTCTGATAGTTCATTGAAAATCGCTCCTGTTAACTAGGACACATTAGCATGTTTCTTCTAAAAACAGTTGGAATCGTTCGCCGAACCAATAAGGCTTCCGCCCTAAATCAATACAGCCGTCATGCTTATTTCTCGCGTTATAGAGCGCCAAACGAATCATTGTTTTCTCCCGCCGCATTAGCATGACCGCGCAGTGTTCCGAAGCGCAGTGAAAGTGAAAATCATACAGGGGCCGACTCAGCAGTTTCTGCCGCAGCAGCGCCGTTCGTTTCACAAACGCAACCATCTGTGTGGCGTTCTGCGATTCTTGCCAACGCATCACTCCGCGATTTTCCGGGTCGTTTCCTCCGTACATGGCGCGTTCATCGCCATAGTACAGGTTCGCCTCTCCATCCAAAAGACATAGCAATAGCCAGGCAGCCTGCACTGCCGGTAAGGAATCGCTTGCCTCGGTCAACGGGCGGGCCAGATCATGGTTCCCAATAAAGTTCATCTGATTTCGGGCTATTTCCAGCGGAAGAGTATGCGTGATTTCCTCCATACGCAGGCAAAACGTTTCCGCATTGACGTCACCTCGGAGCAAAAAATGCAACAAAGCCCGATAGAGCGGATAATTCATTGTTCCGTCAAAAAGCCCCCCTTGCACCCAAGGCGATGGCTGTGTCCAGATCTCTCCAATCAGAAGCAACTCTGGGTTCAGGCGCTTCATTCTTCTGCGAAAAGTTCGCAAAAAGGGCGGACTGATTTCGTCCGGTACATCTAGTCGCCAGGCGTCGAGCCGCAAGCGTCTTGTCCATTGCTCTGCGCATCCAATTAAATAATCCTGCACCTGTGGATTGTCCGTATTCCACTTCACCATGTTGCTGGCAAAGGCGAAGCTCTCATAGGGCGGGGCGGCCTTCATTCTTTCGGATGTCAATTCTTTTTCGGACGTGGAACAGGTTTGATTCAGGCTGTGAACACAGAACCAGTCCCGATAGCGCGAACGCTCCCCGTTACGCAATACATCCTGAAATTGCGGACATTGGCGGCTGGCATGATTAAATACGCCGTCCAGCATTAGCCGAAGCCCATTTTCATGCAGCGCATCCGCCAAGCGGATCAGGCTTTCATTATTGCCCAGCTTTTCGTCTACATGCGTGTAGTCCAGCGTATCGTAGCGATGGTTGGAGGGACTCGAAAACACCGGGTTCAGATATACGCCCGTCACGCCCAGCGACTTTAGGTAGGGAATATTCTCGCGTATTCCATCCAGCGTTCCGCCCCATCGGTTGCTCGTACTGGGAATAAACGCTTCCGGCGGCGTCTTTCCACCGGCAAAACGATCTGGAAAAACCTGATACCAAACAGAACGCCCCGTCCAGCTCGGGCGCCGTTCGCCGCCAAATTGACGCCCGGTGCGAAAAGCATCCGTTTGGCTGGCGCTGGTCTGGACTCCATTTTCACCAAACCAACAGAGGCTTCCATCAACTCTCTCACACCGAAATAAATAGAGAAGCTTCTGGGTCGTGCTTGCCGCTTCTGCCGTCCACACCGTCTGCTCCCGGTTTTTCCAAAGCAGCGTCATGGGCAAAGCTGTAAGGCGGTTCTGTTTTTCTGTGCCGGGCCAATAATCATAAGGGTCGCTGTAAAGAATTTCAGCCCTGCGAAATACCCCTGGAGCGCTCCAAAGGCGAATCACAAAGCGATCCGGATTCTTTTCAAAAAGCCATGGGGCAGTAGGTTGATGAATCAGCTGCATCGTTTCATTCCTTTAACATGCCGTCAGTGATACCGCCGCGAATCAATTGCTTCTGCATCAAAATGTACACTAGCAGGATGGGCAGCAACGCAATGAGCGAGGCGGCAAAAATCAGACTCCAGTTGTTGAGGTTTTGTCCCTGAAACATTTTCAACGCGATAGGCAGCGTCCGCTTTTCCGGGGTTTTGATGAAGGTAAGCGCATACAGAAACTCGTCCCATACATTGGAAAAAGCCATGATGGTAAACGTGCCGATGGCGGGAGCGGAAAGCGGGAGCACAATATACCACCAAATGAGCCAATGTCCGCCGCCGTCAATGACGACGGATTCCTCCAGCGCACGCGGCAGGGACAGAAAGCTGCTTCGCAAATAAAGCGTATTTGCCGCTATGCCTGTGCCGGCATAGGTAAGAATCAAGCCAAGATACGTGTCCATAAGCCGCAGCCTTTTGATCAGCAAGAATTGCGAAAGCAGATTGGTCAGCGTAGGCACCATCATGCTGAAAAGCAGCACGACAAACAGGAAATCCCGTCCCGGAAACTGCAGCCGTGCAAAGCCGTAGGCCGCCAGAGACGCCAGGCCGATGCTCAGCACCGTCGCAACAGCGCTGACAAACACGCTGTTGCCAAAGTATTCTGAAAAGTGATTGGCATGCCACGCCTCGACAAAGTTGTCCAGATAAAGCGTTTCTGGAAACAGAATGGGCGGATAAGGCAAAGAATACGCACGGGGCGTCATGGCCGTTGCCGTCATATACAAAAACGGAATCAGCGCTGAGACGGAGAAAAGGCACAGGAGCAGATACGCCGGACATTTTCGAAAAAACCGCTTCATAAAACCACGCCGCATTCAGCCCGCCTCCTCAATTGATATTTTCGAACGTGAGCCTTCGCTGCAGCAGCGTAAGCCCCAAAATGATAACGCCCATCACCACGCCCTGCGCAGCTGCCGAGCCAAAGTTATACTTGGAAAACGCCGTGTTATACATCAGGTTCATCAATTGATTGGTGGTTCCTAACGGGGCGCCCTCGGTAATCATCATCACATGAATATAGGCGCCAAACGCCCCGATGGAAAGGACCGTCAGCAAAAACAGCGTTGTATTGCGTACCATAGGCACAGTAACGCGCCAAAAAACCTGCGCCGGCGTTGCCGCGTCTATCTGGGCGGCCTCATAAACCTCCGTCGGCACGCCCTGCAGCCCGGCCAGATACACAATCATCACCCAGCCCACGCCTTTCCATATGCCGAAGATCCACAACACAGCGTTTGCCGTCCACTCGTTTTGCAGCCAGGCTATCGGCTTGGACAGAAGGCGAACCTGCATCAGCGCATAATTGACCAGTCCGCTTTTGCCGGACATAAACAGGTAGCGAAACACCAGTGACACAATCACCCAGCTGGTTAAAACAGGAAGGTAGCAAAGAACCTTGAAAAAAGCCTGTCCTTTCCGTATGCTTTGCAGCAGACAGGCTACGATCAGGCCAGGCAGCATCTGCCCTGGAACCGTTACCAGCGTATAAAGCAGGGTATTGCGCATGGCTGTGAGAAATTTGCCGGAGCGAAACAGGTCGGCATAATGCCGCAGTCCCACAAACTCCGTCATTTGATCCTGCAAAATGTCATAGGTGGAAAAGCTGATGGCGATATTTTTGCCCAGCGGGTACAGCACGAACAGCGCAAGCAAAAGCAGCGCCGGCCCGATAAAAGGAAGCGCTTGCCCCCATTGACGCAGTCCTTTTTTCATGGTGCATTCTCCTTTTACAACCATATGGCGGAGGAAGGAGAGGAAGCTTCCGCTTCCTCTCCTTGAAGGCTTGATTATTCTGCCAGCAGCACATCGATCTGAGCGGCCGCGGAATCCAACCCTTCCTGAGCGCTTACAGCGCCACGAAGGATGCTTTCAAAGGTCAGGTTCAGAATTTCTTCAATGCTGGGCCATTCGGCGGAAGGCGTACGCGGCATAGCCGTTTTCAGCTGCTCCAGATACGCTTCCATCCAGGGAGAGCCAGAAATATCTACCTGATCCAGCAAGGCGGCCATCGTCGGAATCATGCCCGCGCTTACCATCGGCAGCTGCGCCTCCGCCGTCATCATAAACCGCATGAACGTCCATGCAGCCTCCGCGTTCTTCGTGCCCTTAAGCATGACCAGATCCTCGCCGCCCACGATGGAAATGCTGCGCCCGTCTACGGCAGGAATCGTTGCGGAGGGAAGGTTCGGCTTGGTTTCGCCGGCGCTGTAGAACCATGGCCCCTCCACGACCATCGCATAGTTGCCATTTTCAATACCGCCCCAGGTAGCCGGCTCTTCACCGAGGATACAGGCGCCGATTAGCTGATTGTCATACCAGGACTTGACGGTTTCCAGCGCCTTCACCGTCGCTTCGCCGTTAAGATAACCGGTTGCGGTGGTGTATGCATCGTCCGTGATAGAGCCGCCCAACGTCCAGATGAACGGAAGCATTGCCCAGTTAAAGGAACCCTGTACGGCGAACAGCCACTTTTCATTTTGCGGCTCCGCCAGATCGGCTGCACCCAGTAATTCCTCCAACGTGGTGGGAGGGGCGTCAAAGCCAAGCTCCTTCAGCCGTTCCAGGTTAAACACGCCGGTAGTGGTATTGGTGTTCATGGGCAGACCGTAATGAAGTCCCTTGTACAACGTTGTCGCCATAGGACCTGGCAGCGCGCCGCCGAGAATTTCTTGAAAGCCGTCCATTTCATCCAGAGCCTTTAGTGCGCCCAGCTTGGCGAACTGAGCAACCCAGGTAATATCCATACGTACCAGATCAGGCGCTGTATTTCCAGCCACCGCCGTGATGATCTGCTGGTTCAGCCCTTCATACGGCATGCGAATCGCATTGATTTTGACGTCAGGATGCGCCGTTTCAAAAGCAGGAACGACCTGCTCCAAAAACACCTTTTCCTCGCCCTCGCTATAGGTGTGCCAGAAAGTAATCTCCGTCTCCGCCATTGCCGTGGAGCACAGGCTCATCAGCATGACAAGCGCCGCCAGAATCGAAACCAGTTTTTTCATGAATCAAACCCTCCTTCTTATTTTGAGCTTATTGGGACGCCAGAGACACCGGGAAACCAGATGCAGCCTTTCTCCTCCTTTCTGTTGCAACAGGTTCTATCTTGTAACCGGTTACAATTTATTGAAAAAAATCAGCGCCCCGTCTCGCGTTCAATCAAGCGCACGGGCATCAGGCACTGCTGCGTCAATGAGGTTTCCGACTGTAGCCGCAAATAGAGCATATTAGCCGCCTGCGTACCCAACTGCTGCACATCGATATCTACTACTGTCAGCGCGGGAACGCACAAACGGGGAAGGATTCCATCGTCAAATGAAACAACTTGTACCATTTTAGGCACCATTATTCCCTGCTCCCGCAGGGCGCTGAGCATTCCGAAAGCCGTCACATGATCGGATACCACATATCCCTCATATAAGTGGACGGATTGACGAATCAAAGCCCCGCCGCTTTCGGCGGAAGCCGGACAGGTCAGACTAACAACTTCGCGATTCGGCATTGCCTCCTTGACGGCATTGATAAAACCTTCCTGTCGCTCCCGAACAAATACTTTTTCATTACCGTTCCCCACAAAGCAAAGGCTCTGTATTCCTGTCCGCAAAAGACGCTCTGCAGCCACCCTGCCCGCCATGATATTATCGATGTCCACCCAGCTGCAAGCGTCGGAACGGCCAATGACCACATAAGGAAGATTTTGTTCCGTAAGGAACTGAATCAAACTTTTTTTCGCCACCTGAGCCGGCAGGATAATTCCGTCAATTCTCTTTTCAAGCGCCACCTTGCGAAGATTTTGATTTCGCGCGTCGCCGCTGACCGACACGATCATCAGATAATAGCCGTGCGCTGCCAAAGCGCGCTCGATGCCGTATTGAATACGCAAAAAGCTGTCGTTCCCAAAGATCTCGGCATTGGAATCATCCACTGCAAAAGCAATGGTATGGGATTGGTGCGTCAGCATGTTGCGCGCCATAAAATTAGGCTCATAATGCAGCTCCTGAATGCTGCGGCGAACTTTTTCCACAGACTCCGTTGCAATCAGCGGGCTGTTGTTCAGGTAGCGGGAAACCGTCGCGACGGAAACGCCGGCATGGCGCGCTACATCGCGGATGGTAACGCCCATGGGCCGCCCCTCCTTTGGTAACGGTTACATTAACTAACCGCATTGTATCATTCCCGGCGTCAAATGTCAAGAAAAAGTGCAAAGATTTTTGATGAAGCTGGCTGCTTAAAAAGCGACGGCAGCAAGCGGAATGCCCATCCTGAATGGAACGCTGTATTGTATGCGGCGCAGCGGTCGCCCCCGCCCGCAAAAGGCGGCGGACCGGCCGTCCTGCCGATAACCGTCCGGGACGCTTTGGCTTATACGCTTTTCAGCCGTCAACCAGCGCGCGCAGCGCCGTGGCGCGGCGGAAGGCTTCCTCCAGATAGGCCCGCAGCGATTTTTCATTGTATTCTACGCGCCCGGGCAGGCCGCGCTTGGAAATTTCCAGTGTGAGCGGGCCGTCAAAGCCCGCGCTGCGGATGCGGTCGGCGAAGGCGTTCCAATCCAGTCCGCCGTCCATCGGCAGAAGGTGCAGGTCGTTGACATAGTGAATGCGCCCCGGAACGCGCACGCCGAAATTGTCGTGCACATGCAGGCAGAGCAAACGTCGGCCGTAGAGTGCCATCATATCGACCAGCGGCGTGTAGCAATAATTGTGCCCGCAGTCCCAGCAGAAACCGTGATACTCCGGGTTATCCGCCAGCACGGCGGCGAGGTGGCCGGGAATTTCCAGATTCTCAAAGCACAGCCGCACGCCTTTTTCTTGCGCGTAGTCGCACATTTTCCGGAAGCGGCGCAGGCCGACGTCGCTGACAGGCGGAGCGGTATTGGCGATGGTCACGTGCATGACGCATTTTTCCACGCCGATTTCGCTGCAGCCGTCGATGCGCGTGAGCTGAAAATTCAGGTAATCCTCGCCCTCCGGCGCGTCGATCCACAGCGTATTCATATGGTCAAAGGGCGCGTGCAGCGTTTCGATGGGCAGATCCAGCTTTTCGGAAAGATCGGCCCAAAGGCGCAGGGGCTCGTCCTTTTTGTAGGGCGCGAAGCATACGTCGAACCCCGAGCGCTTTATCAGCGGCATTTGCGCTTCAAAGGGCACGGCGGGGGTCATGCCGAAAACGGCGGATACGCCAAGCTTTCGCATCATAGCTCATTCCTTTCTTGCGGGCCTTTAGCGGCGCTCGCCCCGGCGGCAGGCCGCTTTGAGACCGGCGCAGCAAAGGGGATTCCCTGCCCGCAAGGAATCCCCCGGATGCGTTTTTATTGCTTCGCCCGGCTGGCGGCCTTGGCGCGCTGCTCGTGGCTCAGCTCACGCTTGCGCATGCGCAGCGATTTGGGCGTGATTTCCAGCAGCTCGTCGTCGTCGATGAATTCCAGACATTCCTCGAGCGTCAGCGGATGAACGGAAACCAGCCGCAGGCTGTCCTCGGACGCGGAGGCGTTGCGCATGTTGGTCACATGCTTTTGCTTGCAGACGTTGACCACAATGTCGCCCGGGCGGCTGGATTCGCCGCAGATCATGCCGCCGTAAACGGGCGTTTGGCTGCCGACAAAGAGCGTGCCGCGATCCTGCGCGTAGAACAGGCCGTACTGCGTGGCCTCGCCCGTTTCGTAGCACACCAGCGCGCCCACGTTGCGGTGGGGAATATCGCCCTTATAGTCCTCGTAATGGTCGAACACAGCGCTCATGATGCCCTCGCCGCGCGTATCCGTCATGAATTCGGAACGATAGCCGAACAGGCCGCGGGAGGGAACAAGGAATTCCAGCCGCACGCGGTCCGCGCCCGACATGGTTTCCAGCGTGCCGCGGCGGCGGCCGATCTTTTCGATGACCGCGCCGGCGTAAGCCTGCGGCACATCGGCGACCATGCGCTCAATCGGCTCGAGCTTGCGGCCGTTTTCGTAATGGTAGATAACCTCGGGCTTGCTGACCTGAAATTCATAGCCCTCGCGGCGCATGGTTTCAATCAGG
>OIZL01001689.1_pt1 | contig 11333 bp, 10 predicted proteins | sample 1588541 | NCBI WGS metagenome assembly OIZL01 (sample SAMN03283285) | human gut metagenome | biome: human-associated habitat; material: feces | host: Homo sapiens | place: Peru | collected 2012 | reverse complement strand
CTCTTTTAGTGACACAATGAATAGGTATAATAAGAAGTAGAAGGTGTGCGCCAGTTCGGTGCCAAATATATAACTGGTGGGAATCCAGTCTGGTAAAACCTAGCAAGTTGCCAGTACCAAGTCCTTGGAGCACCAAAGGCTAACAATGGTGTTTAAGCGTAGGACAGGGAACAGGAACGCCGTAATGCGTAAGCGTGAAGTGATTGAGCTCCGTTAAAATTATCGATTGTGTGGGATGGTCTATTACCTCATAGGGTCACCAACAAGGATTAGTCGCTAAAGCGAGACTATGAAAACACACCGGAGTCCTAGAACATGACATACCTGATATTGTTATATTTGACATACCTGGGAGGCCTGGATGGTTCTGTACATGAGACAGTAGGGAGTATCGGTCAATGCAATGATGAGTATGAACGAAGACCATTGAGGAGTCGGATTCGTCTATAGTACCATGGAAAGCAGTAATGACGCTGGAGGGAAGGGACGGACAATAAGTTGCTTTTGCAATCAAAACATAGAAAGCACAGGAGGCAAGTAATCTATGGAAAAAGAGAAAGCAGAAATAGCCAATCTCGTAGCAAGATATGACAGAGTACAGTCGTTAATGAAATATGTAAACAATGACACACTCAAGGAATCCTACAAAAAGCAACCGAAAGGAAAAGCGGTTGGAGTTGACGGGGTAACCAAAGAGCAATATGGAGAAAACCTAGACGAAAATATTGAAAATCTGTTAATTAGAATGAAGAAATTTTCTTATAGGCCCTATCCAGTACGCAGAGCCTTTATACCGAAAGGAAATGGGAAAATGCGCGGACTAGGCATTCCATCATTTGAGGATAAAGTTGTGCAAGGAGTCTTCAAGGAGATTCTAGAGGCAATCTATGAACCCAAATTCAAAGATTTCTCTTTTGGGTTTCGTCCAAACAGGAGTTGTCACGATGCAATACAGAGAGTGAACAAACATATCATGGCTAATAAGGTTAATTACATTTTAGACGCAGATATTAAAGGATTCTTCGACAACATCGACCATGATTGGATGATAAAATTTTTAGAGCATGACATAGCAGACAAGAATTTTATCAGATACATCAAACGATTTCTGATTGGTGGAGTTATGGAAGATGGCAAACGACTGGCTACAGATTCAGGAGCAGTACAGGGAGGATTAATATCACCAGTACTGGCAAACGTATATTTACATTATGTACTTGATACATGGTTCGATTATGTAAAGAAACGTGAATTCAGGGGCGAAATGTATATGGTACGCTATGCAGATGATTGTGCGCCACGAATGTGTGCGTAAGATAACTAGATTATCTGAGGCAACAATGTTGTATTGATGATGATGGAAGGCCCATCGGAATCGCTATACAGGTAGTGATTTCAAACAACCTTAAGGTGCTGTAGACAAAATCTATGGTATTGAGCGTTAAGGAAAAGGCAATAAATAAATTGTCATGTGTGTATTATGGAGACGAGTGAACAAGCAAACCACTTACGAAAACATCGAAAGCGTATAAATTCTATCAAAACCAGGAGGTAATCGTTAACCTGGGATAAGTCTAGAGGAAACCTGTTTACTGACTAGATGGTAGGCGGTGTAAAGGTGGCGTGAACATAATATAGGCGTCGATACGAAACGTGGGAACCCACGGGCTGATGTTAAGGGAGTACTACAAATGGAAGAACCATAAGTAGAGAGTACCGATGCAGTCATGGGGGCAGATTGAATTGTAGTAGTGATGAAACTTCTGTAATGGAGGCGGAGCGAAGAATTCAAATTACTTAGTTTTGAACTTGGGTCAACTTTGAAAGGAGGAGGAACCTATGCAAGAAACAAAACCGTTTAATATTTCCAAAAGAACATTTGTGAAGGCTTTTAAATTAGTAAAAGCGAACAAAGGGGCATATGGGATTGATGAACAAACTATTGAAATGTTTGAAGAAAATTATAAGAATAATATGTACAAACTATGGAATAGAATGTCCTCAGGAACATATTTTCCTAAACCGGTCAAAGCGGTAGATATTCCAAAGAAGAATGGAGGAACAAGAACACTTGGTATCCCAACTGTAGAAGATAGAATTGCACAGATGGTGGCAAAGATATACTTTGAGCCGAATGTAGAATCTATATTTTACGAGGATTCCTATGGATATAGACCGAACAAATCGGCAATTCAGGCTATTGAAATCACAAGACAAAGATGTTGGAAAAGAGATTGGGTATTGGAGTTTGATATCAAAGGACTGTTTGATAATATCCGTCATGATTATTTGATGGAAATGGTCAAAAGACATACAAAGGAAGAATGGATAATTCTTTATATTCAAAGATGGCTGACTACACCATTTCAATTAAGTGATGACAGACTAGTCGAAAGAAATTCAGGGACACCACAAGGCGGTGTAATAAGTCCTGTATTAGCCAATCTTTTCTTACATTATACATTTGATGATTTTATGGTTAAGGAATTTCCTACCATAACTTGGGCGAGATATGCAGATGATGGAATAGCGCATTGTGTATCATTGAAGCAAGCAAAATATCTTCAAAGAAGATTGATTGAGAGGTTCAAAGCATTTGGGCTTGAACTGAATCTAGAGAAAACAAGAATAGTATACTGTAAAGATGATGAAAGAAGAGGTGATTACACCCATACTTCATTTGATTTTCTTGGGTATACATTTAGACCTAGAAGAAGTAAAAACAGATATGGTAGGTACTTTATAAACTTTTCACCTGCAATTTCTAACAAAGCAAAGAAAGCAATACGCAAAAACGTAAAAAGTTGGAAGATTCAACTCAAGGTAGATAAGAACATTAATGATTTATCCAATATGTTTAACAAAAGAATTCAAGGATGGATAAATTATTATGGACATTTCTACAAGTCAGAAATGTATGGAGTTCTAAGGTATGTCAATCAAAAACTCAAGTATTGGGTCAGACGAAAATACAAGAAATTAAACTCTAGCAGAAGGGCGGAAAGATGGTTAGGTCAAATTGCACTTAGAGAACCAAATTTATTCGCACACTGGAAAATGGGAATATTGCCGGCAGTTAGTAATGGGAGCTGTATGAGTTGAGAGGTTCACGTACAGTTCTGAGAGGGACTCAGGGGGGAGTTCCCTGGGTCTACTTACTTTGTATGTCTGTTTCAATACGAGAAAGAAGCGCAAAAGTTTTATCAGCTTTTAATAGAGAGACTAAAGAAGTTTGGTCTTGAAATTGCAGAAGATAAAAGCAGAATACTACCCTTTGGCAGATACAAGGGAACAAAGGAATCCTTTGATTTTCTTGGATTTACACATTACAATGCGAAAAGTCATTGGGGCAAATATTGTGTACTGCATAGAACAAGCAAGAAGAAGTTGAAAATGAAAAGAGAAGCCATTAAGAAATGGTTATGGGAACATATGCACGAAAGCATTAAGGATACCATTGAAGCGTTGAATGTGAGATTAACAGGACATTACAGATATTATGGAATTTATGGTAACTTTGTCGGTCTACTAAAGTTCTATAAATATGTTCTAGTAGAATTGCGTAAAAGCAAGAGACGCAGAGACCAGACTAATTGGTTAACTTGGAATAAATATATAAATATCCTAAAGATACATCCATTGGAGTGTCCTAAGATATATTTAAATAGTGCTTATTAGGTGAATAGCTTGTTGAAGAGCCGTATGCCTTAATAGGGCACGTACGGTTCTGTGAGGGGTCAGTGAGACTTACTCCAGATAGACTTACTGTTAGGAGGTAAAAGTCGAGACCTAGTCTACTCGACATTTTTATGGTACAAGAAAAACAACAAGAAATTGTAAATGAATTATTAAACTATATGGATACATTAGAAGATGGTAGCGAAGTCAGTACTTGGGATTTAATGGATGAAGTATTTAACTATCAACGTTTCAATGATGGATATTGTTTTAATGATTTTAAAATTAGCGAAGAAGAATTTATTTCGTTAGATTCACTGTTAAAGGAAAGTGCAATGAAAGAGGGATTCTTTATCGATGATTCAATCTATCAAGATGTGATTGGGGCTTTTCCTTTTAGTTTGACATTTGTAGTAAGGAAATAAGTATGGAAAAATTAGAAACATTGATTCAAGAATTATATCAAGAAGGAACTCGTGAAAAGAATATGGAGGTTCTTTCGCATATTCGTAAATTGGCAAAAGAAGAAAAACAATTTATTATTCCTGTCGGTGATGCGAATGGAGAAAAAGTTTATCGAAGATTATCTTTAGATGATGGTCAAGATGTATTTGTAGCTTTTACTACACAGGCTCAAGTGGATTTGGGTCAGGCTACAGAAACATTAAATCAAAGTGTGATGGATGTATTAAATATGGTGCATGATACACAAGGTGTAAGTGGAGTTGTATTAAATCCTTGGAAGGATTCGTATTTTTTACCGAAAGTTTTGATTGAAATGATTTTGGATAATAAGAATCTAGAGAGTGAAATTAAAGTGGTAAAAGGAGATATCACTACTTTTGATGGAGATTGTATTGTCAATGCAGCGAATGAATCGCTTTTGGGTGGCGGCGGTGTAGATGGCGCTATTCATAGAGCGGCTGGTCCCATGTTACTTGAAGAGTGTAAATTATTAAATGGTTGTCATACAGGGCAGGCCAAGATTACTAAAGGGTATGATTTAAAGGTAAAGTATGTAATTCATACTGTGGGACCCATTTATTCAGGACAACATGAAGATGAGCATATGTTGAGGGATTGTTATTGGAATAGCTTAACATTAGCTCGTAAGTATGATATTCATACGATCGCATTTCCATGTATTTCATGTGGAGTTTATGGCTATCCAGTAGAAAAGGCAGTGCCACTTGTATTAAAGACAATTGCGGATTGGTTGGATGCGAATAGTGATTATACAATGAAAATCAGTTTGTATTGTTTTGATGAAGAAACGACAAAGGAATATCAGAAATATACAACGTATCAGGGAGAGTAGTCTTCCTGATTTTTTATTATCTATTTAGAAAAAATTCTAAATAGAGTTGAAATAATATTTAAAAGGTATATAATCTATTTAGAAATATTTCTAAATAGGTGGTGGTATTTTGTTTGAAAAAACATTTAAAGCTTTAGGTGCTCCAGTACGAAGAGACATATTGAACTTATTAAAGAAAGGCAAGATGTCAGCTGGAGATATTGCGAGTCATTTTGATATGTCTCAGGCAACTGTTTCTTATCACTTATCCTTATTAAAGGATGCGGGTTTGATTAGTGAAGAGAAGGATAAAAATTTTATCTTTTATCAAATTAACGCATCTGTTTTTGAGGAGATGTTGTGTTATTTTAAATCTTTTATTGGAGGGAATGAAGATGTTGAAAAATAAATGGTTTCAATTTAGTTTAGCTTTGTTTGTGATTCCTTTGGTGTTGAATCTAGTTTTCTATAATCAACTTCCAGATGTTGTGCCAACCCATTTTGATGTAAATGGACAAGTCGATGGTACAATGCCTAAGTTTATGGGTTTATTTGGTATGTTGTTTTTGTGCTTGGCAATTCATGTATTTACTTGTTTTGTGACGGTAAAAGATCCAAAGCGAAATAATATTCCAGATTTTATGATGAATATTCTATTTATGATTTGTCCTGTTGTTTGTATTGTGACAAGTATGACAATTATTTATTTTGGTTTGGGCTATTCTTTTGATGTTGGTTTTGTGATGAATATTTTAGTTGGAGTTGTATTGATTGTACTAGGTAATTATTTACCGAAAGTAAAACGGAATTATGCGGTTGGAATTAAAACTTCATGGGCATTAAATAGTGATGAAAACTGGGTGTTGTCAAATCGTGTGGGTGGCTATTGTATGGTCATTGCTGGAATTTTATATATAGTACTTGGATTACTTGGTTATGTGACAATGGGCATTGTTGTGATTCTTGTAGCGACTATTATTCCGTGTATCTATAGTTATATATTATTTAAGCGAGGAATTTAAAATCCTCGCTTGATTTCATTATGAATGCATTTGAATAAGACTTGAATGGTTTCACTAATCATTTTCTTCGTTTGACTATCCATATTCTGAATGGATTTGATCATCTCAATCACATCGATATTCTGTCTGAAATCCTTTGGATTTTCATAATCTGAAAAGACAGAATAAATGGTATCAATGACTTGTTTGCGAGTATTGACATCAATGGATTTAAGCCATTTTGATAGTGTGGATTGTGTATGTTTGGATAGTTGATCATTTTGTTCTAGATAAATAAAATCACCGTTTTCAACGCACCACGTAAATGGATCATGTTGAAGGATGGATATGGCATCACTTTGGATGATTTGATAATTATTTGTTTCTTCAAGTAAGAGTCCAATAACACTCGATTGTGGTATGGTCTTAAATACTTTCTTATCCGTTTGATAAGGTGTAAGAAATCCAGGCCCATCATGATTATATATACAAGAAATTGGATTGTGTGTATGGATACCTGCATAAAGGGCAAGATTTGCTCCTTTTGAGTGTCCTCCTAAGATCAGTTTGTGCTTTGTCTGATAGTTATTCACATAGTTTAAGGCAGAAATTTGACTTGGAATATTTTCTTGAAAACATAGATTAAAATCTTCTTTCCATCCTACAAAGCTAGCATCGGTTCCTCTAAAGGCAATGTAATCAGTTTGGTTGGGTAAATGAAAAGTCATAGCACAGAATTGTTTTTCATTATCTTTGTCAAAATTCGTTTGTAGATGAGAAATGGTAATGGCTTCATAGCGAAGGGAGTGTATGCATTGAAGGAATAATTCTTCGTTTAATTCAGGTACTCGGGTATCCATGCATAAAGTATCAATTTCATTTTCAAAATCATTTAATAAATGGATTTCGGATTCGATGTCAATGCTTGAGTTTTCAAATTTAATATAGGAAATTTGTGAGAGAATCAAAGAGTCCACATTATTAAATGGGTATTCTTCAAGGGTTAAATTTCCGTATTCTTTGATGTAGTCAATGATGTTTTTCATAGCTTTATTGTAGTTCATAAATACATTTATTGAAATATGTTCATCCATAATTTTAAAATTTAAAGAGTTCGTATACAATAAAGTTAGTGAAGGTGGATTGCTATGTTGATATTTGGGATTTTGTGTATTTGTCTGAGTTTAGACGTATTTGTATGTGCACTAGAACAGGGGGCTTCAATTCGTAATATTCGCTTTTCAAAAGCATTGGTTTATGGATTGATTTTTGCGCTATGCAGTTCAGGTATGTTTTTATTAGGACATGGAATGTCCACATATATTTTTGGACGTCCATTGGCAACATTGAATAAATATGTTGCGATATTTGTCTTTTTGATTCTTGGAAATGGAATGGTCATTTATAGTTTTAAGCGTGGAAAGTTTGTGGAAAGACTACAAGAGTTTGATACAAAACAAATTATGAAATTGGCTCTTGTTGGAGGACTGGACTGTTTCTTTGTTGGAGTTGGCTGTTATTATATGAATCTTCCTTATTTGATGGAGTCTTTAGTTTTATTTTTAATTGTACTTGCTGGCTATATGATTCATTTTTATATTGGATATTATAATGGGGCCGGATATCAAAAGGTTTATTATTTACTCTGCGGAGTGGTATACTTATCTATGAGTTTATCATTAATATTTAAGTTGATTCGATTGTAGAGGTGATTTCATGACATTTAATGAAAAAGTGACAATGAAAGATCTTCTGAGCGAAGGATTATATATTTTGATGCAACAAAAGCCTTTTGAAAAAATTACAATCAAACAGATTTGTGATAAAACGGGTGTTATTCGTGGAACATTTTATAATCATTTTATGGATAAATATGAGGCTTTAGAATACTTGATTCATCGTATGTTTTATAAAGGGATTGAGCATGAATCCAATCCACAAATCATTAAGCATATCTTTCAGACGGTAAGTGATAATCGAGATTTTTTTAAGTCTTGTTACAGAATCACAGGACAGAATGGTTTTGAAGATTTAATGAGTAATGTGTTTAAAGAAATATTTAGAAATGTATTTTCTTATTTAGATGTGAGTGGGATGGATTCAAGGTTCACAGTAGATTTTTTAGTGGATTATTATGCGAATGATTTATTATACTTTTTAAAGTATTGGATTTCTCATAATTTTGAACCGGATGTAGAAACATATTATGCCAAGATCGATGTTTTATTTAAAAACAGTATTAAAGAATTAAATATTCGATATATGGATAAATCTTAAATTGACAAATTGTGTATTGTCTAGTAGGATAAAAGCGTATAAAAAGGCAATGAAGAGGGCGAGTACCTTTTAGAAATACTTTAGAGAGCTTTTGGCTGGTGAAAAAAAGCGTAGGACTAATTGGGAATAAAGACTTGGAGCTATTTGTATTTCCTGCATTAAAGGAAGCGCTGTTTATAGACAGTGGCTAAGGCTAGACAAAGTAATTTGTCTGGTAAATTAGGGTGGTAACACGAGCACTTCGTCCCTTTGTGGCAAGTGCCTTTTTTTATGGATAAAAGAAAAAGGAGAAAACAATGGAAAAGTTAACGCAACAAGAACAAGTTCGTCGTCAAAAGATGCAAGATTTGATCGACATGGGTATTGATCCATTTGGATCTCGTTATGATCGTACTTCAAATTCGGGTATTATCAAATCATCTTATGAAGACAAGACAAAAGAAGAATTAGATGAATTACAAGTAACTGTTAAAATTGCAGGTCGTATCATGACTAAACGTCGTCAGGGTAAGGCTGGTTTCATGAATATTCAAGATCGCGAAGGACAAATTCAGATCTATGTTCGTAAAGATGAAATTGGTGATGATCAATATGAAATCTTTAAGAAAAATGACATTGGAGATATTGTAGGTATTGAAGGTACTGTTATGAAGACAGATCATGGACAATTGTCTGTTCGTGCTAAAAATTATACACACCTTTCAAAATCACTTCGTCCTTTACCAGAAAAATTCCATGGTTTAACAGATGTTGAAGAGCGTTTCCGTCGTCGTTATGTAGACTTGATCATGAATCCAGAAGCTAAGCATATTGCACTAACAAGACCAAAAATTATTCGTGCAATCCAACATTATTTGGATGGTCAAGGTTTAGTGGAAGTTGAAACTCCAGTTATGCAACCAATCTTAGGTGGTGCAAGTGCTAGACCTTTCGTAACGCACCACAACACATTAAATATGGATTTCTATTTGCGTATTGCGACTGAATTACCATTAAAGCGTTTGATTGTTGGTGGTTTAGAAGGTGTTTATGAAATTGGTCGTTTATTCCGTAATGAAGGAATGGATGCGATGCATAACCCAGAATTTACTACAGTAGAAGCTTATGTTGCCTATAGTGATTTACACGGAATGATGGACTTGATTGAAGGTTTATTTGATTCAGTAGCTAACGAAGTATTGGGTACGACAGATATTACATATCAAGGAACAGAATTATCATTAAAGGCTCCTTTCAAACGTATTCACATGGTTGATGCGATTAAAGAAGCTTGTGGTGTAGATTTCTGGCAAGATATGAGTTATGAAGAAGCTGTTAAATTGGCTGAGGAACATGATATTGAAGTTGAAAAGATCCATAATACAGTCGGACACATCATCAACTTATTCTTCGAAAAATATGTTGAAGAAACAATTGTACAACCAACATTTGTATATGGTCATCCAACATCAATTTCTCCATTAGCTAAGAAGAATACGAAGGATCCTAGATTTGCGGATCGTTATGAATTATTCATTTGTGGACACGAATATGCGAACGCATTCTCTGAATTAAATGATCCAATCGATCAAAGAGAACGTTTTGAAAAACAATTAGAACTTCGTGAATTAGGTGATGATGAAGCTAACGAAGTAGATACAGATTATGTAGAGGCATTGGAATATGGTCTTCCTCCAACTGGTGGTGTAGGACTTGGAATTGATCGTTTCGTAATGTTGTTGACAGATCAAAGAACAATTCGTGAAGTATTATTATTCCCTCACATGAAGAACTTGGGGGATTCAAACAAGAAAGTGCAAGCTAAAAAACCAGTGGAAGCTGCACCTGTAAAGGTTGATTTCTCGAATGTAAAAATCGAACCAATCTTCACAGATATGGTAGATTTTGAAACATTCAGTAAGTCAGATTTCCGTGCTGTTAAAGTCCTAGCTTGTGAAGCTGTAGAAAAATCTAAGAAGCTATTAAAGTTCACTTTGGATGACGGAGAACGTAAAGATCGCGTTATTTTAAGCGGAATTCACGAATATTATGAACCAGAAGAATTGGTTGGAAAGACTGCAATTGCGATTGTAAACTTACCACCAAGAAAAATGATGGGTATCAATTCTGAAGGTATGTTGATCTCAGCTGTTCATGAAGAAGATGGTCATGAATGCTTGAACTTATTGATGGTTGATGACAATATTCCTGCAGGAGCTAAGCTTTACTAAAATAGAATAAAGTAATGAATTAATATAAGGCTTTTATAAATCTTGTTAAATCAAGATAAAAGCTTTAAATAAAAGGGAAATGATCGGTATAGGTTGATACGGATTGTTATAGACATATCTAAAAAAGACCCGAATCAGGACCCGAAAAATTCATTTTAGGACTCAAAAAGGACCCAAATTTGCCTTCTAACACACATAAAATGGTGTGTTAGAGGGCTTTTTTCCATATATGTCAAATTGAGTAATGAAATTTATTGATATATAATGAATTGTATGAAAGTGATTAAAGAATTGCAGAATCTTTGATTATATAATAATATGAGTGATTTTAACGACAGAGGAATTGAAAATGGATAAAGTAAAACAAGAAAAAGAAGCAAAAAAATTTGTAGATCGATGGATAGATAGAGGTTCAGAAAAATCAGATACACATTCATTTTGGTTGGAACTTCTAGAAAACGTGTATGGGGTTAATTTACCTGGACAATATGTAGAGTTTGAAAAAAGAGTCAAATTCAAAGGGACAACAAAATTTATTGATGCATATATACCGCAAACATTAACTTTAATCGAGCAAAAGGATAATTCTGTTAATCCTTTAAAGCCAGAAAGGCAATCAGATGGTTCTACATTAACTCCATTTGAACAGGGAAAAAGGTATGCTGATAATTTAAAACTGTCAGAAAAACCAAGATGGATTATAGTGTGCAATTTTTCAAACTTTTATATTTATGATCAGGAAAATCCATTAGAAGAACCTGTGCATTTAGAATTACAAGATTTACCTAAAAATTTAAAAGTATTGGATATATTGGTTAGTAAGGATAATTTACATATTGCAAAAGAACAAGAGTTATCAATTAAGGCGGG
>OIZL01001688.1_pt1 | contig 11335 bp, 11 predicted proteins | sample 1588541 | NCBI WGS metagenome assembly OIZL01 (sample SAMN03283285) | human gut metagenome | biome: human-associated habitat; material: feces | host: Homo sapiens | place: Peru | collected 2012 | reverse complement strand
AAGGCTGTTTTTTATGTTTTTGTTTTTGATTCCATTCACGATTCGGCAACAATGCTTGATCTATCCCCAGAAATTTTCCACTGATTCGCAATAGCATCGATGTGAGGGAATGGGGGGAATGGGATGGGGGGATGAACGGAGAGCACTCTGTAATTCCGTTAAAATTACAGAGTGCTCCGCATCATATATTAAGGAAAGGTTTAGTCTGTTTTTAGGCAGGCTTTGGTGAATTTTCCGGCGTGGTGCCTCATGAAATTCACATTGCAAAAATAGACCTTTTCAGATATAATGCTTTTGTCATTAATGCTTGTGTTTTTGTCATGAAACAAAGAAATGCTTGTCATGAAATCGAAATTCATGACAAGCACCAAGGTTAACTATCTAACAATCAACTAATGTGTGTTGCTTTTATTGTTTTTGTGATTTGTTATCCATTCTGTGGGTGAAATTCCCTCTTTCGTTTTGAAAGCCCTTGTGAAATTGGGGTGGTTGGCATACCCGCTTGCCTCGGCAATGGCTTGAAGGGTGAGTTCGGGGTGCTGCGTCATCTGCCTTTTCGCTTCCTCGATGCGCAGGTATGGCAGCCACTTTCTGAAATTGGTGGCATCGGTGTTGCTGCTGAGGTAGGCGTTGAGGGTTGATGCCGACACGCCCATTTGCTTCAGTGCCGTGCCGATGGTGAGGTTGGGGTCGGTGTAGTGACGCGCATCCACCCATGCCTCGATTTTTCGGGTGGCGTGTTCCGAAATGTCGGTGCTGGGGCGTTCCTCCTCCATCAGTTGTGCCTCGCGTATTTCATCGTTCACCTCAATGGTTTCCGCCATGTTGTAGCCGTAGAGGCAAAATTCGCACACCAGCCACGACAGCGTCATAAGCAAAGTGAGTTTGGTGATGGTGTAGAGTAGGGTAGATGAAGTGAGTCCAGCCCATGGCGCAAACACAGCCACCACGAGCAGGGCGTTCATGGCGTGCGAGGTGTAGCGCAGTGCCACGTGTCGCTGCTGTAGTTCTCCGTCGGTGAGGCTTGACCTCGTTTTCTTCAATCCACGGTGCAGCACGATAGCCATTTGCGTGATTTTAGCAAACAGGGCAAGGGCTATGTAGAACGTGACGGTGGTGTGTGGCTCCACATCGTCGATGAGCAAATCGTTGGTCAATCCATAGAAAAACAGCCCATAGCAGAACACCACGAATATCACCGACCTCCAAATGTGCGGCTTCATGTCGTGGCCGGCGCGAAGCAGAAACAGGTTGCCCAAGAAGATAGGGGGGATGATTGCCACTAAAAACATGGTGGTGACAGCCCACGACAGCGTGATGCTCTGCTCACGGAAATTCCCCAAAAATTGCACTGTATTGTAAACGCACAGCAACAGGCAACCTGTGAAAATCAGCCAGCGCGCCTGATTATATACTTTGAGTTGCGTTTTTCCTCGGTTGACAAACGCAAGCAGAATGGAGAGGGCAAACATGGTGAATGCGCCCATGAAGCGTGTGCCAGTGACCAAGTCGTGTCCTATGCTGGGAGATAAATGCATAATGTCGTTTTCCTGATTGTATGTCGCCGTGGCGACTATAAAAAATTGTGTAAAAAATATCGATTTTTCCGTTGAAACACAAAGTTAATACATTTTTGTTAAAAGCCATCGTGATAATTGAAAATTCCACTGCTGATTGAAAAATCTTTGCCAAATCTTCCTAAAAATCAATTCATTTGCAGTAGTTTCAGATTTTTACTAACTTTGGTTTCTATAAAAATTTTACTGTATTTGCGTATGAACCGAATATTTTTGCTGCTGATGCTGGCGTTTGCCGTAGTTGCCGCCCATGCTCAGCGAGTTTTCAGTGTGGTGACCTGTCCTGCCGAAGATGCTTCGGTGGCGATGAATGTGAGTTGGGCAACCGATGCCGACGCACCGCAGTCGCACGTGATTTTCACCGAATCCACCGACAAATTATGGCGAAAAGCCTGCTGTGCCACCGATGTGGATATGCACCTTTGCACCACTTTCGACAGCCTGTGGAGCAAAACCGCGCTCAACGAAGATGTGTATGAGCGTTGGCGGTTTAACAAATGCGGCACCACGCTTAAAAAACTCAAGCCCGACACCGAATACATGTACCGTGTGGTGGCTGGCGACCAGCGCACACCTATCTACCGCTTTCGCACGGCAGGTGCCAAGTGCTGGAGTGCGTGTGTGATTTCCGACTTCCACCACTATCCGCCAGTGCCCTCACGCCTGCGCTCGGCAATGACGATGATCGACACCATTTGCCGCAAAGACGCGTCGCTCGACTGGGTGTTGCACCTCGGCGATGTGATTGCGTGGGGCGGCAGTTACTCGTTTTGGAAGTCGATGTACGATGAACCCATATTCCGCAAATATATGTGGGCTGGCGTGAACGGAAACCACGACAACATGAGCCGAAAATACGCCAAGTGCACCAACGACTTTTTCCGCAATGCCAACCACTATCCTCGCAACGGCTATGCTGGCGAGGAGGGCGTGTGCTATTATTTCCGCTATGGCGATGCGCTGTTTGTGATGCTCAACAGCGAGTCGATGCGCACCGACGAGGGGCTTGCTGCCGCTCAAGACTGGTTTCGCCAAGTGATGCGGAAGCAACGCAAAAAGGCGCGCTACGTGATTGTGTGCGAGCATTACCAATGGTTTTTCGGCAACGACGGCAAGACCTCGCAATACGCCAGATGGGGCAAATTGTTCGATGAATTCGGCGTGGATTTGGCTCTCGCAGGCAATAATCATATTTATGTGCGCTCCGGTGCGCTCTACGACGGCAAACTCGCCGCCGACGAAAAAGGCACCGTGTGTGTGCAAACACCATCGAGCGACAACGACCGTGGACAGGCTGCGCGCGAATGGACGCTCAACCGCGACATCATCAAGAAAATATGGACCGAGGGCGTGAACACCGTGGGTGCCATTCACCTCAATGCCACCCCGAAAGCTCTCACCCTCACTCTTTACGACCGCCACGGCACCGCCATCGACCACCTGCAAGTGCCCTCCAAAAAACGCTGATTTGGCGTTATTCGTAGTAGGTGATTTCGCGGTGGGTGGTTACGCCTTTTACGGTGCGCTCGGTCCAGTTGCCGTATTTGTCAAACTTTGTGTATTGATACGTTTTTCTGTAGCGTTCGCTCACGGCATCGCCCATTTTTTCAACGCAGTCGGCATAGTCGATGAAGCCTTTGGCATCGTAGTGAAACTGCTCAGTGCCCGACTCGCCTTCTGCCATCCACTCGATGCTGGCGAGGCGCATATCCTTCCATGTGTAGTTTTCGATTGATTCCCACATAGCCATTTCGGTGATGCGTCCTTCGCTGTCGCGCGTGTATTTGACCATCGCCTGTTCGGGGTCGTCGTATATGTCTTTCGACACATCGAATGGGTCGTAGTTGCCCACTTTCACGATTTTACCATCTTTGCTGAACGTGTGGGTGCGGCCGTCCCATGAATACTTGTCGTTCACATCAATATAACTCTCTTTCACCATGTGCACAGGGCCGTGCAACTCCAAGAAGGCGAGGTCGTAAGTCACTTGCTCGTTGAGCGTATTTTCTTGAGTTTGCGCTTCGGCTATGTTTGCACTTTCTGCTTGCTGATTTCCGCCCTTGTTGCACGCTGAAAGCTGAATGGCAGCGAAAACTGCCACAAAACAGCAGGTAAGAATGATTTTCGTCTTCATTTTATTCAGTATTTGGCTGAGTTTAGATTAATTTGAAGTGTAATATGTGATGGTGCGCTTCGTGGGCTCATCGTTTACGGTGCGTTCTGTCCAGTTGTCGTAATCGTCAAACTTCTTGTATTCGTACACTTCTTTTACGCGAGTCACCTCGGTAGGATCATCATCTTCGTATGTTTCATATTCCGTGGTGTTGGTGGCATACTCAATGAGTCCCTTAGCACCATAGTGGTATTCCCTTGTTCTAAGACCGGATTCAATGCCGCGTACATATTTCACGATTCGCTTGCCGTCCCAAGTGTAGTCTGTGTCAAACATCGCACCCACAACTTTGCAAATGCGTCCTTCGCTGTCGCGGTTGAATTTATTCAAGAATTTTTCGGGTTGACCATACACATCGGCGGTGAATGGATCATAGCCATTGAAGGTGACGATGTTGCCACTTTTGTCGAAAACATAGGTGTCGCCATCGAGGTATTGAATGGTGTGCACAGGTCCATGCGCTTCCACGAAAGCGAGGTCGTAGGTCACCCGATTTGCATTATCATCATGCTTTTTTGTTTCCACATTGGAAACGGTTTTGCTTTCCGCACTTTTGTGATTTTGCGCTTTAACACACGCCGAGAGCAGGGTGACCACGGAAATCACCACTACGCAACTGATAAGGTAGATTCTCTTATTCATATTATTCAGTATTGGAGGTTAAAAATGTAATATTCACAAAGATAGACAAAATTCTCATAAACACAAAATCTTTGCTGCTGCGGCATGTTGTCGCAGTTTTCAGGGATGTCATTTGTTCGGGTTGGTTATTTCTCAGCCATTAGCACTTCCCAGAAGATTTTGGGGAGATACACGTTTTTTAGCGTGACTGCTGCCTCAAACATTGGTGCGATTTCCTCTGGTGTGTAGCGGCTATGCCACAACCAATCGGGGTGACCAAGAATTTCAGTTCGGGGTGCTCTTGTGCGAATTGCACGAATCGCTCCACGGCACACTTGGTGCTTTCTTCGCCCTCCATCGTGGGTATGGCGTATGACTGCCCCTGCAATCCCTCGCCATTTCCCCAAACGGCACCGAATTTCATGTGTGCCGTGCGTGCGGCACCACCGAGGTGCATACCCTGCGCATTGCTGCCAAACACGAAAATTTCGCCAGGCTCCAGCGTGGCAATGTGCCGTGGGCTCACGCGCTGCTCGTCATTGGTGAGAAAATCAGTCTTGTCCATTTTTTATCTATTCCTTAAATTAGCAGACTTGTTATTTTTACAAGAAAGCAAGTCATTGGATAACAATAAATTATCCAATGCTTGCATATATCAGAAAATTCACTTACCTTAATGCTGCTTAAAACTCAAATAAAGAACATCTGACATATAAATGACAAAGGTAAACATAAATCTGAGGAAATCACTCCTTTCGGAGGAATTTATTACGCAAGCTTTTTATGGTTCAGTGGAAAAATGCTGGGGGAACAAAAACAAAAAACATAAAAAACATCCTTTTACCGATGCCAGTGCTTCGCACCTGTCGTCAGCACGGTGGCATGTTTGATTTCAAGCCGCAGCTTGAATCAGACACACCACCGTCCTGCCGCCGCTCTCTTCGAGACCGGTGGCATCGCCAAAAGGACAAAAACCGCTCGCCTTCGGCGAAACACACAACCCATCTACCACCCCAAGACTCTATGGCAATCCCCAATGGGGAAAGAGGCGTAGTGCCCTAATTTGAAAGTCTTTGGATTTTTATCGTGCAGATATACGTATGCGCACGATAAAAATCCAAAGAATATACGGAAAGACTTTGTCTGCTAATTTAAGGTATCATATAAATTATCTTTCTCCTGTACCGTGGCAATGAGTACAAGTTTTGTGATAATGCCCACTGACAACCTTCTTACCGCATTCATCGCACCATGGTTCTGTATTGATACCATAATTGGCTACATATTCAACTGTAGACCCTTTTCCACCACAAAAACCGCATTTCTGTTTCTGTTTTGGCTTAGAAGAAATTTCAACATCATTGCCATCATTTGATGATGTGGATGAATTGGAAGAATAACCAGAAGAATTATAACTATGTGACGTTTTAGTGTTCCGTTTAGTTTTGGACTGTATGGCATAATTTACCCCTGTCATAGCAAGTCCAAATATTGAAGATGCCAATTGCATTTGGTTGTATTCTTTTTGCTCTTGATAATGTTCAGCCTTACCAATTAAATCCAAAGATCGATCTCTTAATCTATCACTAGGATTAGAGTTGAGTGTTTTATTGAAATCAGCAATTGCTTCATAATATTTACTTGCATTATAGTAGGATACTCCTCTATTAAAGTACAAAGAGGCAGATGGCGTAAATGAAATAGCCTTCCCATATAATTCAGCAGCTTTTTTATAGTTTCCTTTTTCGAACTCTATATCTGCCAAATCTGTATATTCTTCTGTTTGAACGTGTTTTTTATTATCAGATAAAAGTTTGCCTGTATTTGAAAAAACGCAGCGTCTTTTACCTTTTTTACCTGTAAATTGTTTGTTCTTAGGATCAAATGTTATCTCTTCAAATAATTCAGGATTAATAATCGTGTTGCCCTCTAAATCAGCAATTCCCATGTATCCTCCTGTATTTATGAAGAAAAAAGGATTATTTTTGTCGGTACTTATACTTATATATTCTGGTTCAAATATAAGATTACCATTCACATCTTGCAAACCTACTTTCCCGTTTTTAAACACATAAAAGAAGAATCCCAATTCCGATTCTAAATAATTTAGGTCGTCATAAACCGGTTGAACAAGAACGTTACCTTTTAAATCTTTCACACCCCAGCAACCCACTGCATCACGAAAAGACACGATTGTGTCATTATCATTATAAATTTTTTTAATATCTAAACTTACTTTCTTGTGAAGAGCTGGAAATATTAATTTACCATCGTACCCAAAGATAGCCTGTTTGTCTTCCAAAGTTCTTGCTAATATGTATTTGTCTAATGGAGCAATGCTGATATAATGGTCTCCTGTGGGAACAATAATTTTCCCTTTGTTATTTACAAGACCCATATATTGCCCATTCCAAACGGTAAAATGGTTATTATAAAAACCTATCCAATCATACGTAGGTTCGATTATATTTCTACCTTCCGCATTCTTAACATAATATTTGTTGTTTTTATCTCTCCAAATGGAGAAAGATTTACCGTCGGAGACAACTTTATTTATCATTGCATCTTTTTTACCAGATATAGGTAACTGTATTTCGCCGTCTTTATTCAACCGACCTACAATATTACCGTCAGAAACTTCGTAGTATGCATTTTTGCCTTTCCCTTTGGGTACAGTGGTATAGTAATCGGTATGAATTATTTCTTTTCCCTTTTCGTTACATACACCGCTTCCGCCACCGTATATTTGATAAATAAAAGTTACTTTGCCGTCTTCGCCAATGTTTTTCCCTATTGCATTGTACTTGTTTGGTTCAATGAGAATCTTCCCATCCATATCAGCAACCCCCATAAAACCATCTTTCCATAACATATAGTGATATCCAGCTTTTTCATCACCATAAGGTTTAATATTTGTGTAGACATCATCTAAAAGCACTTTGCCCTTTCTGTCAACAACACCATAATGCTCTCCAATCACAATAAAAGGAGAATTTTCCATACCCGCTATTTCATAAACACTAGTATATTTAATGGGAGGAAATATCACCTTTCCATTTTTAGTATATTTCCCTATATGTCCACAATTATCCTTTACAGAAAACGAACCATTCTCATAATTAACATAATTGAACTGTGCTGGAATGATTACCTTACCCTTGGCATTTTCAACGCCTAAATATCCATATTTAACAAATGGTTTCCATTGGGTGCCATCTGTTGCCGTACGAAGATTGTATGTGGCCGCCCATGAATACATAATAGAAATTGAACAACTAATGAAGATGATTAATAATCGATGTATCATAACGTTTCTTCTGTAAACTTAAATTAGCAGACTTGTTATTTTTATAAGAAAGCAAGTCATTGGATAACAATAAATTATCCAATGCTTACATATATCAGGAAATTCACTTACCTTAGTGCTGCTTAAAACTCAAATAAAGAATATCTGACACATGGCAAAGGTAAACATAAAATCTGAGAGAATCACTCCTTTCGGAGGAATTTATTACGCAAGCAAGGCTTTCTATGCGCTTTCACTTGACAAAGTCATCAACGGCACTCTTGGTGTTCGCAGTTCTACCTACAACGGCTACCAGTTGGGCGAGATAGCGCGACTTCGACCGTCTCAACAATGACTTCGGATGGAAGCATCTGCCATGTTCCTTCTTGAACGAGAACACCGTGTACATGATACTGACAGCCTTCTGCACGAAATCCACTATAATTTGCGTTGAGGGAAATTTCAAATGTGGCACTGAGGACTGATAGATGATGTGGGAGTGAAAAACTATTTTTTTGCATCATTCCATTGAAAGTGTTACTTTTGTAGGCAAAAAATCTAAAAAGTATCAGAAATGAAGAAAATTACTACTATTTTAATGTTTTTGGGGTTCTGTCTTTGCCTTTCGGCACAGGCATCCGCACAAGGCATGAACAAAGTGGCAGCGCGAAAAAGCGGTGCAGAAACCACATGGAAGTACCTTGGTAAAGGCACTATGATTGATGGCTGGGTGGTGCCTGGCTTGGCTCCCACCATAGGTGAGGAACTGAATCCTACCGACTACGCCTTCAGCGTGGAGGTGTACGAGAGCACCGAAACAGCCCATGTCTATAAACTCGCCAGCCCTTGGACTTCATCTTCGTTCCCATTTCTCGACAAGAACGAAAACAAAGAGGCGCACGACCTCGTTATCGATGCGTCGAAGCCTGAGTTTGTAAGGGTAGAGCCACAAGTGTCTGGTTTTGTGAACGTGGACAAGACACGCGCCAATTTTTCCGACCCATTCTATATTGGCAATGCTGGTTGCTATTTTAATGAGGAGGAAGGCTACAGCGAGTCGGAAATCATTCAATACAATTACAACTCCACGTTTAAAAATGGTGTAATCACTATCGTGTCGCCACGTTTCGGCAAGGCAGCAAAGGGTGCCACCTATGGCTATAACTGGCAGGGCGAGTATAGCACTGTGATTACCCTTCCATCGGAGCAACCATCAGAGCAATGGAAATCGGCAGGCAAGGCCTCGTTCACTGATGGCTTCCTTTCACCTGGCTTCTCATCGAACGCCGACAACTACACTTGGGACGTGGAAGTGGAGGAAAGTACCACCACAGCAGGACTTTATCGCTTAGTGAACCCTTACTCTGCCACTGGATGTCCATTGGCATCAAAAAACCTCGACAACACACCTGCTTATGTGCGTATCGACGCTTCAGACCCTGATATTGTGGTGATTCAACCTCAATACACTGGCTTCAAGGCTGTGCATAGCAATGAAACCATCAACTTCTACATCGGTAACGATGCTGGTATTTATGTGGCTGATGGCATCTCTAAAGCCGACCTGAAGGCCTCTTCTTCGTTTGCCTCGAAAATCGACAAAATGGAGGATGGTGTTATCTCCATCAAAAAGCCGCTGTTCGGTAAAAACGCCACCAATGAGTTTGGCTATGAGTGGACTGATGGCAACGGACAGGCAATAACTGTGGCTGCCACTATCCAGTTCCAAACCCCATCGTCAATCGATACTGTGGTGACCGACGACAATGCTAAAGCTGAATACTACAATCTGCAAGGCATTCGCATTACCAACCCACAAAAGGGCGGCATCTACATCGTGAAGAAAGGTGCTAAGGCCTCAAAAATTGTGATGTAAGATAATTGAGTTATGATACTAAAGGCAGCCCCCGAACTCGCAAGTTCGGGGGCTGCTCTGTATATATCCAAAAAATGAATGACCGATTTGGGATTATTGCTGTGGGTGCTCCACCTCACGCCAGAGGAAAAGTTTGTCGCTTGGGCGGATTTTTGTGTCGGTCTTGATGGAGAAGCGTTCGCCCTTCTTGGTCATTTCCACCGGTTTCAAATCCACGCGAATTTCCTCCACGGTCATAGGCAGAGCGCCAGTTGTGGGGCCTGTAATCACAATCTCGTCGCCCACATGCAGCTCGCCAGCCTCCATCTGGAATTCTGCCACGCCCAGTTTTGAGAAGTAGCGAATGCCCTTGGCAGCATACGCTTTCACGCGGGTGGCGCTCGAACCGTATTTCGAGGTCCATTCGCCCAGTCGCTGGCCGAGGTAGTAGCCGTCCCAGAAGCCACGGTTAAACACCTTGGCGAGGCGTTCGTTCCAGTCGGCGATTTTCTCGTCGGTGTAAGTGCCGTCGATGATGGCGTTGATGGCCTCGTTGTAGCACTCCACCACGGTGCGAACGTATTCCGGTCCGCGCGCACGGCCCTCAATCTTGAACACACGCACGCCGGCGTCAATCATCTTGTTGAGGAAGTGTATGGTTTTCAAGTCCTTCGGACTCATGATATACTTATTCTCGATGGCAAGTTCATCGCCAGTGTCGCGGTCGGTGACGATGTAACTCCGGCGGCAAATCTGGCGGCACGCACCACGGTTGGCGCTCGCCCCGGTTTCGTGCAGACTCATATAGCACTTTCCGCTCACAGCCATGCAAAGTGCGCCGTGGCAAAACATCTCGATGCGCACCTGGTCGCCGTGAGGACCGCGCACATCGTTTTTCACGATAGCCTCGTGCACCGCCTTCACCTGGTCCATGTTGAGTTCGCGCGCCAGCACTTGCACATCAGCCCACTGGGCGTAGTAGCGCATCGCCTCGCTGTTGCTCACGTTCACCTGTGTGGATATGTGCACCTCCACATCAATGGAGCGTGCATAGAGAATGGTGGCCATGTCGCTGGCGATGATAGCCGTAACCTTCGCCTCCTTTGCCGCATTCACAATGCTGTGCATATATTCGATGTCTTCCTCGTAGATGATAGTGTTCACGGTGAGGTAGCTCTTCATGTTGTGCTCTTGGCACCAAGCCGCTATGGTGTGCAGGTCGTCGAGGGTGAAGTTCACGCTCGAACGGCTGCGCATGTTCAAATTCTCGATGCCGAAGTAGATGGCGTCGGCACCGCCCTGCCATGCGGCGGTGAGTGATTCCCACGACCCCACAGGGGCCATTATTTCAAAGTCGCTTCTTTGCATACCTAAAATGTGATGATTTGTTTTTGCAAAATTAGCGATTTCCCCACACTTAAAATAGGAAAACACCGCCTTTTTGTGAATTGGCGCAGACTTTTGCCGAAAAATGTGCTTTTCCATTCAAGAAAGTACATATAAAAAGTGTTTGAGAGAAGAATGCGGAAAGTTTACTGGCTATCAGTTACTTTCCTCATTTTGGTTAAAAGTGATGAGGACAGACGAAGACGGGAATATGACAAGTTGAGACAGAGGAACGTTACCTATCCGTAACCTATACCCCAAATGGGGAATGTTGAGGTTCGGAAGAATAAGGAAGGTTACGAATAGAATTTGAATACTCTGATTTATAGTGAGTTACTAATGAGTAACGCAAGATTTTTGGTTACGAACCAAATTTGCCGTGTTCTGCCGTGAAATGCGTAGCAAGAAAAGACTCTTCATGTATTAATTTTGAACGC
>OIZL01001687.1_pt1 | contig 11335 bp, 12 predicted proteins | sample 1588541 | NCBI WGS metagenome assembly OIZL01 (sample SAMN03283285) | human gut metagenome | biome: human-associated habitat; material: feces | host: Homo sapiens | place: Peru | collected 2012 | reverse complement strand
AGCTCAATCCATTCGCAACGTTTTTTCCATTTTTAATATTTTAATTTTTCAGAAAACAATTTATTCATACAAATTACAATTTATATTAATAATTTTTCAGGTTTTTTTAATATACATCTTGTATTATATTTTTAGTTTAGGTTATTATTATATTATGATATTTTAGGAGGTAATTTTATGGATGATAATAAAGACTTTTATAAAAATTTCGACTTAAATTCTTCAAAGAAAAGCAATGCAAAGTCAAACTTTTTCATTCCTTTTCTATCTGGTATTTTAGGAGCTTCTTTAGTTGTTGGTATAGCGTTTGGTGTTCCTAATATCAGAAAAACATTAGGAAATACTAATTCAGTCAATGCTAATACTTCTAACACTATAGAAACTTCTAATTCTGGCACAGTAAACTTTGTTTCTCTTAACAATTATTCTGATACTGCAATTTATGCAGCAAATAAGGTTCTTCCATCTATTGTCGGAATCACTGTAGAATACACAGTAAAATCTAATTTTATTCAAGGCTTATCACAACAAGCATCTGCAGAAGGATCTGGTATTATTATGAGTTCTGACGGATATATTTTAACTAATAATCACATTATAAATTCTTCTGATTCTTCTATTTACTATGAAGTCTCTGAAGCAGCTAAGGTATATGTATATTTATATAATGACACGACCCCTTATGAAGCAAAAATAATTGGTACAGATGAAAAAACAGATTTAGCTGTTATAAAAATAGATAAAGATGGTTTAACTCCTGCAGAGCTTGCAGATTCTGCTTCTGTTAAAATCGGAGAATTTGCAATGGCCATTGGTAATCCTTTAGGTATGCAAAGCAGTGTTACATCTGGAATTATAAGTGCTGTAAATAGAACTGTAGAAAGTTCAGATGGAAATACTTTTACTTTAATTCAAACAGATGCTGCAATAAATGCAGGTAATAGTGGTGGTGCTTTGATTAATTCTGAAGGTAAAGTTATTGGTATAAATACCCTTAAACTATCTGGTACTGGAATAGAAGGAATGGGATTTGCAATTCCTATAAATGATACTTTAAACATTTATAACGATTTAATAAAAAATGGGAAAGTTATAAGACCATATATAGGTGTATCTGGTATAGATTTAGATAAAAGAACTGCTGAATATTACAATCTACCAGTTGGTGTGTACGTAAAACAAATTCAATCAAATAGTCCAGCTTCTAATTCAGACATAAAAACAGGTGATGTTATAACTGAAATTGATGGAACAGAAATTAGCAGTATGAATGATCTTAATAAAATTAAGGAACAAAAAAATATTGGAGATAAAATAACTTTAACAGTGTATAGAAGTGGCGAAACAAAGAAAGTAGATATAACTTTAGGCGAAACACCATAAATAACTCAAACGAATAGGGACAGACCCATTTTGTCTAAAATAGACAAAATGGGTCTGTCCCTATTCGTTTGGTTTATTTAAAAAATTACTAAATCAATCACATCTGTATAATTATCATTTCCATAAGCATATACTAAATATAGGTAATTATTTTTTCCCAAAAAGAAATTTGGAGTATTTTCTACTTCATAAATTTGAGAATCTTCGTCTCTTACATAAACATTAAATCCTTGCTCTACTATTTTCTTACTTTTGCTATTTGCATTTTTTATTTCGTTTTCTATTTTTTTATTCATTTCTTCTTTGTTTAGATTTTTATATTTTACGATATCATCTATAGTTAATAATTTATCGTTTTCTACATCGTAATTATATGTTTGAACAATTCTTCTTTGTGCATTTGCTCCTTTTTTATATTTGCACATTATAGCTAAAGAAATAATATTATTATTTACATATCCAACATAGTCTAAATTAAAAGTTGAATTTGTTGAACTATCTGCAGCAATTTTTAAAAGTTCAGTTGCAAATACATCATATATTTCTTGATTTATTTTTTTTAGTGTTTCTGTCTCTTCTTTAAATCCTGGTATTTTTGCTGTAACATTATACTTTCCTATTTTTTCTTCTTTAATATCATACTTTAGATATAATAATTCATCATAATTAAATTCTAACTTTGCTGTTGCCTCTTTATTTATAGAATCTGTAAATATCTCTTGAAAATTGTTTTTTAAATCTTCATAATCTATATTTTTCTCTTCTTTTTTTGCTGTTCCCTTATCAGTAACTTGAGCATATACTCCAAAAGCAATTGCAATGCTACAAACTAATATTATTAATATTATAACTATCAGCATTCTTTTTTCTTCAAAAATATATTTTAATTTTGACATTTGTATCTCCTTTGTTTTTTATTATAACATTTGCATTTAATTTATTCAACTTTTTATTATGCTTTCTTGACTGTAAGTGATTTTTAATGTATTATAATAGATATACTTATATTAGAAAGCAGGAAAAAATATGTTATGTTCAAATTGCCATAAAAATATGGCTGTAATTTTTACAAAAAAAATTGATGGTGATAAAAGTTCTGTGGAAGGACTTTGTTATAATTGTGCAAAGGAAAAAGGTATTAACCCTCTAGAAATTTTGGCAAAGCAAGCCAACCTTTCAGAAGATGAATTAAATGATATGTCGAAACAATTTGAAAATATTTTTGATGATATTTCTGAAAATTTTAATATTGATGAATTATCTAACGAAGCTAATGGAAGTGAAGGTGTTTCTTTAGGTTCAATTTTCTCAAATATGTTTAATGATAAGAATTCAAATGAAACTTCTAAAGAATCTAATGATTCTACAGATAAGAAAAAAGTAAAAACAGAAAAAAGGCCTAGAGAGAAAAAGAAAAGCTTTTTAGACATATATGGTACAAATTTAACTAACAAGGCTAGAAAAAACGAATTAGATATTGTTATTGGCCGTGATAAAGAAATAGAAAGAGTTATTCAAATTTTAAATAGGCGTTCTAAAAATAATCCTTGTTTAATTGGTGAGCCTGGGGTACGGAAAAACCGCTATTGCTCAAGGTCTAGCAATAAAAATTGCTAACAGTCAGGTACCTGCAAAATTATTAAACAAAGAAGTTTATCTTTTAGATATGACTGCTGTAATTGCTGGTACACAGTTTAGAGGACAGTTTGAGGGAAGAATGAAATCTCTAATAGATGAATGTAAACAGGCTGGTAATATAATTTTAGTAATAGATGAAATTCATAATATAATTGGGGCTGGAGATGCTGAGCATTCAATGAATGCTGCAAATATTTTAAAGCCTTCTCTTTCTAATGGCGAAATTCAGCTTATAGGTACTACAACTTTAAAAGAATATAGAAAATATATAGAAAAAGATTCTGCTTTAGAAAGAAGATTCCAACCTGTACTTGTTGAAGAGCCAACAGTAGAAGATACAATAGAAATTTTAAAGGGTATAAAAAAATATTATGAAGATTTTCATAAAGTTAGAATTTCTAATGATGTAATTGCTCAAACTGTTAAAATGTCAGAAAAATATATACATGATAGATTTTTACCAGATAAAGCAATAGACATCTTAGATGAAGCTTGTTCTAAAATCAATTTAGACAATAAAGAATTATACGAATTAGAAATATTAAAAAATAGACTCGCTAAAATTCAAGAAGAAAAAGAAGAAGCTGTTGAATCTGATTCTATAGAAGATTATCAAAAAGCAGCAGATTTAAAAACTGAAGAATGCAATATATTAGAAACAATGGATGAGTTAAATAAAAAATTAGAATTAACAAGCTTAACTCTAAATGATGTTGCAGAAGTAATTGAACATTCTACTAAGATACCTGTTAAAAAAATCACTGAGGCTGAAACTGTTAAATTGTTAAATTTAGAAAAGAATTTGCATAATAGAATTATAGGTCAAGATGCCGCTGTTGAAGCAGTTTCACGAGCTATTAGAAGAAATAGAGCTGGACTTCAAAGTTCAAAAAGGCCACCCTCATTTATATTTGTTGGACCTACAGGTGTTGGAAAAACAGAACTTGCTAAAACATTAGCATACGAAATGTTCGGTAGCGAAGATTCAATTATAAGAATAGATATGTCTGAATATATGGAAAGTCATTCTACTTCTAAATTAATTGGTTCTCCTCCTGGATATGTTGGTTATGATGATGCAGGTCAATTAACAGAAAAAGTTAAAAGAAAACCTTATTCAATAATATTACTAGATGAAATAGAAAAAGCTCATCCAGATGTTTTTAACCTTCTTTTACAAATATTAGATGATGGAAAGTTAACAGACAGTCAAGGAAATACAGTTAATTTTGAAAATACTATAATTATAATGACCTCTAATGCTGGTTCTAATTTAAATAATAATTCTATTGGGTTTGGAAAACAAACAATGGATAAAAGTAAAATAGAAAGTGCATTAAAAGATGTATTTAGACCAGAATTTTTAAACAGGGTAGATGAAATTGTAGTTTTCGATAGCTTAACAAAAGAACAACTATTGCAAATTGTAGATTTACTATTAAACTTAACTTCTAAAGCTTTAGATAATAAGGATATAAAATTAGGAGTTTCTATAGATGCTAAAAATTATATTTTAGAAAAGGGAACTGATTTAAAATATGGAGCAAGGCCTTTAAGACGTGCAATTCAAAGATATATTGAAGATCCAATTTCAGATATGATATTAAAATCTGAAGTTCTTCCTTTCCAAACTATTTTAGTTGATGTAGAAAATGGAAATTTAAAGTTTAATGTAAAATAATATTAGGAGGATTTATGTTTAAGCATGTACCAAACATCCTAACAATTATTCGTTTTTTGCTTATTCCAATGCTTATTATAGTTGCCCTTCAAGGCAACTATATTGCAACTATAATTGTTCTTACAGTTTCTGGAATTACAGATATATTAGACGGATACATTGCAAGGCGCTTTAACTATATAACTGATTTTGGAAAATTGATGGACCCTTTAGCTGATAAAGCAACTCAAATAACTTTACTTGCAGTCCTTACAATACAAAAAATAATACCTACGTGGATAATTGTAATTGTTCTATTAAAAGAATTTTTTATGATTGCTGGTGCTTCATTTCTTTATGGAAAAGAGTTGGTTGTGTCTAGTAAATGGTATGGTAAACTTGCAACTGTTTTATTTTATATAGCAATTGTTTGCTCTTTGTTTGTACAATATTGGAATGGCCCATTACTAAGTCATCCAGAATATAGCTTACCAATGCTACCACAATTTGATACATATATATATTACTTAGCTGTTTTTACAACTATATTCTCTTTAATAATGTATGTAAAAGCATTCTATTTGCAAGGTTATTTAAAAAAAGCAATTGGACAAGATAATAAAAAAACAGGTGCTTAAGCATCTGTTTTTTTATTCAAAATCCTCTATCGTTTTATTCAATTCTTTCTTGCTATATATTATAATCCCTCTTTTTATGTTTTCTAAGTCTTTTTCTGTTAGGTACTCTGTTGATATATCTGTTTTTTCTAGAAAAGTCTGATTATTATTTTGATCTAATTTAAATATTGCTATTTCTCCATCTTTTTCTTTTAGCAAATAATGCTCATTACAAAATTCATTCAATTCTTTATATAATACTATCTCTGTCGGAGTAAATTTTTGTATTTCCCAATCACTAAATTTTTCTTTTAATTCTGCTTCTGTTAAATTTACTTCCGCTTCTTTTATATTTTCCTTTTTTTCTATTAAATGTCCACATATATTATAATATATTTTCAAAGTCAGAACACAATTGGGCGAAGTCTTTTCTGTTTCTGAGTTTGTTTGTACTAGTTCATTATTACTTTTTAATTCTGCTGCTTTTGTACATTCATCCTCTATTAATTTTGCAATTTTTTCTGTATCGTTTTGTCTATCTACTTGTTTTATTTTATATAAATATAGCCCTGTAAAAAAACCTAATATAATTCCAATGCTAATCACAATAATAACTGTATATTTTTTCATATTTATCACCATTCTTAGCATTTCCAAAATTTAGCCTAAATATACTTTTAATTAGTTTTTAAATATGCAACAATTGCATTTTTTATTAATTCATTAATTGATATATTTTCTTCAATAGATTTTATCTTTGCTTTATTATGTAACTCAACACCTAATCTAACATTTAATGAACCTTTACATTGTTGCTCTGGAATTTCATTATTTGCTTTACAATTTTTTAAATATAAGTCAATAGAGTCTTTAAAATCTTTTTTTAATTTTTTAACTGTATCTCCTTCAAATAAAATTAAAGTATTTTTCAATCCCTCTATTTTTCCCCAAAAACATTCATCTTCATCATTATACTTTACTTCTGCCCAGTATCCCTTATATTTCATAATATTACTCATTATATTAACCTCCACTCTCTTAATGCACTTATTATTTCATTAATTTTATAAGACTTTATAATATTATTTGGATGTGGCTTATGTAATATTATTCTTCTACCTAATTTATCTTTAAATTCTACTCTAGAGCCAGAGGTAGTGCCTTTACTGTGCTCAACAAATTCCAAATAATTTAATAATGTTTTTAATTCATCATATGTAAAATCTTTTGGTTTTGACTTTAACCTTTGTATTAGTTTATCTTTTTTACTCATTTATTATACTCCTTTTTTATTTGTTTTGCAACTATTTTTAGTTGCATTTTAACTTTATTGAAAATTTAGCTTTGTTCTTATTTTCATTTTTCCTTTTCTATTTATTGTTAATTCTATTTCTCCCATTTTATCTGTTCTATAAATTTTTACTCCGTATTTATTTATTCTTTTTATTACTTCAGTATTTGGATGTCCAAATTTATTGTTTTCTCCTACTCCTATTAACGCAACTTTTGGGTTAACACTTTTTAAAAACTCCCCATTTGTTGAAGTTTTTGACCCATGATGTGAAACTTTTAATACAGTACTTTTTAGCATATTAGGTTTTACCTCTTTTACTATATTTTGTTCTGATTTTTCTATATCTCCGTGTAAACATTATGCTAAATTGGTTATATGAAATTTTGGCTACTATAGAATTATTATTTAAATCCTTATATTCTAATTTCTCTGTAGGATATAATATATCCATATTTACATCTTTATCTATGCTTAATTTGTCTCCCTGCTTTACCTTAATTACTTTTATTTTCTTTTTATTTATTATATTTGCAATATTTATATACTCTTCACTTAAATATGCTTGTTCTGAAATTATAATATTTTTTACCTTTAACTTTTCAATTACTTTTATTAGCCCATTGCAATGGTCACTATCGAAATGAGAAATCACTACGTAATCTAGTGTTCTTATTCTTCTATCTAACAAATAAGGAAGTAAAATATCTACTTTTCCTTCTCCTCCATCTATTAATATTTTTTTATTACTTGGTGTTACAATTAAACAGGAATCTCCCTGTCCAACATCTATAAAGTATATCTTCATATTTTTTGGAATAAAAATACCTATTATTGTATTTACCAATATTACTAATATTAAGGACTTTGTTGCTATTTTAATTAAATTTTTAATGGTTATTTTTTTTATAATTTCTATCTGGATTTTATATAAATGACCTTTAAAGTTATATATTGAAAATAAATAATGAAATATTAAAATTAGAATATAAATTAAAGCAATACTAAATACATATGGTGTTTTTATTATAAGACTACTTACTGGAATATTAGAGACAAATTTAGCAATTAAAATAAGCAGTTTTAAGAATATATCTAATATAATTGATAGCATTTTAGCTAATTTAAAAGAAATTAAAGATACAAAAATTGTTATAAATCCTAAAATTATAATTACTCCTAGGATTGGACTTGCAAATAAATTAGATATAAAAAATGTTAATGATATTGTATTAAACCTGTATGCCATAATTGGCATTATAAGAATTTGAGCAGAAAAAGTTACTATAAGTAATTGTATAGTTTTACCTTTTAACTTTATTTTTGATAATATTTTTTCTATGTCCTTGTCAAACATTACAATACCTAAAGTTCCTAAATATGACAATTGAAATCCTATATCTAATATGGAAAATGGATTCGATATTAAAATAAACATTGCACTTAATGCTATATTATTTATTGTATCCGATTTTCTATATAAAATCTTAGCTCCTATTGTAAGGCCTGCCATTATGCAGGCTCTTATAACAGATGGAGTAAAATTAGTTATAAAAAGAAATATTCCAAGAACTAATATCGTAATTATACCAGCATATTTTTTTGGTAATTTACTTAACATATAGCTTATTCCAAGTATTATATAGGAAGTATGTGCCCCAGATACTGCAAGCATATGTGATAGATTACTTGTTTTAAAGTTTTCTATTATTTTATCTGATATTTCTTGTTTATCTCCTAATAATATTCCTGTAAGTAAAGCTCCTGTTTCTCTTGAAAGTAGACTTTCTGCATTTTTTATTATTATATTTCTAGTTTTATTTGATTTTATAAAAATTTGATTTATGTAATTACTTTGTATGACCTTTATTTCTCCACTACTTTTAATTGATCCATATATTTTTTTACTTTTCAAATATTCTCTATAATTGAATCCCTTATAATTTCTGCTTTCACTTGGAATAATATATTCACCTTTTATTTTTATTAAATCTCCATACTGTAATAATTTTTTCTTACTTGTATTTAGAATGAATTTTTTATCTTTATATAGTTCATCTTTCATTTTTATTATATATGAGTAACTGTAGTCTTTTTCCTCTGCTTCTTTTATAATTACTGCATTTCCTTTTATAATTTCTGGAGGATTATTATAAAATTTAGTATATTTATTATTTAAATATCTAACATAATAATTTGAAATTATTATAGATATGAAAAATATGTAAATAACACTAGGTTTTAACATTATTTTTAGATATTTAGCAATCTTGCTTTTTTTATTAGATATAAGAACTATATAAATCAAACTTATAAGCGCAATAACAAAGGCTATACTTATTTTAAAGTATAGCCCATAAATAATTCCTATTATATATCCGTATAGCACATAATAATATAGGTCGTTTTATTGTTAATCACTCCTGCTTCTTATAAAATCCCCCAATTATTTTACTATTCTTCTTGCTGAATAGTAACAATTATTATAATGCCCGCTACTTACTGTATCTGTTTTAACTCCAGTTCTACTGTTTTCTGCATGTACAAAATATCCTCCGCCTGTGTATATTCCTACATGGTCTGCTGTTCCATCTCTATTATTATCAAAGATTAGTAAATCTCCTGGTTGTAAGTTTGCTTTTGAAACAGCAGTGCCAGATTGTTTTTGAACTGAAAAAGATCTACTAAGTGAGTATCCACATGAGTTATACACATAGTATGTAAATCCTGTACAATCAAATCCTGTGCTTGGAGTTGTTCCTCCTGATACATATTTATATCCTATATATTTTTTTGCAAATGCCACTACGCTTTCTCCTATTGTTGAGTTTTGTGTAGCTACACTAGCAGTTTCTGCATTAGTTTCTTGCTCTGCTTTTGTCTCTATTTTTTCTTCAGTAACAGTTCTTTCTTTATTAGCACTTCTGCTAGTTACTTCTACTGCTTTATCCGATATTAATGATTTTGATACATAACCTGTTATTTCTTTATATTGTATTTTATAAAAGTCTCCTTCTTCCCCTATAATTGTTACCTCAGTGTTTCTTAATAACGTAGTAATTATATTAGCTGATGTACTTGCAGACTCTCTTATATTTGCAGATGAGCTAACATTTATATATCCCTTTTTATTCTCTGTAGTTTTTGTAGTCTCCTCTGCTGGTTTATTATTTTCTTGAGTTTTTTCTGGTTGGGCATTGTTTGTATTTATATAATATTTTCTTACCCATCCTTGCTTTCCTTCAAATGAAATATTTAGCCAATCATTTAATTCATAGTTTATAGTTATTGTTTTTTCTTTTTCTATGTTTAGCATTACTTTTGATGTAACTGATGGAATAATATGTACATCTATATTTGAAGTTAAAACTACATTTTTAGGATATTCGCTTTTTTCCTCGTTGTTTGTTTCTTCTTGTCTTGGCTCTGTAGTCTCTTCTTGTGGTTTAGTTTCTTCTACTGAAGGAGTTTTCTCCTCTGTTGGTTTTTCTTCAGCTTTTTCTGCATTCACATACTCTGCAAACATATATCCTTCATAATTTCCATATTTTACTTTATACCATTCTCCGCTTTCTTCTATTATCTCTACTTTTTCTTCATCGCTTACAGTTGTTACTGGATTCCCAGATTTTGATGCTGTTTCTCTTAAAACTAGCCCGTTTGGTGCATTAACTGTTCCTGTTCTTGCTAAAGAAATTGTTCCAAATAAAAATATTCCTCCACATAATGCAATGGAAATCTTCTTAAATTTATTCATAAAAAGCTCTCTCCCTCTACAATTTTACTTGATTATTATATATTTATTGGGGCTTTTTGTCAAGTAAGCGTACTTATTATAATTGCATTATAATTTCTGCACAATTTTTCGAAGCTAATTTTATAAATTGATTAAAATCTATATGATTTTTTCCATTTGGTATATCTGAAATTGATCTTATTACTATAAATGGAACTTTATTTAAATAGCACACTTGTGCAATTGCTGCACCTTCCATTTCGCAACAATCTGCATTAAATTTCGTTTTTATTTTTTCTTTCATTTTAGGATCTGTACAAAAAATGTCTCCAGATGCTATTGTTCCTGTTAGAATTTTTGTATTTTCCAATTTGATATTTTTTAGACTTTGTATTAATCCTTTATCTCCTTCAAAAAAAGTTCCTGTATCTGTTATATACCCTTTTTCATGTTCAAATGCAGTAATATCAAAATCATGTTGAACAAGTTTTTCTCCTATAATTATATCTCCTATATTCAAGCTATCATTTAATCCTCCTGCAGAGCCAACATTTATTATGCATTCTAAATCAAATTTATCTGTTAAAATTTGCGTCACTCTAGCAGCATTTACTTTTCCTACTCCACATCTAGCTAGCACATACTTCTTATTATTTATTTTGCCTTTTAAAAAAGTTAGATTCCAGTAACTTATCTCTTCTATTTTATTCATTATATTCTTTATCGCGTCAAATTCTTCCTCAGTTGCAGTAATTATTGCTCTATATTTATCCATACTAACACTCTCCTATACTAACCTTATTGTAAATTATATCATATGATTTAAATTTTACAAATTCAACAAAAAAAGATTGCAAAACAAATTGCAATCTTTTTTATTATATTATTTATAAACTAAGCTAATTCTACTGTTGCTCCAGCTTCTTCAAATTTAGCTTTTAATTCTTCAGCTTCTTCTTTAGAAACTCCTTCTTTAACTGTTTTAGGTGCTCCATCAACTAAATCTTTAG
>OIZL01001686.1_pt1 | contig 11338 bp, 10 predicted proteins | sample 1588541 | NCBI WGS metagenome assembly OIZL01 (sample SAMN03283285) | human gut metagenome | biome: human-associated habitat; material: feces | host: Homo sapiens | place: Peru | collected 2012 | reverse complement strand
AGAAGACATATTGAACAGAATAAAAAATATGTTGAAAAACAATTGAAACAACTTGATGATAATTTTTTTGATTATATTTGCTATTGGAATGAAAAGTATTATAGGAATGGGTTTGTGGATGGTGTACAGATAATTATGGGATGTAGTGAAGAATAAGAAATTTACAATTGTGCTACAAAATTGATAATTTGAAGCACAGATATAAAAAACAATTGTGCCACAAAATTAAGAAAGTGTGGCACAATTGGAAAAATGTGAAATTTGATTTTTGTAATAACTTGTCATTTTTCACACTTTTTATTTCAAATTATTTTATTAAGTATATTTGCGCGGATTTTACCTTCGGTACATCCTTATCTATTTTTATACCTACCTTGTCATCCTTTTTTGCTTCTTCTATACTATTTTCATTCATCATCATGCTTATTACTCTTGTTTTATAATATTTGTTACCTTCTACTATTAGTAATTCATCATTTATCCTTAATTTATTGCATTTAATTGGTATGCATATAACATTTATTCTATCCAATATGTCTTCTATTTTTCCAACCTCTTCAAAAGTTGCTGGAATTGCTTTAAAGATTCCTGGTGTTTCTAATGACTTTCTTATACTTTCACTACTTATTATTTTCTCTTGATAAAGTCTTATTGCTTTAAATAATTGATACGTACCAACAAGTGTATATTCATCTCTTATAGCATCCTTTATTTCTTTTTTCGTAAAACCTAATTCTTCTCTTTCATTAGGTTCGACATTTTTATGATAATTCATAAAAACAATACCATGTATACTTGGAATTTTTAATTTTGAACAGTTTCTTGACTTGTATTTTACAATAACATTACAATCATCTTCAATTGCAGGTCCATTCACTCCTTTTACTTCAGCTATAAAATATTCTTTTTCATTTACATATATATGTAGATCTTCTTCTTTCTCATCATCGTCTCTTACTTTGTCCCAATCTTCAACTTTTTCATATCCTATATATTGTAAACATTTTATTATGCTTTCCACTAATTTATCTCCAGTTCCAGATGAACTTATTATATCATATAAAAATTCATTCTCTTCTTGCTTTAACTTTATTCTTTCTTTTACATCACTTAATTTCTTATTATATTCCTCTTCTATACTTTGTTTTTCTTTAATTATATCTTTTACCTCTGGTAACAAATATTCTTCTTTATTCATCCACATATCTTTAACAAAGTCCTGAAACATCTCTGGATAAAAAACTGGTAAAAGTTCTGTTAGAATATTTTCTATTATTAAATTCATATTTTCACATTGTGGTAGTACAATTAATGTATTTTTAATTTTATTTTCTCTTTCAAACATTTGAAAGTATCCGATTAAATCCCCATATATATTTTCTAACAGTTTTGCTGTATTTTTATTTTCATAATTATCAATGTAAAATGTACATCTACTATATATCTTTCCTTTATAATTTTTGAAAATATCTTTAAATATTCCTTCTGCAACAATATTAAATTTTTCGGTTTCAAAATGACATTCTGAAGGATTTATATTAAATGGTAAGAAATCATAGTTGGATATTGTTTCATATCGATTACTATAATATCTATCTTTCCATGTAGTTATATTATATTTTTCTTTTATTTCTCTATCTGCAAAAATTATAGTTATACTATCCTTATCTCTTAATTTTCTAAAATCTTCTATATAAAATTTTGATGATATATTTATCGGATTAATTTCCTTTTGTTTTTTATGTGTTGTTATATAAGTACCATCTTCCAAATCTTCTAAATCTTCTAGATTATATACATTATTAGTACTTCTTTGTTTCATATCTATTACAACTATATCTTTTTCTATAATATTATCTATTTTACTATTTAAAGTGATTTTTTTATTTCCATATTGATCTACAATTTTATATTTTTTCCCAAAAGTCCCTATTGCAATATTAAATCCTTTTTCTTTTAATTTTTTACATTCGTTTTCATCACAGTCTATCATTAAAATTTCAGGTGTTTTGTATTTTATTTCTATTTTTGTAGAATTATTTTTTTCAGTTACTATCTCTATTTTGTTTCTACCTATAAACATTTTATATTCTCCTTTTCATACATATACTTCTTCTAGAAAAAGCAAAATAATCCTGTAACTGTTAATTACTCTCATATCTTGCTTTTTCATACGTAAAACTTATTCTAAATATTCTTTTAAACCTTCAACTATTTTATAAACTTTTGTCATTGGATTTCTTTGTGATGCTTGTCCATCTTTGTTTAATTCTTCCATATATTCGCAATTTTTTATTGCTGTATGTAGCTTTCCTTCACTTGTAACCTTATCAAATATATTTATGTCGTTTTTAGTATAATCACCTAAACCTTTTTTCTGAAATTCTTTGCTAAGTTCTTGTAAAACATCATCTTTTGAAATATATCTATTCACTTTCTTAAAATGTGCTAATAACCAAAGTTCAAAGTTTGGATTAGACCAAGCAACATTGTAATCACAGTTTTTTATTGCAGAATCAAATTGTTCATCGTTATAATCATCTTTATCGAATACTACCCAGACTTGTCCATATACCTTATTTGCATGGTTAACTGTTTTTTGAGTATACTTTACTAAAGATGTAGTATTCATTCCTGTTCCTTTTACATCAATATTCGGAATTAAAACATCTACCTTATTTCCATACTTTTCATTAATCTTTTTCTTTAATCCATTAAAATAATTTGGTTCAGTTTGCTTCCCTTCACATACAATTAAGTAATTAGCTGGTGCAAGCCTCTTACTTTTTAATCTGTCTTTTCTTGATATATTTCTATTATTCTTCATGTATTATATCAAATTCTTCCAATACTGGAATAGCACCATATCTTCCAGTTAAATAATCTTTATTGTATGTTGCATCATTTCTCACTTTTTTGCCTGCATTTTTATCATCTTCAAGTATATAATCTGATAATGCATATATTTCTGAAATACCATCTTTATCTTTTTCTGCAAACCATATTTCGTCTCTTCTAAATGTTTCTTTATTTAGGTTTACTGTGTCATGTGTTGAATATATTAACTGTCCATTGCCTTTATTTGTATCACTATTATGGAATAAATTAATAATATATCTTGTTAATAAAGGATGTAGTTTTGCATCTAATTCATCAACAAATAATACCATCCCATTTTTTAGTGCATCCATAAAGAAATCAAATAAGTGAAACATTTTTCTAGTACCATTAGACTCTAAATAAAATGGTAATGCTTTTAATGCTCCGTTTTCTCCCCTATGAATAACTTCAATATCTATAATGCCATTGTTACTTTTAACAGCTTCTATTGAATCTGGTGTAGTTTTTATTCCTTCAATTCCAGAATCAAAAGTTTTTATAAATTTTAATAATTCTTTTTTGTAATTTTCATCACTTAATATTTTTAATGAAACTCTATTATTAATAAATCTTTCGAAATTCGGATTACCTAAGTCCAAATATGTGCTGTTTACAAACCAATCATATACATTACTAAAATCTTCGTTATTTCTATCTATTTTGCTATATATATTTAAGAATAATGTTCTTTCATCTATATTTACTAAATCTGAAATTTTATTAGGTTTCATTGATACATTATTATTCTCTCTTTCAAAAATAGAATAAAATTTATTTACTCTTTTTTCAAATAGCCACTCTGAAATTATTGTATCTTTTAAAACTTCAAAACCATACTTATATATTTTATTGTTTTTGGCTAATATTTCTACTTCTAAAGCAATTGGATCATTATTTATCATAAAGCTATATACATTTTCTTCATCTATTGGAGAATTCTTTTTAGAGTCATCACTTACTAATATTCTCTTTTTCATATAATCAAAAGCCTGTAACACATTAGTTTTTCCACTAGCATTAGCGCCATAAATTGCAGATACTTTTAAATATTCACCATTATCAATTTTAGCAACATTATATTCATGTTCTTTTAGTGATGTTGCTTCCATATCTAAACAATTTTCATTTTTAAAAGATTTGAAATTTTTAAAACTAAATCTTATTAACATTTTAAAATCCTCCTTTACTTTATATATTATATGCTAAAATTTAAAAAATATCAATATTTTCGAGAAAATTTCTCAAATTTTATTGATATTTTTATTTTTTTACATGTTATATTCCCATAAACTTAAATGACCTTTTACATCTATTGGATTTTCAAATACTTCAACATCTGACACTTGCCATCCATAGTTTTCTTGAAAAGAACTTTTAGTATAAATATTTCTATTTTCTTTTAACAATAATTCTTTGAATTATGGAGACATCTTTATACAATCTACTAATTTTACTTTCCCTAAAATTTTTCCATATGGTAATTCTTTTGGAAGATATTTTTCTAATCTTTTCATTGCTTCTTTATCTATGCCTTTTCCTGCATGTATTAATAAATCTCCTCTATATTTTGTTTGCCAACTTCTAAATTCAAATCTTTTATCACCTTGCATTATTAAAGTTGCCCAAGGCTGTTTAATTGTTAATGCTTTCATTATTAGCTAACTCCTTTATCCTATTATCTTCCCATTCATCATATTTGTTTTTGTATTCCTCTTCATCACTTGCTAATATCTCTGTACCATCATCAAAAATAATTAAGATTTTATTAAAATCATTTCCACCAAAATGTAGGTAATCTTGTCCACCATCAATATAACAATTATTACATTTACAGCTTACCAAGTCATGTCTGTATTTTGATTTAATAATTTCATTACAATTCAAACATTTTATTTTCATTCTTTCTCTCCATTAATTAGCTTTAAATCTTTTAATTTTTTAGCAATATTATAATATTCAACTTTTGACAAAACTTTTTCTATTGCTTGTTTATATTTTTCTTGATTATCTATTGATTCTTTTTCAATTTCTTTGAGCTCTTTTTTTATTATATCTTCCATCTTATTATAATAATCTTTATTAATATCTAAAAATGCATATTTATTTGCCTCTTTTAGTTTATCTTTATCCACATAATTGCAAAAATAAATTAAAGTAAGCTTTTCTATAATATATTTAAATATTGCTAAATCTCGAAAAATTTCATCAACTATTATATTTTCTTCATAAAGTATTTCTAAAAATAAAATTGGTAAAACCATTATTACATTAAGATATAATAAAGCGACATCTGTTTTTTCTCTTTCAAAAAATCTTAGCATATTCCTATGAATTGTTGGATGAGCAAATTTAGATAAGACATTATATATTTTGTTATAATCTTCTTCTATGTTCTCATATTTTTTTAATATTATTTTTCTTAAATAACTTTGTGATAAATAATCCTTTGCTTTTTTATTTATCTTTCTTCTTTCAAGATAACACTCATAACTATCTTCTTTACAATATTCTTTTCTTACATTTGCATCTATTCTAATTCCAAATAGCATCATCATTAATTCAAATGCATTCCTTGTTAGAACTATTCCATCCAATAATCTATTATTATCTACTAGCCTATATGCACGTTTATAAGTATCAATACAATCATTGAATAATTCAATTTCTATAGAATCATTTGTCTTTTCTCGAGCTTCTTGTAATTTGTTTATAAATATATTGTTTATATCCTCAAAAACATCCTTTATTTCATTATTCATTTATCCTATCATCTCTTTACATTTTAACTCAGCTTGTCTTATAACAGTTTGAACTGCTTTTTCACTTTTGTTAGGTGGATAATTATATTTAATTAAAAGCTTCTTAATTTCAATTCTCATTTTGGCTCTTGCATCTTTTCTAATATCCCAATCTATAGTCATATTACTATTAACCGTTTCTACAAGTTCTTTTGCTATTTGAACTAGGATTTCATCTTTCATTAGTTCTTTAACTTCTGGATCATTACCTAACGCATCAAAGAATGCTTTTTCTTCTGATGACAAATTAAATTCATTTCCTGCTTTTAATTCTTCTTCAATTTCATTTTTTAAGTTTATTAATTCTTCAATTATTTTTTGTATATCTTCTACACTTGTCCTCTCATTATATGTTGCTGCAATTTTTTGAAACTTTGTTGAGAACTTTTCCATCATAACAACATTTTGTCTCCCTATTTGATTTACATACTCTTTTAATGCTCTATTTAATACCTCAACTGCAATGTTTTTCTTCTGCATTTTTGCTAACTTATTTAAAATCTCATTACTTAATAGCGCTAATTGATTGCTGTTATGTACTTCACCTATTTGTAGCATTTCATCATCTTGTATTGCTCTTTCTAACATTTTTGCTACATTATCATTTATCTCTTTAACGTCTATTTTATCTCCACTTAATTTTGATATAAATGATCTTACAGCTATGAAAAATAATATTTCATCTTTTAATTCTTGTGATAAAGCTCCTGTACATAATGCATACAAACTTTTTACATCATAACTATATTTCATAAATGCTTTTTTCTTTTCTTCTGTTTCTAGCATCCAGTTTGCACCTGCCATTATTATTTCGTATTTATCACTATCTGTTGTTGTAGCAAAATGTCCATAATAGAATCCTTTAAATAAATCTCTTATAAGTTCTACTTTATCATTTAAAACTTTTACTAATTCACTATTATCTACAATCTTGCCTTGGTCTCTCTTTGTATATGTTTTCAATGCATCTAGCAACCATCTTTTTAATCCTATATAATCAACAATTAATCCACCAGTTTTATCTTTATAAACTCTGTTTACCCTTGCGATTGCTTGCATTAAATTATGAGCTTTCATAGGTTTGTCCACATACATTGTTCCAAGCCCAGGCACGTCAAATCCTGTTAACCACATATCTACAACTATTGCAATTTTGAAGCTAGACTCCATATCTTTAAAATCTACTTCTAATTGCTTTTTATCTTTCTTGGAACCTATTGCTTTTTGCATTTCTTCATCATCTTTATTATTAGATGTTATTATCATATTGACTTTGTTTTTCCATTCTGGTCTAAGTTCTAAGAATTTGTTATACATTGTAAATGCAGATTGTCTTGAATATGCTACAACCATTGCTTTATTAGCCGCACTTGTTTCTATTTCCTCATAATGCTTTATAATATCTTTAACTATCATTTCTAGTCTATCTGGATCTTCTATTATTTGTTTCATTGTAGCCATTGCTTTTTTAGATTCTGCTATTTTATAATCATCAATACCTTCTTCTGTTTCAAGCATATTGTAATAATCATCTATCTCATCTAATATCTTTTGATTTAGCCCCACTCTTGCCATTCTTGATTCATACATAATTGGTACTGTTGCACCATCCATAATTGCTTGTGTCATATCGTAAGTATCTATTATATTTCCAAATACATTTGTTGTTGATCTATCTTTTGTTTCAACAGGTGTTCCTGTAAATCCAATATATGTTGCATTTGGAAAAGCATCATGTAAATACTTAGCTGTTCCATATTTTTTATATGCTTCCATTTTAGCTTTATCGAATTTTATTGTTGCATCTAATCCGTAATGACTTCTATGAGCTTCATCTACTAAAACTAAAATATCGTCTCTTTGACTAAATACTCCTGTTTCTTCTTCAAATTTTTGTAATGTAGTAAAGAATATTCCACCAGATTTTCTTCCTTCTAATTTTTCGTTTAAATCTTGTCTATTTTCAATTTGTACTGGTTCTTGTTTTAAATATTCAGAGCATTTTGCGAATGTTGTAAATAACTGATTATCTAAATCATTTCTATCTGTTACAACCACTATACTTGGATTATTTAATACTTTTATCATATTACCAGCATAAAATACCATTGAAAAGCTCTTTCCACTTCCTTGTGTATGCCAAAGTAATCCAGCTTTTCCCGTTTTGTTATCTATTGCATTTTCTGTACTGGTTATAGCTTTCTTAACTCCAAAATATTGGTGATATGCTGATAGGATTTTACTATCTTCACTCCACAATATGAAATTACTTATAATATCTAATAATCTATCTTTTCTAAGCATTCCATTGAATAGAGTTTTATGGGTAGGCATATTCTCTAATACTTCATCTGTATCTTCAACCTTTTTCCATTCCGAAAATCTACTCCATGGACTGGTGATAGTTCCTGCTCTTGCTTGTACTCCATCACTTACAATCATAAACTGGTTATAATAGAATAGTGATGGTATATGTACTTCTTGATAACCTTTTAATTGATTATATCCATCTATTAACTTAACATCTTCTCTTACTGTTGATTTTAGTTCAACAACAACTAAAGGCATACCATTTATAAATATAATTATGTCTGGTCTTTTTTCACTATGCTCACTGATTGTATATTGGTTAATTGCTTTGAATGTATTATTTTGGATATTTTCAAAATCTATTATTTTAATAGTTTTATATTTTGTTTCTCCATCTTCTTGAATTGGTACAGGAATTCCTTCTAATAAATATTTAGTAAATTGCTTATTGTTTAATATAGTATTGTTATTGTCTAAGTTTCTAATTGTTCTTATAACTTCTTGTATTTGTTCCAATTCAATTCCTCTATTCATTCTTTCTATTGCTTCCAAAAGCTCTTCTTCTAACAATACTTTAGAGAAATCTGTACGTTCCATTTCATATCCATTTATACATTCATATTCTAATTCTTTTAACATGTCCATTGTTACATTTTCTAGTGTTTCTTCATCAAACATAATTTGCCCCCTAAATTATAGTTTACTCAACTTTGTTTAGTTTTCCATTTATATACCTATAGCTTCCAAATTCTATATGCCCCTTTGTCAAATTCATACCAACAACATATGACTTTGTTAATTTATTTACACCTATAAAAGTCATCGGTGTTGCATGTTCTACTTTATATACCATTGAAACAATTATAGGCATTTCATTTATTTTTGCATCAATTTCAATTGTATTTTTAGTTATTTCATCGTATATAGATAAAGTATAATCATCATATTTATTTTCTTCTATAAAATCTTTTACAATTGATGATCCACCATCTGTTATAGCTAAATCAATATCGTTTATTTTCCATATAGTATCTCCAGTAAGTTGATGTTTTTTCTTTTCATAATCTGAATTCATAATATTACTCCTTTTATACAAATCATAATTTGTCTGACTAAATTTCTATTATTCTGGCGCAGAAAATCCAATTTTTCTTTTAGGATGTTCCTCTTCAATTGGTAACGCTGTTAATAAGAAATTTAGTTGATCAATATGTTGTATAAGTGTTGATTTTTGTCCATTCACTATTCCTTTGAATACTAAAACAACAGACTTTTCATATGTAATTTCTTCTACTTGCATTAAAATAGATTGTCCAAAGTTAGTAAGCATTACACCCACTGTATGTTCTTTATCTAGTGTTTTCTCGAATTCCTGAATATATTTTTTTATAATTTCAAACTGTGTATCTGAAAACATATGTTGAGTAGGTAAATCCATATTTTCAATAATGTTACTATAATCTGGTATTTCAATTCTTGGTATATCAATCTTTGGTAAATTGACTTTTGATATTTCCATTTCTATTCCTCCTTATATTATATTTTATCTAAATTTATTTCTCCATTCATTAGTTTGGGTAATAATATATCTCGTAATTGTTCTAATCTTTTATTTTCCTCAATTATATTTTTATATTTATTCATAATATTAGTAAATATATTTTCATATTCTCTATTCTTTGATTCTGTTCCAATTACAAATTCAATTTTATTCATGTTTTCTTGATTTATCTTTGGTTGAACAGCTCCTGTTATCATACTTTCAATGTTTATTTTTCTTAAAGCAAAAGCTAAAAATTCTGTAGAAATTTTCTCTCCCTTTAGAACATGTGCATGATTATTTATCCAATTCTTTCCCCATATATATTGTAATACTGGATAGCCTTCATCTGTTTTTACTGTGCCATCTTCTCCCATCAACAAATATGTATCATCAAAAATATAATCATCTACATAATCAATTATTGATGTTGCTCCATAATATGGATATAACCCTTGATGTAACTCTCTTTCTCTCCTAGACATGGGTTTTCTTTTTGAATCATAATTGCTTACTGCATCACCCAATTTCACTATTCTATATCCATCAGGTAATTCTTTTTTATATTTATCAAAATTTTCGAAATATAATTGATCACCTATCTTAAACAAATTATCATTTATCTGATTATTTAGTTTTATTTTTTCATCGATGTTTGATAATATTTTTACTATTTTTTCTTGCTCTTTTAGACTTGGAATATTAATTTTTATATTTTCAATTACTTCTCTTTTAGCAATATTTACTTGAACACTTCCCATAGAGCGAGATATTATAGAATTATATCCATAATCACTTTTTAAAAAGTAAAACAAATATTCTGGTAGCACTATGTCTGTATTAGCTCTTAAAATTAATAAAGCTTGGCTTATTATACCTATTGGGTCCTTTTCTGATATCAAATCAACTTTTCCTATTGTTCCTGAACAACTTATTATTAAATCTTTTGGTTTTACTGTAAATCTTTTCATTTGACTGTATTTTTTTTCATCTATGTAATATCTAAACTCTCTAGTAGCATATATTGCATGTTGTTGTTCATATACTGGTATTCCTGTACTCTTTAATTCATTCCTTTTTAAACTTGAACCAAAAGGACCTCTTATATAGCCTTTATCTTGTAAAATTTCTTTTAACCTATATTCCATATCCAATAGCCTCCAAGTTCTTCTTAATTTCTTCTTCTAACTTATGAGACTCTTCGAATTGTGCTTTTAATTCAGTTGTTATTGTTTTCATTTTTTCTTCAAAAGGTATTCCATCGTCTTCTTGTTCTTCTGTTCCTACATATCTACCTGGTGTAAGGACATAATTGTTTTCTTCTATTTCTTTTATTGTAGATACTTTACAGTATCCTGCTACATCTTCATAATTTTGATTGTTTTGGAAATTATGATATGTATCTGCAATTTTAAATATATCGTCTTCATTTAGTTCTCTTAATTTTCTTGTAACCATTGTTCCTAAATTTCTACAATCAATAAATAAAGTCTTACCTTTATGTTTTTTATTTCTGTTTAAAATCCATATACTACAAGGTATCGTAACTGTATAAAATAGATTAGATGGCATTGATAATATACAATCTACTAAGTCTGCTTCTATTAGATTTTTTCTGATTACTTCTTCTTGTCCCCCTGCTGATAAAGAACCATTTGCAAGTATTATTGCAGCTTTGCCATTCATAGATAATTTTGATACCATATGCTCAACCCAAGCAAAGTTAGCATTTCCTTTTGGTGGTATTCCATATTTCCATCTAGGATCATCTAATAATTTTTCTTGTCCCCAGTCACTAATATTGAATGGA
>OIZL01001685.1_pt1 | contig 11350 bp, 9 predicted proteins | sample 1588541 | NCBI WGS metagenome assembly OIZL01 (sample SAMN03283285) | human gut metagenome | biome: human-associated habitat; material: feces | host: Homo sapiens | place: Peru | collected 2012 | reverse complement strand
TCGCCTGCGGTTATGTCATAGATATCGGCGACATTTGATATCAGATTTTCGGAGATAAACTTTTCGACGAGGGCATCGCCGAGTCCCTCGATATCCATGGCATCGCGCGAACAGAAATGGATAACATTGCGCAGCAACTGAGCCGGACACTCGGGATTGACGCAGCGGACAGCCGCCTCGCCCTCTTCGCGGATAACGGGAGCGGAGCAGGACGGGCAGATTGACGGCAGGATATACGGCACGGAATTTTCCGCGTGCGACACGACGCGCACGACCTCGGGGATTATATCGCCCGCTTTTCTTATGGCGACTTCATCGCCGATGCGGATATCCTTTTCTGTTATAAAATCCTGATTATGGAGCGTTGCGCGGCTGACGGTTGAACCCGCGAGAAGAACAGGTTCAAAGACGGCAGTCGGGGTGAGCACGCCCGTGCGTCCGACACCGATCTCTATATCAACGAGCTTCGTTGTCTTTTCTTCGGGCGGATATTTGAAAGCCACCGCCCATTTGGGGAACTTCGAGGTACTGCCGAGGCGTTCGCGCTGGGCAAAATCATCGACTTTTATAACCGCGCCGTCGATATCATATTCGAGCCCCGAGCGTATCTCGCCAATACGCTTGAGTTCCGAGATGACATCGGTTATATTATCGAACCGAGTATAGAACGGAATGGTATGAAAACCCTGTTCGCGCAGGAAATCGAGCGACTGCTTATGCGAGCTGAGTTCTGTGCCCTCTATCTGCTGGACATTGAAAACGAAGATATCAAGTCCCCTGCCTGCGGTCACTTTTGAATCTTTCTGTCTGAGCGAGCCTGCGGCGGCGTTGCGCGGGTTTTTAAAGGGCTTTTCGCCATCGAGCTCCTGCCTTGTGACGAGAGAGGCAAAGACCGACTTGGGCATATACACCTCGCCTCTGACTTCGAGGAAAGGCAGCGGAGTTTTTATTTTCAGCGGAATCGAGCGCACGGTGCGCAGGTTTGCGGTAACATCCTCGCCGACATCGCCGTCGCCGCGGGTCGAGCCGCGGGTCAGCACGCCGTTTGTATATTCGAGCGAGACGGAAAGTCCGTCGATCTTCGGCTCGACGACATAGTGAACATCCCGCTCGGTCTCTCTGACCCGGCGGTCAAATTCCTCTATCTCCGCGAAGCTGAACGCATCCTGCAGGCTCTCCATACGCACGTGGTGTTCGACCTTTGAGAACAGATTTTCCGCGCTGCCGCCGACGCGCACGGTCGGGGAATCCGGGGTCACGAGATCGGGATATTTATCCTCTATCGCCTTGAGCTCGCGCTGGAGCATATCATATTCGTAGTCCTCTATCTCGGGATCGTCATCGACATAATATTTTCTGCTGTAATAATTGAGCTTATCTCTGAGCTCCTGCGCGCGTTTTGCGCTCTGCTCTTTGTCGTTCAAAAGGGATTCCTCCTTTTAAGCTTCCTTTTTCTCTGCGGTTATTATACCACAACTTGAATACATCTAACAACAATTTATTTCACTGCCGCTGCGGAATATCTATTGTCACGGCGGTCTGCGGGACAGTGCCGACGACGATATTCTCGGCGATGCAATATTCATCCGAAAAATTCGCCGCGCCCTCGTTCCCGCCAAGAAAGACATAGACGGAACACTCGACTTTCAGCATAACTCTGTGGCGGGTCTGGTTTATGCCCGCAGAAGTAAATTCATCCGTTATCTGCGCCTCCGCGCCGCCCGTCATGCGGACGGTTACGGGTATCTCGGGTCCCATACCCGCAAAAACTTCGGAGCCGGTTACAGCGCCGAGCGGTATTTTTACAACAAATTTTGCATTTTCTTCGAGCGCTTCATCGACAGCGCGGACAAGGCGAGACTTGAATAAATTGACGGAGGCAGCGTTGAGCGACATTGAACCTATCTTTCCGTCGTTCGAGCCGACGCTGATAAGAGCGGAGCACTCCTCCGGGTTTTCGGATATAAATTTTTCTATGCTCTCTCCGACCGTGCGCACGGCGAGGCTCTTTGCGCGGGTCATGGCGATATTGCGAACCGCTGGGCGAAGCCGCGCATCGACAACGAGCACAAGGCAGACAGCAAGAGTAAAAGCGCACAGAGCCCTAAACGCCCCGCGCGGCAGAGTGCGAATATTGAATCGGCGCATCCGGCGCATAAAAACACCCCCGCAACATTTTATGCGGGGGCGACCGAATTTGTTATTGTTTTATTTTGAAGCCCTGACAACGGACACGCCGGTATCTATAGATTCGGGACCCGTTGAATTGCCTTTGAGAGCCGCGAGCGCCTGCGCCATGCCGAGATAGCCCATGGTATAGGGGTTCTGCACCATGACCGCTTTAAGACTTCCGTCGTTTATCAGCGACTCGATAGTGTTCGAAGTATCAAAGCCGATGCCGATTATCTTCTTGCCTGAATCTTTGATAGCGTTGCCCACGCCGACGGTCGAGCCCTCGTTGGTGCCGTAAAGTCCGACAAGGTCGGAATTGCCGGTTATAAAACCGGTTGCCGCCTCCTGCGAGGATGCGAAGTTGCCGTCCTTATATTCGGTAGTGAGCAGAGTGAACTTGCCGTCCTTGGTTATCGCCTCGCGGAAGCCCTTTTCGCGGTTCATGCTCGAATTTGTCGCGGTGTTGACGCCGATTATGCCTATCTTGCCGCTCGTTATGCCCGCGTTTTTGAGCTCTTCGAGCATGGTCTCGCCCGCTATCATGCCTGCGTTGTAGTTATCGGTCGAGAGAGTTGTGACCGCAGGCTCGTTTGCGGGAGAATCGACATAGATTATCTTGACTCCCTTGTCCTTTGCGTTTTTGACAGTCTGCGAAATCGCCGAGGGGTCGTTTGCGGCGAGCATTATCAGGCTCGCGCCGTCGGCAATGGCGTTGTTGACCGCCTCAATCTGCTTGGCGTTGTCTTTGACATCGGGGGCATCCCACTTATAAGTGATGCCGAGCTGCTTTGCCATATCCGACGCGCCCTTGTCGACCGAAACCCAGTGCTGATCCATCTTGTCGATAGTGATGAGATATACTTTGTACTTTGCGTTGGCGGCGCTCTCGGTCATGCCCTGCGCCGTGTTGTTACCCTCGCCGCTTCTGCTGCACGCCGCAAAGGCGGTCAGAATCAGCAGCGCCGACATAATAACTGCGAGTATCTTTTTCATACTGTCCTCCGTTTATTCTCTTTTTTCTCTGCCGCCGCCGAGCTTGAGCCCTTTGGCGGCATTTGTGTTGAGCCGCTTGCCTCCGTGGACGATTCTGTCTATAAGCACGGAGATTATGACGACTATGCCGATGACTATATTGCGAAGTGCGAGAGGCGCGCCTGCGAACTGGAGACCGTTATTGAGCACGCCCCAGATAAACGCACCTATGACGGTACCGAGGAGCATACCCTGTCCGCCCATGGTGCTGACTCCGCCGATAACGGACGCGGCGACGGCGTTGAGCTCATAGTTAGAGCCCGCGTCCATGCTGCCCATGCCGCTCTGCGCGGTGAGTATCAGGCCGACAACGCCGGCGAGGAAAGAAGATATGACATAAACTTTCGTCTGCGCCGAGGCGACATTGACTCCGGACAGGCGCGCCGCCTCATAGTTCGAGCCGAGGGCATAGACATGCCTGCCGAGTGCCGTCTTTGAAAGAATGAACGCGAAGAAAGCGAAGAGCACTATCGCTATCCAGATCGGGGTATATATCCCGAGGAAGCGGCCGTAATAGAAGAAATTCTTGAAGGCGTCGGAATATATGCCGTTGGTGTTCATGTTGCCGTTGACAATCTGCGCGACACCGCGGGCGATTATCATAGTACCGAGAGTCGCTATGAACGCCGGAAGCTTTGCAACAGAGATAAGAAGTCCGTTTACAAGACCAATTGCAAGACAACAAATAATAGTTATGAGCACGGTTAAAATCGGGTTCATATTGAATTTTGTCATCAGTGTCGCGCTTATCATGCACGACATTCCCGCGACCGAGCCTATTGAGAGGTCGATTCCGGCGGTTATGAGGACGAACGACTGACCGACGCCGATTATCAATATCGGCGCCACCTGGCGCAGAAGGTTCGTTATATTGGTTGCGGAGAAGAACAGCGGATTTATCAGCGCAAAGACGATTATCATGACTATCAGCGCCGCAAAGACCGAGAGCACCTGTCCCATTCCCCTTGCGGAAAGTATTTTTTTGAACATTCAGCTCACCTCCGTGCGGAACTTTGTTGCAAGCTCCATTATTTTTTCCTGCGTGGCCTCATCGCGGCTGAGTTCGCCCGTGATGCGCCCGGAACACATGACGATTATCCTATCGCTCATGCCGAGCACCTCGGGCAGCTCAGACGAGACGAACATAACGCCGATACCGCTCCTTTTGAGCTTGTTCATCAGGTTATATATCTCGACCTTGGCGGCAACATCGATGCCGCGCGTCGGCTCATCGAAAATTATTACTTTGGCGTCGCGCATGAGCCATTTGCCGACGACTATCTTCTGCTGATTGCCGCCCGAAAGATTCTTTACCTCGCTTTTTATTGACGGCGTTTTTATTTTCAGCTCTTTCACGGCGCGATTAGCCATATCCCGCTCGCGCTTTGCGCTGAGCACTCCGACGGGGTTCGAGAGCGTATCGAGATTCGCTATAGCGATATTCTCGCTGACATCGAGCTCGACCAAAAGACCATCTTTTTTTCTGTCCTCCGGCGCGCAGACTATACCCGCCTTGACAGCATCGCGCGGACTTTTGAGCTTCACGCTCTTGTCGTAGACGACAACTTCGCCCGCTGTTATTTTATCCGCGCCGAACAGTGCCCTGACGAGTTCCGTGCGCCCCGCGCCGACAAGGCCGGCAAAGCCGAGTATCTCGCCGGAATAAAGATCGAACGAAATATTCTGAACCTCGGAGGTGGATATTTCCTTGACCTCCATGATTTTTTTGCCGCGCTCAGTCTGCTCGTGCGGATATTTTTCGGTTATCTCGCGTCCGACCATGAGGGCGATTATCTCTCCAATTGAAAGATCTTTGAAGTCGGCGGTCTTTATATATTTTCCGTCGCGCATGACAGTGACTCTGTCGACGATATTTTCGAGCTCTTCAAGGCGGTGGGAGATATAGATTATGCCCTTGCCCATATTTTTGAGCTCGTTTATTATTCTGAAAAGCTCCTGCGTCTCGCGCTCGGTCAGCGCCGAGCTCGGCTCGTCCATGATTATAATATCGGCGTTTGTCGAGAGAGCCTTTGCAATCTCGACCATCTGCTGTTTTGACACGGAGAGCTTGCCGACTTCGGTATCGGGTTCGATATTGAGGCTCAGCTCTTTGAGAAGCTTTGACGCGCGGGCGTTCTGTTCTTTGAAATCGACCATGCCGCCCTTTTTGAGCTCCCTACCGAGAAAGATGTTCTCCGCCACGGTCAGGTGGCGGCACATATTGAGCTCCTGATGAATAACGGCGATGCCGAGTTCAAACGCCTGGGCGACGGTAGAATACTCCTGCGTTTTGCCGCGTATCTTCACTTCGCCCTCGTCTTTTTGATATATTCCGCCGATTATTTTCATCAGCGTGGATTTTCCCGCTCCGTTTTCGCCGAGCAGTGCATGCACCTCGCCCGCCCGAAGCTCGAAATCGACTTTGTCGAGTGCGACGACTCCGGGAAAGAACTTTGATATTCCCTTCATCTGCACAAGATATTCTTCCATTTTTCTTCCTCCCGTGCGGATTTGAAATCCGCAAATAAGGTAAAGTCGGTGTTTATTGTTGCCTGTGCGAGCGCAATTATTAAGGCGGGCGCAAAATTTTCAGAATAATTAAATTGTCATAAATTGAGAGCAAATATAACGACAAAAATATAGATTATGGCGCTTTATATACTTGTCTGCCGGCAAAAAGAGTGGTATAATAATTATGTCTGTAAAACCAGCCATACTATTTCCGTCTGGAGGTAAAAATATGTCATACGATGTAGCAATTATCGGTGCAGGCGTCAGCGGCGCAATGGTCGCGAGAGAGCTGAGCCGATATAACATCAAAGTCGCATTGGTTGAAAAATGCAGCGACATGGCGATGGGCACAACAAAGGCCAACAGCGCCATTGTCCACGCAGGCTTCGACGCAATGCCCGGCACCCTCAAAGCGGGGCTCAATGTTGAGGGCACTGCCGCAATGCCCGGTCTGTGCGAGACGCTCCATGTCCCGTTCAAGCCCATCGGCTCATATGTCGTTGCTTTCTCGAACGAGGAAGTTGAGACTCTTGAAGAGCTCAAGGCAAGAGGCGAAGAGAACGGAGTTCCCGGACTCGAGATTCTCGACAAAGAGGCTATTCACCGCGAAGAGCCGAACCTCAGCGACGAGGCAGTCGCCGCGCTCTACGCTCCGACCGCCGGAATCGTCTGCCCCTACGAGCTGACGATAGCGGCAGTTGAGAACGCAGTCATGAACGGCGTCGAGTTCTTCCGCAATTTTGATGTTACGGCTATTGAAAAGAACGCGCAGGGCAACTTTGTCCTCAAGTCCGACGCAGGCGAGATCGAAGCCGAATATGTCGTCAACGCCGCCGGCGTTTTCTGCGACAAGGTAGCTTCTCTCATCGGCGACGATTCAATAACCATTATTCCCCGCAAGGGCGAATATATGCTCATGGACAGAGCAGTCGGCGACAAGGTAAAGCACACGATATTCCAGTGTCCTTCAAAGATGGGCAAGGGTGTTCTCGTCACCCCGACCGTTGACGGCAATCTACTCGTCGGTCCGAGCGCAGTCGATATAGACGAAAAGGACGACTGCTCGACCACCGCAGACGGCACAAACGGCGTTTTCAAGACCGCTCTGAGATCAGTCCCGTCGCTCTCGACCCGCGACGTCATCACTTCGTTTGCAGGCATCCGCGCCCACAGCACCGGCGACGATTTCATCATCGCCCCCAGCGAGAAGGACGCAAAGTTCATAAATGTCGCCGGCATCGAGTCGCCCGGTCTCTCCTCCGCTCCCGCTATCGGCCTTTATGTCTGCGACATGATCCTGCAGGACAAGGGCAAAGTCAGCGAGAAGGCGGACTTCATCCCCGGCAGACCCGCTCCCGTGCGTTTCCGCCACATGAGTTCGGAAGAGCGCAAAGCACTTGTTGAAAAGAACAGCGCATACGGCAGAGTTATCTGCCGCTGCGAGACTATAACCGAGGGCGAGATCCTCGACGCTATCCACGCGCCCGCAGGCGCCATCGACGTTGACGGCGTAAAGCGCCGCACGAGAGCCGGAATGGGTCGCTGCCAGGGCGGCTTCTGCGGTTCAAAGGTAGTCGAGATACTTGCAAGAGAGCTTGGTCAGGAGCTTGATGAAATCACAAAATGCGGCGGAGAGTCAAAGATCCTCTTCGGCAGGACTAAGTGATCTGCAAACTTTCGCAGCATGAAAGGATGAATACTAATGCTTAAATATGATCTTGCCGTTATCGGCGGAGGCCCCGCAGGCATGGCCGCTGCGCTCAAGGCGCGCGAAAGCGGCGTTGAAAAGATAATCATACTCGAGCGCGCAGAGACTCTCGGCGGTATCCTTGAGCAGTGCATACATACCGGCTTCGGTCTGCACTACTTCGGCGAGGAGCTTTCGGGTCCCGAATACGCCGCGCGTTTCATCGAGCTTGTTGAGGACACCGACATTGTCGTAAAGACAGACACGATGGTGCTCTCCATTTCCGACGACAACGTTGTCACCGCAGTCAACAAAGAGGACGGTCTTATTGAAATAGACGCTACCGCAGTCATTCTTGCAATGGGCTGCCGTGAGCGTCCGAGAGGCGCGCTCAACATAGCGGGCACCCGCTGCGCCGGAGTTCTCTCCGCAGGTACTGCGCAGAAATATGTCAACATTGACGGCTATATGCCCGGCAAGGAAGTCGTTATCCTCGGTTCGGGTGATATTGGTCTTATCATGGCGCGCCGCATGACCCTTGAGGGTGCGCATGTCAAGATGGTCTGCGAGCTGATGCCCTATTCGAGCGGACTGACGAGAAACATCGTTCAGTGCCTCAACGACTTCGACATCCCGCTCAAATTGAGCACCACGGTTATCGACATTCACGGCAAGGAGCGCCTTGAGGGCGTCACCATTGCAAAGGTCGACGAGAACCGCCGCCCGATTCCCGGCACTGAGGAATATGTCCCCTGCGACACGCTCATGCTTTCCGTCGGTCTTATCCCCGAGAACGAGCTGAGCAAAAACATGGGTATCGAATTTGACCGCGTCACCGGCGGCCCGATAGTCGACGAATACAGAGAGACCACCCACCCCGGCGTTTTCGCCTGCGGCAACGTGCTGCACGTTCACGATCTTGTTGACTTCGTTACCCTTGAGAGCCAGACGGCCGGCGAGGGCGCAGCGAGATACATAAAGAACGGCGGAAACAAAGAGAAGAAATACGTCAAGACCAGAGGCATCAACGGCGTGCGCTACATCGTACCGCAGAAGATAGCCCTCGGTGAGGACGAGGATGTCAAGCTCTTCTTCAGAGTCGGCGACGTTCACAAGAATGCCAAGGTCGTTGTCACATACAACGGTGAGACGCTCATCAGTAAGAAGCGCCCGAGACTCGCTCCCGGCGAGATGGAGAACGTCATCATCAAGAGCGATATGCTCAAGAACTTTGATGAGAACGGCATAATCGAAATTCAGGTGGAGGAATAATCATGGTAAAAGATATTATTTGTGTCGCCTGCCCCATGGGCTGCCAGATCTCCGTTGAGCTCAACGACGACGGAGAGATCCTCAGCGTTACCGGCAACACCTGCAAGCGCGGCGACGCCTATGCGAGAACCGAGTGCACCCACCCCGAGAGAAGCCTGACGACAACTGTCAAGGTCAGCGGCGGCGTTCACCCCGTTGTTCCCGTCAAGTCCGCAAAGGCTGTTCCGAAGGACAAGGTCAAGGACTGCGTCAAGGAGATAGCAAAGCTTGAGATCAAGGCTCCGGTCAAGATCGGCGATGTTGTCTGCGCGAACATACTCGGCACCGGCGTTGATATCGTTGCGACGAACATCTGCCCCGAGGCGTAAAAGACATAGAAAATAAATCGAGCATCCGCAGAACGAAAATTTCTGCGGATGCTTTTTTTGCGGACGTTTTTTATTTATAATACTGTCAGCTTTTGAAATAGCTTTCAAGGACATCGGACGGATGCTGCCCTCCCGCGAGCTTTTCGAGCACAGCATCGGAATAAATATAAGGCTTTTTCGCCGACTTTGACGAATCTAGGGCAATTTCATTGCCGCTGATTTCAAAATAATATTTATCCCTGCCGTTGTCGTCGCTGAGAACAAGGCGGTTGTCCTTTTCTTCGTAAGTGCCGGTCGAGCAGTCGCTCATGCCGCTCCTGTACAGGGAATAACTGCCGTCCGCGGGCGACAGGACGATTTCGACATAGTCTTTTTGACCGTCGTGCTCGTTCTTTCCGATGTAAGTTATAACATCGGTACGGATAGACTCAGGCGTGAAAAGAGCCTTATTTTTTAAGCACTTATCAGCCTTTTCGGAATCCGCCGAATAGCAGAACTCCCGCACGGGATCTGACTTTTTGGCGAGAAATTCGAGACCGTCTTTTTGTTTTTTGAATGTAAATTTGCTCTGCGAGCCGGAATTTTTCACGGTAAGTATCAGATAATCGTCATCCTCCTCGTAAGTGCCGCTCAGAGCGGCGGAGAACCGATACGACTGCATAAAATTGAACGTCTTGTCCTTTCTGTTGAGCACAAGACCCGCATAGTCGTTATCCGACTTGCAGCCGAAGGACGCCACGCCGTTTTCATCAGCGGAGGCTCTGACTATATCCGCAGAGCCGTCCGCGCTGTTTCCGGGAAAAAATGCGCCAATAGCGCCGCGCAAACGGCAACAACGGCAACAACGCCTATACAGATAATACGTTTGACCGAGCTTTTCATACTGCATCTCCTCTCATGTTAAAATAAAAAATACCGCAGAGAGCCTGCGGTACTTTAAATTACTCCTCAAACAAATCGAGTATCATCTCTTTCGGGCGCGCTCCGACGGCGCGGTTGACCAGCTCGCCGTCCTCAAACACGAGCAGAGTGGGTATACTCATAACATCGAACTTTGACGCGAGCTCCGGCTCCTCATCGACATTGACCTTTCCGACCTTTTTGTCGGGATTCTCGGCGGCTATCTCGTCAACTATCGGTGAGACCATGCGGCACGGACCGCACCACGACGCCCAAAAATCGAGCAGGACGGGTTTATCGCTCTGAAGCACTTCTTTATCAAAATTATCTTTTGTAACAGTTATAACTGACATTTCGTATTCTTCCTTTCTCTTCACTTTGCCGGATATCCTCCGGCATTATTTAGAATAACAGATTTTCAAAAAATATTCAAGCAAAGTGATGATTCGTTCACACAAGTTTAAAATATTGGGTGTACTATATAGCCTGTGAAAGGTCGATCAATTGACTTTCAATGTGTATTCTGTTAATATCAGTATATAATAAGATCATCTTACGGGAGGTCATAAAATGAGAAATGTTATAAGGATAAACGACGGCTGGCTCTTCACGCTCGACGGGAAGACCGAGACCGTCAATCTGCCGCACACATGGAACGCCTTTGACGGTCAGGACGGCACAAACGGATATCTTCGCACAAAGGCGACATATTCCAAAGAGCTGCCGAAATCGGACAAGAAAACGTTCCTCGAATGCCGAGGAGTCAACTCAAAGGCGGAAGTCAGAGTCAACAACGAGCTTGTCGCAGTCCACGAGGGCGGATATTCCGCATTCAGAGTCGATATCTCCGACTACATCAGATACGGCTGCCGCGTTGACATAACTGCCGACAACTCGCCGGACGAGTCCGTTTACCCGACGATGGCGGACTTCACATTCTACGGCGGCGTTTATCGCGATGTCAATCTTATCGAAGTCCCGGACTGCAGATTCACCATGAACGACTACGGCTCGGACGGAATATACATCACCCCGCGCCGCGTCGGCGAGGACGGCTGGGAGCTGAGCATAAAGGCGCTTATTGACAACGCCGACTGCTCGCACAAGGCTCGCTTCACGCTCATCGACGCCGACGGCAACGAGAAGGCTTCGGCAATAGCGGATCTTCGCCCGATAATCAGCGCGAAGCTGCCCGTTGAAGACCCGGTGCTCTGGAACGGCAGAAAGAATCCGTATCTCTACACCGTCAGATGCGAGATTTTTGACAGCACAACACAAGAAGTCACGGACAACATCGACATCAGAACCGGACTCAGAGAATATCATATCGACAGCCACAAGGGCTTCTTCTTAAACGGCGAGCACATCAAGCTCCAGGGCGTCTCCCGCCACCAGGACAGAGAAAACA
>OIZL01001683.1_pt1 | contig 11366 bp, 7 predicted proteins | sample 1588541 | NCBI WGS metagenome assembly OIZL01 (sample SAMN03283285) | human gut metagenome | biome: human-associated habitat; material: feces | host: Homo sapiens | place: Peru | collected 2012 | reverse complement strand
TTGCTAAAAAAGTAGGAAAAATGAAATACAAAGAATTTTCAAAATTCCCAAGTATAAAAAAAGATGTTGCATTTATAGTAGATAAAAACTTAGAATCAGCAATAATAGAAAAACAAATTAAAAAATCAGCAGGAAGCTTACTTACAAATATCGAAGTATTTGATGTGTATACAGGAGAACATGTAGATAAAAACAAAAAATCAATAGCATATTCATTAACATTTAGTGATAGCAAAAAAACACTAACAGATGATGAAGTAACAGGAATATTTAATAAAGTAATTGCAGATGCAGAAAGAGTATTTGGTGCAGAAATAAGAAAATAATGAATTGGAAATTGTAAAATGGATGTGAGAAGTGAGATTTTTAGGGGGCGTATTGCATACGCCCCCTAAAAAATTTATTGCAAGCGCTGTATGGGTCGCTACATTCGGCGACCTGCCCATGGTAGAGTCAAACATAAATGTAGGGGCAGGCCCTGTGTCTGCCCGAAGAAATATCTGAAAAAAATCCTAATTGAATTTGTTCGAAAAATAAAAATTGAATAAAAATTTCTATACCTGGCAAAAATATGTATAAATTACATATTTTAAGAGGGTGAAAAGATTTGAATACAAAAAATTATAAATATTTAAACATCAAAGGAACAATATTAGATAATTATCAATTGCAGAATTATATGGAGAAAATTGCAATAAATCATGATGTAAAAGGGCAGAGTAAAAAAAATACTTATCCCGTACCAAGGCTTAAGGATAACTTTAAGTTTATAGAAAAAACTTATGAGTTACTAAATGAGAGTATAAAAAATGGAGTGGAAATTCATCCGGCAGGGGAATGGCTTTTAGACAATTTTTATATAATAGAAGAAACATATAAAACAGTTTGTCTAGAAATGAATATAAAAAAGTATAAGGAGTTTCCAGGAATATCTACTGGAGAATATAAAGGATATGCTAGAATCTATGTATTAGCATCTGAAATTGTTGCATACACAGATAATAAAATAAATGATGATATTCTAGAACTCACTATTTCTTCATATCAAAAAAGAAAGCCACTAAACATGAAGGAAATCTGGAACTTATGGATATTTTTAGAAATAGCAATAATAGAAAATATAAGAAGCGTATGTGAAAAGATATATTCTTCACAAATCCAGAAATATAAAGTAGAAAGCATAATAGAAAGATTAGTAGAAAAAAAGGAAATAAAAAACCAAACATATAAAGCTATAAAAAAAGATGAAAAAATAAAATTAAGTAACAAGGAAATGAAGTATCCATTTATTGAATATATGTCATATAAACTTAAAAAGTATGGAAAACAAGGATTGCCATACTTGGAAATTCTAGAAGAACAAGTAAATAAAATGGGAATGACTATAGCTGATGTTATAAAAAAGGAACACTATGATATTGCAATTTCTAAAGTCTATATAGGGAATAGTATATTAAGCTTAAAAGAAATTTTGAGAGTGAATTTTTTAAGTTTATTTGAAGAGATTAATGGAATAGAAGAAATATTGAAAAAAGATCCAGCAAATGTATATAGTAAAATGGATTATAAAACAAAAGATAGTTATAGAAATGCAATAAAGGAAATCTCTGAAAAAACAAAAATATCAGAAATATATATAGCAAATAAAGTAGTTGAAGTGGCTAGTAAATACAAAGAGAAAAACAGTAAAAAATCACATATAGGATATTATTTAATATCAGAAGGGAAACATGAACTATTAAATGCAATAGGATTTAAAGGGAAGAAAGAAATTTCATACAAAACAAAATCTAATATATATATACTAGCAATTTATACACTTACAACTATATTTACAATAATAAATGGAGCATATTTATATTTTAGATCTAAAAGCTTACTAATATCAATTTTAGCGAGCATTTTTCTGTATATTCCAATATCAGAAATAGTTATTCAAGTAATAAATTATATTTTGAATAAGTCTGTAAAACCTAAAGCTCTTCCTAAACTAGATTTTACCAAAGGAATACCAAAAGAATATTCAACATTTGTTGTAATACCTACAATAATAAATTCAAAAGAAAAGGTAATAGAATTAATAAAAAAATTAGAGGTATATTACCTAGCAAATAAAAGTGAAAATCTATATTTTGCATTACTTGGAGATTGCACTTCATCAAAGAATAAGAAAGAAAAAATTGATTATGAAATTATAAAGACTGGATTAGAGGAAATAAAAAAATTAAATGATAAATATAAAAATGAAATCAATGAACCATCTAAATTTTATTTTCTATACAGAGAAAGAACATGGAATGAAAAAGAAGAATGTTATTTAGGATGGGAACGAAAAAGAGGACTATTATGCCAATTTAATGAGTTTTTAGTAGATGGAATAAATAAATTTAAAGTAAATACACTTCTAAATGAAAATGCTGAAGGTGATTCAAAAGGTCAAAATGGAAATTTAAATATTAAATATGTAATAACTTTAGATTCAGATACAAATTTAGTCTTAGAAACTGCATTTGAATTAATAGGAACAATGGCTCATATTCTTAACACACCAGTATTAAACAAAGGAAATGATGCAGTAATAGAAGGACATGGCTTAATTCAACCTAGAATAGGAATAAATTTAGAAGCAAGTAGAAAGAGTTTATTTACAAAAATATATGCAGGAGCTCGGAGGAACAGATTCATATACAAATGCAATATCTGATATATATCAAGATAATTTTGACGAAGGTATTTTTACAGGAAAAGGAATATATGATGTAAAAATATTTCATAAGGTATTGTGCAACGAAATACCAGAAAATATAGTATTAAGTCATGACCTGCTAGAAGGAAATTATTTAAGATGTGGACTTGCAACAGACATTTTGTTATTAGATGATTATCCAAGCAAATACAATACTTATTGCTTAAGACAAAGCAGATGGATAAGAGGAGATTTCCAAATAAGCAGATGGCTAAAAAATAGAATAATAACTAAAAACAAAACATTAAAATTAAATCCATTAGGAGCATTATCTAAGTTTAAAATATTTGACAATTTGAGAAGAAGTCTAGTTTCTATTTTTGTAATTATAAGTTTAATATATTGTTTAATATTAAAAAACAATTCAATCATAAAAAATATAGCTATAATTGCTTTGGTTGCATATAGCATTCCTACAATATTAGATATCTTAAATTATATTATTTTTAAAAAAGGAAAAGATACAAGATTCATATATGCGCGTAAAAACTTTATATCTAGAATTAATGCTATAAAAGCAAGTATTGTTAGAACAATACTTGATATATGCTTTTTACCACATAAGGCATATATTACCTTAAACTCAATTGTAAAAACAACATATAGAATGAAAATAAGTAAGAAACATCTATTAGAATGGTTAACTGCAGAGGAAGCTGAAAAACAAGCCAAAACAGATTTGATTTCATACTATAAATTTATGTGGATAAATGTTTTAATTGGAGTTTACTTTTCCTTATTAGGAGTATTTTCAAAACAATTATTGGAAATATTAATTGGAATAATGTGGATAACAGGACCAGCCTTGGCATGGAGAATAAGTAAGAATATTAGAAAGAGTTCAGCCATAGAAAAAATATCTAAAGAAGACAAAGAATATCTTTTAGAAATAGGAAAAAGAACATGGCAATATTTCAAAGATAATATAAATAAAGAAAATAATTATTTACCACCAGATAATTATCAAGAAGGACGAGCAAAGAAAATTGCACGGAAGAACATCAACAACAAATATTGGGCTTGGAATGTTAGCTATAATTTCAGCTTATGATTTAAAGTATATAGAACTAGAAGAAGGACTAGATTTATTATACAAAATGTTTGAAACAATAGGTAAGCTTCAAAAATGGAATGGACACTTGTATAACTGGTATAATACAAATACTTTAGAGCCATTAATCCCAAGATATATTTCTACAGTTGATAATGGTAACTTTATAGGATATTTATATACTGTAAAACAGTTTTTAATAAATGCTGAAAAAGATGTATTTGATATTGATAATAGCAATAACGAATACACAGAGAAAATTTCTCAGATGATTTCTACAATAGATAGCATAATAGAACAAACAGATTTCTCTATATTGTATGATTCAAAAAAGCGTTTATTTTCAATAGGATATGATGTAGAACAGAATAAATTAACTAATTCATATTATGATTTACTTGCATCAGAAGCAAGACAAGCTAGTCTTGTTGCAATAGCAAAAAAAGATGTTACACCTAAACATTGGGGAGCGTTAAGTAGAACACTTACAAGCTTGAAAAAATATAAGGGACTAATTTCTTGGTCAGGTACAGCATTTGAATATTTAATGCCAAACATAAATATAAAAAAATATGAAGAAAGTTTGTTAGATGAGTCTTGTAGATTTCTAATAATGAGTCAAATAGAATATGCAAAAAAACTTGGAGTACCTTGGGGAATTTCAGAAGCGGCATATAATTTAAAAGATTTAAATAATAATTATCAATATAAATCTTTCGGTGTTCCTTGGCTTGGATTAAAAAGAGGACTTAATGATGATATGGTTGTGTCTCCATATTCTGTGTTTTTAAGTTTAAACTATGTTCCGAAATTGGCAATAGCAAATTTAAAAGAACTAGAAAAAGAAAATATGTATGATAAATATGGATTCTATGAGTCTGTAGATTACACAATGTCTAGGTTAAAATATGGAAAAAAATATGAAGTAGTAAAAACATATATGGCACATCATCAAGCTTTAAGTTTACTTGCAATTAATAATGTATTAAACAATGAAATTTTAATAAAAAGATTTATGGATAATCCAGAAATAGAAGCTGTTGACATTTTACTTCAAGAAAGAATGCCAGAAAAAGCAATTATAACAAAAGAGAAAAAAGAAAAAATAGAAAAAATAAAACCTAAAGATTATCAAAATTATATTGAAAAAACATATAAAAATATAGAAACAAATTTAAATAGATCTAATGTAATATCTAATGGAACATATACAGTTTGCACAAAAGATAATGGAGAGGGATTTAGCAAGTATAATAATATATTAATAAATAGATTCAAAGAAACAGCAGACTATAAGCAAGGAATACTATTCTTTATAAAAAATGTTAGAACTAAAAGAATCTGGACAAACACACCAATATCAGAAAATAATAGAGGAGATTTATATAAAACAACCTTTGCTCCAGAAAGAAGTGAATTTGTTAGAACAGATGCAAATATAGAAACAAAAACAAAAATAATAGTCGCACCAGATGATCCAGTAGAAATAAGAAGATTAGAAATAAAAAATAATGGAATGAATGAAGAAACTCTTGAAGTAACAAACTACTTTGAACCAGTATTGTCTAGACCTACACAAGATTATGCACACATGGCTTTTAATAATTTATTTTTGACATTTGAAAAACTAGAAGAAGACGAAATATTAGTAAAAAGAAAAAAAAGAGGAACAGATGAAAGAGACGTATATTTAGAAGCATGCTTATTTGCCGAAGATGAAACAATTGGAGACTTGGAATTTGAAATAGATAAAGAAAAATTCTATGGAAAAAAACAAAATCTTATTCCAGAAATGGTAAAAGAGTCAAAACCATTTTCACAAAATATTGGCTTGGTAACTGATCCATGTTTAGCAATGAAAAGAACAATAAAAATTGAACCAGGAGAAAAAATAATACTTAATCTATTAATAGCAATAGGAAATAATAAAGATGTAGTAAGCAGCTTATTACAAAAATATAAAAATGAAAAAGTAATAACAAAAACTTTTGAATTATCTAGAGCAAAAGTAGAGGCAGAAACTATTTATTTATGCTTAAAAGGAAGAGATATAGAAAAGTATCAAAAATTGCTAGGATATATATTATTAAATAATCCATTGAAAAAGCTTACATTAAATACATTACCTAAAAGAATTTACTCACAAAGTAAATTATGGAGATATGGAATATCTGGGGATTTACCGATAGTTTTAGTAAAAGTTCAGGATTTAAATGATATGTATGTAGTGCAAGATATGTTAAAAGCATATGAGTTCTTTAGAAGTAAAAATATTAAAATAGATTTAGTAATATTTAATAGTGAAGAAAATTCTTATGAGCAATATGTAAATTATGAAATAGAAAATGCAATAGCAAATAAACAAATGGAATTTTTAAAAAATCAGTATGGGGGAATATTTGTTATAAATTCTAATCAAATAGAAAAAGATGATATAGATTTGTTGGAATTTAAAGCAAATGTAATTATAGATAGTAAATTAGGAAATATAGAAGAACGGAATAAAAGATCTAGAAGAAGAATATATAAAAGAGCTAAAAAATATAGGCTTAGATTCAAGTCCAGAAAAAGTATTTAATAATGACATAAAGACAATTCAAAACATAGATATGTCTAAATTAGAGTATTACAATGAATATGGAGGCTTTTCAGAGGATGGATTGGAATATGTAATAAAACTCGAAAAAGGAGAAAAACTTCCAACAGTGTGGAGCATGATTTTAGCAAATGAAACATTTGGAACATTAGTTACACAAAACTTAGGAGGTTATACATGGCATAAGAATAGTAGATTAAATAGGTTATCAGCTTGGAATAATAATCCTGTTTTGGATTTACCTTCAGAAATAATATATTTAAAAGACTATGAAACAGGAAAAAAATGGTCTTTATGCAATAATCTAAATGATGAAAGCCCAGAAAGCTATATAACATATGGCTTTGGATATGTAAATTTTAAGTCAATACAAAATAATATAATGCAGGAATTAGATATTTTTGTTCCGCAAAAAGACAATGTAAAAATAAATGTATTGAAATTGAAAAATTTAGAGCCAAATAAAAGAAAACTTAAATTAGTTTATTATGTGAAAACTGTACTAGGAGAAGATGAAATAAAAACAAATAGTTATATAGAAGTAAATAAAGAAAGTAATATAATCATAATAAAGAATTTATATAAAGATAGTTTTAAAAATAATGTTTGCTTTGTATCCTCAAATGAAGATATAAAATCTTATACAGCAAATAAAGATTTCTTTTTTGGAAAAGGAGATATAAAAAATCCAGAAAGCTTAGATAAAGTAGAATTAGATAAAGCAAATGGATTAGGAAATAATTCATGTGTTGCAATAGAGTTAGAAATAGAATTAGAAAGTTATGAAAACAAAGAAATCATATTACAGTTTGGAGAAGAAAACACAATATTAGACGCAAAAAATACAGTATATAAATATTCTAAAGTAGCAAATTGCAATAAAGAATTAAATAATGTAAAAAGCTTTTGGTTTGAGCTTATAAATAAGGTACAAGTAAATACTCCATTAGAATCACTAAATTTAATGATAAATGGATGGGCTAAGTATCAGACAATAGTATCTAGATTATGGGCAAGAAGCGGTTATTATCAGTCGGGTGGAGCAATTGGATTTAGAGATCAACTGCAAGATACTATAGGATTAAAATACGTAGATATTGATTTTATGAAAAAACAAATATTAATAGCTTGCAAACATCAATTTATAGAAGGAGATGTAGAACATTGGTGGCATGAGGACACAAATAGAGGAATAAGAACAAGATTTTCTGATGACCTGCTTTGGCTTTGTTATGTTGTTTATGAATATATAAATTGTACAGGAGACTATAGCATTTTAGACGAAAAAGAGCCTTACGTTATGGGAGAACTTTTGCCAGATGGAGTAGATGAAAGGTATGATGTTTATCTAGAATCTCAGTTAAAAGAAGATGTTTATTCTCATTGTATTCGTGCAATAGATAGAAGTCTAAACTTTGGTGAACACGGATTACCTAAAATAGGTTCAGGAGATTGGAATGATGGATTAAATACAGTAGGAAACAAACAAAAAGGAGAGAGCATATGGCTAGGATTTTTTATATATGATATACTAGGAAAATTTATATCTATATGTGAAAAAAGAAATGATATATCAAGAGCAAATGAATATAAAGAAAAAATGAATATAATAAAAAAATCATTAAATATTGCTGGTTGGGATGGAAGATGGTTTAGAAGAGCATATATGGATAATCGGAGAGCCACTTCGGAAGCATTGAAAATGAAGAATGTAGGATAGATAGCATATCACAAAGTTGGGGAGTAATATCAAATGCAGCAGACAATGACAAGAAATATATATCAATGGAAAGCTTGGAAAATCACTTAATAGACACGGAAAACGGAATAATAAAATTACTTGATCCACCATTTAATAAAACGAAATTAGAACCAGGATATATAAAAGCATACTTACCAGGGGTAAGAGAAAATGGAGGACAATACACACATGCGGCAATGTGGGCAATTATAGCATTTACTAAATTAGGCTTTGGCGATAAAGCAGTAGAATACTATAGAATGGTAAACCCAATAGAACACAGTAGAACCAAAGAATCCGCAAAGAAATACAAAGTAGAACCATATGTAATAGCAGCAGACGTATATGGAGCAAATAACCTTCAAGGAAGAGGTGGCTGGACATGGTATACTGGCTCAAGTAGTTGGTTTTGTAAAGCAGGACTTGAAGATATACTTGGCTTAAATATAACAAACGAGGTATTAAAAATTAATCCTTGTATTTCTAGTAAATGGAGTGAATATAGTATAAGATATAGATATAAAAGCAGCGTTTACAATATAACAGTAAAAAATCCAAAAGGAAGGTGTACTCGGAGAAGACCAAAGATTTTATTTAAATGGGCAAGAGGTAAAAGAAAAAGAAGTAAAATTAGAAGACAATAATAGTGTAAATAATATAGAAATAATACTTTAAAGAATTAATTGGTTGACACTTTATGTAAAACATTATATAATATTAAAACAAGCAACATTTTCCTTGTTAAAAATTATTAAGAAGGAGAGATGAAAGAAATTTCTTTCAAAGTAGAATTTGTTTTTTTAAATTATTGCAATAGGAGGATAAGACATGACAGAAAAAACAAAAAGGGTTCTTGAAAAACTATACCATATCCTAGTATGGATTTTGGTAATTCTTTTCATTGCTATATTACTCTTTGCAAATATAAGAGCAGGGAATGGCAACAGAAAAACAAAGACTACAACAGAACCTACTACTTCAGCTGTTGAAAGTCAGGCTCTATAAGAGCCTGGCTTTTAAAATGAGATAAAACTAATAAGCTGTAATGTTTTAGGAAATAATAAAGGTTAATAAAACAATTGTCACATCCTTGTAACAAATTTGTAAAAAAAACTTGTCATAAATATTGTTATATGATATAAATATAATAATGAAAGTCGTAAATAAGAAAGGCGGGACTTTTGTGGAAAATATGGAAAATAAAAAAACTATATTAATAGTTGATGATGAGAAACCTATAGTAGACATATTGGTATATAATCTTGAAAAAGAGGGATATAATACTTTGGAGGCAAATGATGGAGTGGCTGCAGTAGAAATTGCACTTAACCAGAAACCAGATTTGATTTTATTGGATATAATGCTTCCAAAAATGGATGGATTGACAGTATGTAAGAAGATAAGAACTTCACTTAATGTTCCAATTCTTATGCTTACAGCAAAAGATGAAGAAATTGACAAAATATTAGGACTTGAATTAGGTGCGGATGATTATATTACAAAACCATTTAGTGTAAGAGAATTGATGGCTAGAATTAAAGCAAACTTAAGAAAATCAGAAGTTAAAGAAAATACAAATAATATATCAGAAGATGAAGCAAAAACAAAAAAAATTATAGTTGGTTCATTAGAATTAGATTTAGATAAATTTGAAGCAAAAGTAGATGGAGAAGTGATAGACTTAACTCTAAGAGAATTTGAAGTGCTAAAATTTTTAGCAAGCCAAGCTGGACAAGTAATAACAAGAGAAGTTTTATTGGAAAAGGTTTGGGGATATGAGTATTATGGAGATATAAGAACAGTAGATGTTACAGTAAGAAGAATTAGAGGAAAAATAGAAAAAGATACTGCAAATCCAAAAATTCTTATAACCAAAAGAGGGGTAGGATATTATATAAAAACAAATTAATGATTCTAGGGAATGTCCTGAATCATAAATAAGATTAATTACAAATATTGTAGAGGGCGGACAATTCTGTCCGCCCTCAATTTTTGAGGTGAAATATGTTTAAAAGTACACAAATAAAAATAATATTAATAGTTATAATGCTAGCTATAATAATGTTTATAATACCAGGATGTATTTATATAAATTATTTATCAAATGTAAATTCAGAAAAAATAAGTTTTGCAATTAATAATGGAAAAATTATGTTTTATATAATTTCACTTTCTTTTATAATTATCTCTACTGTAATATTGATATTTACATCTAAAATAATTCTTAATCCGATCACAAAATTAATAAAAAGTGCAGAAAAAATTGCTGATGGAAGTAATGTAGAACAAGAAACTGATTATATAGACGGAAAAAAGATAAGAAGTGATGAAGATGAATTATCTAAAGCATTTAATTTAGTTACAACAAGTTTAAAACAAAATTTAAATGAAGTTACAAGGCAAAAGAAACAAATTGAAACCATTTTACTTCATATGACAGATGGAATAATTGCATTTGATATTGATGGAAAAATCATGCATATAAATCCAGCAGCAACAAGGCTATTAGGAATAACAGAAAATGAAAACACATTTGATAAGATCTTCAAGAAATTAAAAGTAGATATTAATATGGAGAAAATAATATATCTAGAGAATTGGACATCAACAGAAGTTAAAGTAGAAATAGAAGATGTTTACTTAAATTTATTTTTTGCACCATTTAAAGATGAAAATGATAGGCCAGCAGGAGTTATGGTATTAATACAAGATATAACAGAACATGTAAAATTAGATAATATGAGAAAAGAATTTGTTGCAGATGTATCACATGAATTAAAAACACCTCTTACTTCAATATTAGGATATGCAGAAACACTTTCAGAAACAGATTATGATGAAGAAATAAGACAAAAATTTTTAGGAGTTATATCTTCAGAAGCAGTAAGAATGACTAAACTAGTTAATGATTTGCTAACTCTATCAAAATTTGATAATAAAAAAACTGAATGGGAAAGAACAGAATTTGACTTGGGGGAACTTGTAAAACAATGTCAGCAAAACCTCCAAATAGAAATGGAAAAGAAACATCAAAAAGTAGAATGTTTTGTCACAGCAAATGTTCCAAATGTCTATGCAGATAGAGATGGAATAGAAAGAGTAGTATTAAACATATTATCAAATAGCATAAAATATACAGGCGAAGGCGGAACAATAAAAATTTATGTAGGATTTGTCTATAATGATGCATATATAAAAGTAATTGATAATGGAATAGGAATTCCAGAAGAAG
>OIZL01001679.1_pt1 | contig 11385 bp, 8 predicted proteins | sample 1588541 | NCBI WGS metagenome assembly OIZL01 (sample SAMN03283285) | human gut metagenome | biome: human-associated habitat; material: feces | host: Homo sapiens | place: Peru | collected 2012 | reverse complement strand
GCTTGCTGTTGTTTTATATAGCGGAGTGGAGCAGTTGGTAGCTCATTAGGTTCATAACCCAGAAGGCGCAGGTTCAAGTCCTGCCTCCGCAACCAGAAAAGAAACCTCTCTTGTCTACCAAGACAAGAGAGGTTTATTCTTGCTTTCAGGTCAAAATACAGGGCTAATAATAGAAAAAACGGGCTTTGGAGCGGTCGATTGGTTACTCCGAAGCCCGTTTTTTGCGTTCAGCAGCAAAAGAATACCGAAATCACTGTTGTACAAATAGAATTTCTTTGCTCTGCAAGCAACTACTAAATGTGTTTAGGGTATAGGACTTGAACCTGATGTTTGCGAAAAATCCAGTTCGAGTAATGATATAATTACGCATAAGCCTTGAAAAATCGGAAGTTTTGTGTTATACTTAATTAGTATTATTATACCCATTTCAAAGAGGAGGCACAGCATGGCTGCCAATATGCAAAAAATCAAGCTGCTAAAGCTTTATGAGCTGCTGCGTAAAGAGACGGATGAAACACATCCCATCTCCCGCGTCGAGCTCTGCAGACGGCTGAATGAGATGGGCATTTCCAGTAATGTCAGGACGCTGAGTTTGGATATCGAAGTGATGCAGAAAAATGGCTTCGAGATCATGAGCTACCTGAAGGATAAGGAAAAGTTCTACTATGTTCCGGAGCATGAGCTCACCGTGCCGGAGATAAAAATACTGATTGATGCGGTACAGGCAGCCAGCTTTATCACAGAGAAAAAAACAGTCGAGCTGATAGAAAAGGTTGCCGCTCTCGGTGGATCACATCAAGCTGAACTGCTAAAAGAAAACATGGTATGCTTCAACACCCGGAAGCACACCAACGAAGCCATTCTCTACACGGTGGACGGCATTGAGAATGCCATCATTCGCAGGAAGAAGATCGAATTCAACTACTTTCATTTGAATGAAAAGTCGGAGCGTGTATATGTGACCGCCAGCGATGGCAGCAAGAAACGCTACTACGTGGAGCCGGTCGCTCTTATCTTCAATGAAGACAACTACTATCTGATGGCATACAGCAGCAAGCATCCGGACAGCACCGCCAACTATCGCATTGATCGCATAGATCATCTTACCGTTGTAGAAGAATCGGTAATGTCGGATGAGGCTGTAGCCCGGATCGATGGCGTGGCAGAATATACGGAGCAGGTTTTCAAAATGTTCAGCGGCGAGCTGGAGGACGTTGTGATACAGTTCAGCAAGCAGCTTATCAGCCCCGTGTTTGATAAGTTTGGAGAAGACACACCTATGATGTCCGTGAACGACACCACCTGCGCGGCGACAGTACATGTGCAGATAAGCCCTCCCTTTTTTGGATGGCTGGCGCAGTTCGGGAACAGAATGCAGGTCATCTCCCCGCCCAACATAATCGATCAGTACAAAGAACACATTAACAATATTGTCGGAGGAAACGCGGAATGATTACAGGAGCAGTTAAAAATAAGGTCGATAAGATCTGGACAGACATTTGGGCTGGCGGCATAGCAAATCCGCTGACTGTTATCGAGCAGCTTACATATCTCATGTTCATCCGTTCCCTCGACGAAAAGGAACTGGAGACCGAAGAATTTGAAACGATGACCGGCGAAAAGATGGCAAAGATTTTCCCCCAGTCTCCCGTCGGGCAATCAATGCGTTGGAGCAAATTCAAAAACGACGATCCGCGCCAGATTTTCGACGTGATCTCCCAGCGGGTATTTCCTGCGATTAAAAGCATGAAGTATGGTCGCCTCCCTGATTTTAATGAAAAGGGTGAGCTTGTAGAGATCGAAGACGAACCAGGCAAGGCGGATGAAAGTACGACCGCTTTTGCACGGTATATGAGCAATGCAATGTTCATCATCCCCACCCCACAGCTGCTTCAGAAAATAATCACGGGGCTGGACGACCTTTACGAACATGATATTGCAGAGTTGGATATGCAGGGCGACCTGTATGAGTACATGCTTGGCAAGCTGGCTACAGCAGGCCAGAACGGGCAGTTCCGCACTCCGAAACATATCCGAGAGATGATGGTCGAGTTGCTGCAGCCAACACCGGATGATACTATTTGCGATCCGGCATGCGGAACGGCTGGCTTCTTGGTTTCTGCGTCGGAGTACATCCGTCGCAACTATGAGGATACCATGACCTCCGAGCAATGGCAGCATTTTGCAGGCCCCGCATTTACGGGGTTTGATACGGACTACACCATGCTCCGCATTTCTGCGATGAACCTTATGCTGCACTCTATCAGCAATCCGGAGATTGAATATAAGGATAGCGTGTCGAAGCAGAATCAGATTTCCGATCGCTTTACAATGTGCTTGGCAAATCCTCCGTTCAAGGGAACGATCGACGCAGAGAGCATCCATGATAATCTTAAGGCAGTAACAAACACGAAGAAAACCGAGCTTCTGTTTCTTGCTTTGTTCCTGCGGATGCTGAAAAAAGGTGGCCAGTGTGCCTGCATCGTTCCGGATGGTGTGTTATTCGGGTCATCCTCGGCACATAAATCCATTCGCAAAGAGCTCATCGAAAACCACCAGCTCCGTGCGGTGATCTCGATGCCGTCCGGCGTATTCAAGCCATATGCAGGCGTTTCCACCGCTGTGCTGGTATTTACAAAGACCGGCGCGGGCGGTACCGACAAAGTATGGTTCTATGACATGAAGGCCGACGGCTTCAGCCTCGACGACAAGCGTTCCGAGATTGCGGATAACGATATCCCCGATATCATTCAGAGATTCCGCCACTTGGAGCAGGAAACCGCACGCGAGCGCACCGAGCAGAGCTTCTTCGTACCGAAACAGGAGATCGTAGACAATGGATATGACCTCTCTATTAACAAGTACAAAAAGACCGAGTATGTGGCTGTTGAGTATCCTCCTACGAGTGAAATACTTGACGAACTGGAAAAGCTGAATGAGCAAATTAATGCGGAAACAAAGGCATTACGTGCCCTGCTCGGTGAATGAGGAAGGAGGCACTCGCAAATTCGGATTTGTGGGGATGAAGGGATGAAAGTAAAACTTGAAGATGTCTGTGAGCGGGGTTCATCAAATCTAAAGCAATCGGATGTTGAGGGGAAGAACGGAGATTACGCGGTTTATGGAGCATCTGGTTACATTGGAAGTGTTGATTTTTACCATCAGGAACTACCATATGTGGCAGTTGTAAAAGATGGTGCAGGGATAGGTAGAACCGTACTACTTCCTGCGAAATCATCGGTCATTGGCACAATGCAGTATCTTCTACCAAAAAGGAATGTACTGCCGGAATACCTTGGCTATGTCGTCAGGTACATGCATTTAGAAAAGTATTTCTCAGGGGCAACAATTCCACATATCTATTTCCGAGATTATAAAAACGAAGAGTTCAACTTAGTGCCAGCAGATCGTCAAAAAGAAATTGTTGCCACGTTAGAAAAGCTGGAAGCAATTGTTTCTGCTCGCCGGCAGCAACTCCAAAAGCTAGACGAGCTGGTGAAATCCCGATTTATCGAACTGTTTGGTGATTATAATTTGACGCATCCGCAGGATTCATGGGTTTCCATAAAGGAAATTGGAACAGTTGTCGGTGGAGCTACCCCGAAAACAGATCATGACGAATACTGGGGTGGCTCATACCGCTGGATCACGCCTGCAGAATTAGATGCGGATAGTGGATACATTTACGACTCAGTAAGGAAGCTAACAAAAGCTGGTGTGGAAAGCTGCTCATTACAAGAAATACCTGTTGGAACGGTGATTTTGTCTTCTCGTGCACCGATTGGTAAAGTGGCCATTGCGGGAAATACGTTCTATTGCAATCAGGGCTTTAAAAACATCATTTGCAAGGAGGGTATAACACCGCGATATTTGTATACCGTTCTTCTGCTGAACGTTGAACACTTAAATTCACTTGGAAGGGGCGCGACATTTAAAGAAATCTCCAAGGGAATCGTCGAAAACATTCGCATTCCCGTGCCCCCAATTGAACTTCAACAGCAATTTACAGCCTTCGTCGAACAGACCGACAAATCAAAACTTTGCGGTAAGATGGAGGTGGCAGCATGAAAATAAAGCTTAAGCAGGCGTTTAATTTGCAAATGGGAAAGACGCCAGCACGCAATAGGCCAGATTACTGGAACGGCGAAAATAAGTGGATATCCATTGCTGATATTGGAAATACAGGAAAATTTCTTGTCAAAACAAAGGAGAGCATAACCGAAGCAGGCATTGAAGGCAGCGGTATCAAGGTCGTCCCACAAGGAACGGTCATAATGAGCTTCAAACTATCAATCGGAAAGACTGCCATTACATCCGAAGACATGTACACCAACGAAGCAATTATGGCGTTCATTGATAACGGAAAATTTGCAGTTGACACGGATTACCTGTATCACCTTTGTTGCGGGACAAATTGGACGGCAGGAACCAACAAAGCGGTTATGGGCTTGATCCTCAACAAAGCGACGCTTTTGGAAAAAGAAATCCCGTTGCCCGATATCAATGAACAGCACGAAATCGCAACTAAGCTGGATAAAATAGATGCAATTATTGCTGAGCGACAGCAGCAGTTGGAACTGATTGATCAGCTCGTCAAGTCCCGATTTATCGAACTGTTTGGTGATCAAACAGCCAACCCCTATGCTTGGCAACAAACAACCATCGGCGCATGTTGCACTCTGAAAAGCGGAACGTCTCTGCCTGCTGATAAAGAAAACGAAGGCGGGGCAATACCGTATGTAAAAGTCGGTGACATGAATTATCCCGGAAACGAGCAGTATATCACAACATCATCAAGATTTGTTTCGGAGCAGACTGCTGGCGCAGGTGTATTTCCGGTAGGAACGGTGGTATTCCCCAAAAGAGGTGGGGCGATCGGCACAAACAAGAAGCGCCTCACGAGGCTTCCTATTTGTGCGGATCTAAACGTCATGGGCGTAACTGCTGGCAGAAGATTAACGCCGCAGTATCTGATGGCGTATTTTAACACCGTTGATCTTGGCACATTAAACAATGGATCGTCTGTCCCGCAGATCAACAATAAGGACATAGCTCCACTATTGATTTGCATCCCCCCAATGGCGCTACAAGAACAGTTCGCGGCCTTCGTCGAACAGACCGACAAATCAAAATATTACAGCTCTTTGAGCTTTAGATACTGCCAAGCGGCAGAGAATGCATACAGACAGGAGTGGATTACATGTCGAACTTCGGATTTCTAAAAGATAAAAAGGAGTACGCGCTATTTGCCTCGGCTGCGATCGAAGCGGAAAAGGTGTATGCTTCCGCGCCTGCAATGTGCGCCGTCGGCAGCAGAAAAGCTCTGGAGTTAGCGGTCAAATGGGTGTATTCGGCTGATAAGACGATGCAGATGCCTTATAAAGATAATCTGCAGGCGCTCATTCATGAGCCGACCTTCCGTTTTGCAGTGGACTACAACACATGGGGCAAACTGCCGTTTATCATTAAGTTGGGCAATCTGGCCGTTCACACGGAGCGAAGCGTACAGGCCAGCGACGCCCTCGCTTCTCTACAGGGACTCTTTGAGTTTATCCAGTGGGTGGACTATTGCTATGGTGCCGACTATGAAGAGCGGCAGTTCGATGAGGCACTGATTCCGACTGAAAAGGTCGTCGTTGACACCAAGAAAATAAAAGAGCAAGAGAGTCTGCTCGGTGAGAAGGACGCAGAGATTGAGGCTTTGCGTAAAAAGATCGAGCAGATGTCCGAGCAGATCACCGCAACAAAGGAGCAGCACCAGCAGGAGCGCACCTTTGTCGCAGCAGACCTTTCCGAGTTTAAGACCCGCAAAATCTATATCGATGTGGACATGAAGCAGATGGGCTGGAAATTCTCCGGAGCAGACGCTGACGTTCAGGAAGAGTACCCCGTCGAAGGCATGGCTGGTGTGCTGGGACAGATGGGATATGTGGATTATGTGCTGTTCGGGAAAGACGGCCTGCCCCTCGCAGTGGTGGAGGCCAAAAGATCCAGCAAAGACCCGAACATAGGCCGCAAGCAAGCCGTGCTGTATGCTGACTGTCTGGAGAGAAAATTCGGACGTCGCCCCATGATGTTCACGACCAATGGTTTTGAAACCTACTTCTGGGACGATCAGAGCAGCCCACAGCGTAAAGTCAGCGGCATATTCAGCAAAGACGATCTGCAGAAGCTGATGAACCGTCGTACCGAGAGGAAAGATCTGATGACCATTCCGATCGATGACAGGATCACAGACCGCTACTACCAAAAGGAAGCCATCCGTGCTGTATGCGAGCATATCGGACAAGGGTTTAGAAAGCACCTGCTGGTCATGGCAACGGGAACGGGTAAAACCAGAACCGCGTCAAGCCTTACCGATGTGCTCAGTCGTGGCAAATACGTCACCAACATTCTGTTCTTGGCTGATCGCACGGCGCTGGTGAAACAGGCAAAGGACGATTTCAAGAACTATCTGCCGGATATGTCTCTGTGCAATCTGTGCTCTAATAAGGACGACCGGAGCGCACGGATCGTATTCTCGACATACCCGACAATGCTGAACGCCATAGACGATATGAAGGCGAAAGATGGGCAGCGCATGTTTACCCCCGCCCACTTTGACCTCATCATCATCGACGAGAGCCACCGCAGCATATTCAAAAAATACCGCGCGATTTTCGAGTATTTCGATGCGATCATGGTCGGCCTAACCGCAACACCCAAAACGGACGTTGATCGCAATACCTACGATTTCTTTGAAATGGAGCACGGCGTACCGACATATGCATACGACTACGAGACGGCGGTATATCAGGATCATGTGCTCGTGCCCTACTATAACTATGAGGTAAAAACAAAGTTCTTAGAGGAAGGTATCACATACGACGACCTTTCCGATGAGGACAAGGAACGGTATGAAGAGGACTTTATTGAGGACGGTCTGATGCCCGACTTCATTCCGTCAGCACAGCTGAACAAATTCGTTTTCAATGAGACAACCGTTGACACTGTGCTTCAGGATTTGATGGAGCGCGGCATCCGTGTTGCTGGCGGTGACAGACTGGGCAAAACAATCATTTTCGCCCAGAACAAGCGCCATGCAGAGTTCATTCTGGAGCGGTTTAATAAGCTGTACCCCAAATACCGTGGCACATTTGCACAGCGTGTTATCTGCGATGATACATACGCGCAGACGATCATTGACGATTTCAAAATTCCAGAGAAAGACCCGATCATAGCAGTTTCTGTGGATATGATGGATACCGGCATCGATGTGCCGGAGTGCGTCAACCTCGTATTCTTTAAAAAGGTGCGATCAAAGACGAAATTCTGGCAGATGATCGGACGTGGTACTCGTCTCAGTAAGGAGCTCACCTGCATCGATCAGATTGACGGCGAATACACGGCAAAGAGACGGTTCCTCATCTTTGACTATTGCGGAAACTTTGAATACTTCCGCGCTCACAAAGAGGGCTTTGAGTCCCGCGAGACGAAGACGCTGTCGGAGAACATATTTGGGAAGCAGATTCGCATTGCGGTGGCGCTTCAGGAAAGTGCGTTTGCCGGAGACGACTATCAGAGCTGGAGATCCGAGCTTGTAGAGACATGCTACTCTCAGGTATTGGCGCTGAACACCGATCTCATCGCCGTGCGGCTGCACATACAAAGCATTGAAAAGTATAAGAAACCCGGGGCTTTCAACTACATTAGTGAAGGCGACAAGGGTGAACTTATGCAGCAGATTGCGCCAATCGTTCACTTGGATGACAACGACGAATTTGCAAAGCGCTTCGATAACTTCATGTACGGTCTGGTGATTGCCCAGATAGAGCAGATGCCCTCGCTTAAGAATGCACAGAAACAGCTCCGCGATATTGGAACGCTGCTGGAGCGTAAGGTCAGCATCCCACAGGTTAAAGCAAAACTGCCGATCATCAAGGAGGTCAACACAGACGCTTTCTGGAATGCGAACGATGTTCTGCTGTATGAGCGGGTGCGAAAGGAGCTTCGTGAGCTGATAAAGTTTCTGAATGACGTTGACCCTCGAAAGCCGATTATAACTCGGTTATCTGACCCGATTATAGATCAGAAAGAAGGCGACCCGATGGAGCCGGGGTACGATTTCGAAGACTATCGTGCCAAGGTCAATCGCTACGTCAACGAAAATGGAAATGCGCTTGCCATCTATAAGCTAACACACAACATCCCCCTCTCTGCTGCGGATTACCGCGAGCTGGAGCATGTGCTGACAAGCGAATTGGGCAGCAAGGAAGACTACGAAAGAGAATATGGTGATACGCCGTTTGGTTTGCTGATCCGTAAAATCGCCAAGCTGGATCACGAAGCAGCAATGCAGGCTTTTTCACAGTTCATAAACGACCAGTCGCTGAACCAGAAGCAGATCTCTTTTGTGCATAAGATCATTAACCACATCGAGCAGAATGGGTATATGGAGAATGTTACCGAGCTGCAGAATCCGCCATTTGACAAGCCGATCAGCTTTGTAAAGCTCTTTGATGCCCGTACACGTGCAGCGTTGTTAGCCGCGATCAACAAAGTGAAAGAAAACGCGGTTGTCATTGCTGCGTAATGGCAGCACAAAATAATATAGTGTAGGAGGCACTGAATGGAAGAACAATATTCCGTTTTAGAAGACGCTGCTCGCGACATGTTTGCTCGTGCTGTATGGTCGCATAAGATTCAAGAGAAACAAGCAGATATTTATCAAAAGCAGTTTAAACAGATGGAAACTGTGAACATCGCCTGTACATCTCTGACATCAGTCGGCATTCTATCCACCATTTTTGTCGATCAGCTTTGGATAAAAATCGCATCAGCCGTTTTATCCTTTGTCACAGTATTCATTGCGGCATACTTCAAGTCGTTTGATTTGAATACACTGGCTAAGGCGCACAAGGAAGCAGCAAACAAGCTACTGATTGTGCGTAATGAAATTACATGCCTGCTAACATCCATTAAGTTGAAGGAAAAATCAGTATCTGAGCTGGAAGAAGGATACCGTAAATTGATGGATAAAGCAAATGAGATATACATGGCTGTACCCACGACAACTGATCAAGCTGTAGATATGGCGAAAGATGCCCTGCAGGTCACTGAAGATAACACCTTTTCGGAGGAAGAAATTGATTCATACCTTCCCCCGGCATTGCAAAAAGGAGGAAAAAAATGAGTTATCATGTATCAAAGCACGGTGAAATAATCCCGATGGATACAAGGATGATTATTTCCACCAGATATAAAACAATTACAAAGGCAGTTAATAGAGAGTTCTGGAATTCAACGAGCGAAACCTCCCATAGCTTATACGTTGGATCTTATGGCCGTGGAACAGCAGTTGATACCAGTGATATTGACATGCTGGTAGAGCTTCCGAAATCAGAATATGACCGGTTTGATATTTACAAGGGAAACGGCCAGTCGCGTCTCCTTCAAGTAGTTAAGAGCGCAATTCAAACGTCGTACCCTCGAACGGATGTACGCGCCGATGGTCAAGTAGTAGAGATCGCGTTTACCGATGGGATAAAATTTGAGGTGTTACCTGCATTCGTCAGTTCGGATTGGTATGAAAATGTAACATACCAATACCCCGACACAAATATGGGAGGAAATTGGCGTTCTACCAATCCAAAAGCGGAGCAAGAGGCCATGCGTAGCAAAAACAATTCAGATTATGGACTCCTGTTTGATACATGCAAACACATGCGGTATATTCGAGATAGTTTCTTCAGTAGCTATCACCTATCCGGAATCGTTATCGATAGTTTCGTATATGCTGCGATTGGTGGATGGTCTTGGTCGCAGCCGTCTAGCACATCATCGGCACCAGCCGGAGATTATGAAAAGCATCTATACAACACTTACATTAACACTTACAGGTACGCGTCTACGATAACAGCTCCCGGCAGCAATCAGACTGTAGATTTGAGGAATAGTAGAGACTGCCTTGAAAAAGTGCTTTACAAGATGACTCAATAATAAAATAGGAAGAATGACACCTCGCAGTCACAATGGCTGCGAGGTGTTTCTGTAAGTGCGGATTTTATGGAATATAGATTACGGGGACATTCTGCCGATCAGCATAATCAATCGTATTTTTCGTACCGCCCTTCTCACCGTTGAACACGGCGATCACACGACCGGCGTGGTCGACCATCCATTCATTGCGGCGTTGGAAGCAGCCACGATCATACTGCGGAGAAATGAAACGGACGATATCGGCACCGGCCAGTGCCGAAGCATAGCGACTTTGCCATGTTGGCGACCATGCACGTTCAAAGCCCTGATAGGGGCTTGCAGCAATCAGATGAATCGGAGAGCCATTGTCCCGGAGACGAAGGACGACCTCTGCAGCCCAGATGTCAACACCTCTGGCCATAACGGAGATGAAAGTCTGGAAACCGTCTGTGATAGCAGCGCGGATTTCCCGTTCAAGCGAGGCTACGGTTTCAACCTCGCTTTTATGCCAACCTTGACAATATACAGCAATATTTTGACTATAAGGCGACCCACGGCAGAAAAGATGGGAATGGCGGTCTATCACCTAAAACCCTTCGTCTGCACAAGAATGTTCTTCAGCTTGCCTTTAAGGAGGCTATGCGGCATAAGCTCATAAGGTCTAATCCCTGTGAACTCGTGAGGCTACCAAAACTTGAGAGACGGGAGTATGAGTGGTATAACGCCAGTGAAATTAACACTCTGCTTGAGACCATAAAGGACGAACCTTTGCATCCGCTCATCCAAACTACAGTCATGTATGGACTGCGGCGCAGTGAGGTTTTGGGTCTACAGTGGCAAAGTATTGATTTTGACACAAATACTATCCTTATACATCACACGGTCTCTATGTCAACCAAGGTTGTCGAGAAAGACAAAACTAAAAACAAATCAAGTTATCGGTCGTTTCGGCTGTTTCCTGAAATTAGAGAGCTACTGCTTCAGCTCAAAGAAGAGGAACAGAAGAACAGAGAGTTCTTTGGAGACACCTATGTGGAGAATGATTATATCTTCAAATGGGCGAATGGCGCAATGTATGACCCGTCATATATATCGCACAAATTCGGAGACCTATTGAGAAAATATAATCTCCCGCATATAAGATTCCACGATCTAAGACATAGTTGTGCGAGCCTTCTTCTCGCCAAAGGTTGTTCGCTCAAGGACGTCCAAGATTGGATGGGTCACGCCGATATAAAGATGACTTGTAATATATATGGACACCTTGATTTGTCGAGGAAAAAGATGACCTCTGAAATTATTCGCGAAACTTTAGCTCAGGCGTGTTAGACAAAACGTTAGACACATGGGAATTTCGAGCTATTTTAAAAAATGAAAAAGCCCTGAACCCGTTGAGGCTCAAGGCTTCTGAGATGGCTCCCCCTGTTG
>OIZL01001676.1_pt1 | contig 11398 bp, 14 predicted proteins | sample 1588541 | NCBI WGS metagenome assembly OIZL01 (sample SAMN03283285) | human gut metagenome | biome: human-associated habitat; material: feces | host: Homo sapiens | place: Peru | collected 2012 | reverse complement strand
GAGCACAAGACTGAAAATCTTGGTGTCGTTGGTTCGATTCCAACTGAAGCCACCATGATAGCGAAAATACCCCTAACATAGGGGTTTTATTTTATAATTGAAGGAGAAAATATGAATAAAAAAATTGTATTATTAATAGTTGGTGTTATCATTGTAGTATTATTGTTATTTTTAAATACTAAGGATGATAATAATACTTCTGTTAATTTTGATGAAAGAGAAGAAATACTTAAACTTATAAATGATGGAGAATATGAAGAAACTGATATGCCTTCAAATTATGTATCTATTAATGTTCGTGATTTTGGAGAGATAGTTGTTAGATTATATCCTGATAATGCTCCAGTTACTGTTCAAAACTTTAAAGAACTTGTTTCAAATAAGTTTTATGATGGTCTTACTTTTCATAGAGTTATTAATGATTTCATGATACAGACTGGAGATCCTAGTGCTACTGGTAGTGGTGGTAGTGATAAAAATATAAAGGGGGAGTTTAGCGAAAATGGATTTGATAATAAACTTTCTCATGTAAGAGGTGTTGTTTCTATGGCAAGGCGTGGTGGCAATCCTGAAACTAGTGAAACTTATAATTCTGCTTCAAGTCAATTCTTTATTGTACAAGCTGATAGTACTTATCTTGATGGCAAATATGCTTCTTTTGGAAAAGTATTAAAAGGAATGGATGTTGTAGATAAGATAGCTTCTGTTCAAACAGATGATAATGATAAACCTAATAATGATGTTGTAATTGAAAGCGTTAGATTTATAGATTTTATAGAAAGTAGTTCTTTAGATGAATAGTGATACCCAAAAAAGTATAATTAAAAAGTTTAGGAAAGAAATATGGTCTAAGTTTATAAAAGCTATTAAAGATTTTGGACTTATATGTGATGGAGATAATATAGCTGTATGTATTTCTGGTGGTAAAGATTCATTTTTACTTGCTAAATGTATGCAGGAAATTAAAAAACATGGAAAGCTAGATTTTGATGTTAAGTTTATATGTATGAATCCTGGATATAATGAAGAGAATCTTAATATGATTAAAGAAAATGCTAATAAACTTAATATAGATTTAAATATATTTGAAAGTCCTATATTTGATATAGTAGATAAACAAGAAAAATCTCCTTGTTATTTATGTGCGAGGATGAGAAGAGGGTATCTTTATAATAAGGCTAAAGAACTTGGGTGTAATAAAATAGCTTTAGGGCATCATTTTGATGATGTAGTTGAAACTATATTATTAAGTACTTTTTATGCTTCTGATTATAAAACTATGCTTCCTATTCTTAATAGTACTAACTTTGAAGGGATGAAGTTAATTAGACCATTATACTATGTTAAAGAAAATGATATTATTAGATGGGTTAATTATAATAATCTTAAGTTTATAAATTGTGCTTGTAAGTTTACTGAAAAGAATAATGATGTTAATAAGAATAGTAAAAGAAAAGAAATTAAAGAATTGTTAAAAGAACTTAGAAAAGTAAATCCAAATATAGATAATAATATTATGAAGTCTACATTTAATGTTAACTTAAATACTATAATAGGATATACAGATAAAAATGGAAATTATAAATCATTTTTAGATAATTAAAAACATATCTCTTGTAAGATATGTTTTTGTGTAAATAAAAAAATCTAAATGATTTTTTATTTTTCTTTTAAATTTTTAATTTCTTTAGTAGAAAGTCTAACTCTTTTTCCATCTATTTTTACTGTTTGTAGATTTACTTTTTGAGTTTTATTAGTTGCTTTTAATGAAAAAGGTCTATTTTTTGCACTATTATTTTTTCTAGTTGAAATATTTTTTGCCATTACTGTTCCTCCTTTTCAAATCATATATACTTTATCATAAATTATTGATTAAGTAAAGAAAAAAATTAAATTAGACATTAATTTTCGACAAAATATACTATATATGAAATTATATAATTTATTTAGAGGTGAAATATATGTATATAGAAGAAGTGTTAATAATTAATTTTCTTATAGATTATATTATTTTATATGTTATGAGTTTAATACTTAATAATAATATAAATAATAAAAGAATATTATTATGTAGTTTAATTGGTGAAGTGACTTTATTACTTTTATTTATTGATGTTAGTTATGTAATAATAAATATATTAAAACTATTATTTGGGGCTTTTATAATATTTATTTATAGTGGTAAGTGTGATAGGAAAACTTATTTTACTAATTTGATATGGTTTTATTCAATATCCTTTTTGCTTGGTGGTTTTCTTTATTATATTAAAATAAATGTTGATAATTATATTTTATATTTGATATTAGTTCCAATAATACTAAATATATATAGATATTTTATTCGTGATTATATTAAAAATATATCATTTAAACATAAAGTTAACATATATTTAGATAGTGGTAATGTTCTTTGCTTAAATGGGTTTATGGATACTGGTAATAATTTGATTGATCCTTATTATGGTAAGAAAGTTATTATAATAGATAGAGATGTTGATACCGAGTGTTTTTTGGTTCCTTATGAGAATGTTGGGGGTAGGTCTTTGATTAAGTGTTTTAAGCCTCATAAGGTGTTTATAGAGGGGTATGGGGAAAGGAGTGATGTTGTAGTTGGTATTACTAAAAATAAGTTTAATGGTTTTGATTGTTTACTTAATTATGGATTGGAGGAGTAGATGAATAAATTAATAGATAAGATTTTAAATAAGTTTTTTAAGAAGAATGATATATTTTTTGTTGGTAGCGCTGATATACTTCCACCTCCGCTTCAGAAAGAAAGAGAAGAGGATTTAGTTAATAAAAGTAATAATGGTGATGTTAGTGCTCGTAATAAACTTATAGAACATAATTTAAGATTAGTAGTTTTTCTTGCTAAAAAGTATGATAATACTATGTATGATTTAGAAGATCTTGTTAGTATTGGGTCTATTGGTTTAATTAAAGCTATTGAAACATATAAACCAAGTAAAAATATTAAACTTGCTACTTATGCTTCAAGGTGTATTGATAATGAAATACTTATGTTTCTTCGAAAGAATAAAAGAAAGAGTAGTGAAGTTAGTTTTGAAGATGTAGTTAATTATGATAGTGAAGGAAATGAACTTCATTATGAAGATATATTTGGTACTGATGAAGATGTAGTAATTAAAGAGATAGAAGAAGTTAATAATAAAAGAATACTTGCTTTAGAAATTAGTAAACTTGATAAAAGAGATAAAGAAATAATGGATATGAGATATGGTCTTAATGGAAAAGAAGAACTTACTCAGAAAGAAGTTGCTGATAAATTATCTATATCACAGTCTTATATATCTAGAATAGAAAAGAAGGTTATTAAAAAGATTAAAAATATTATTAAAGCTTAAACTAAAAAGTTTGAGTTTTTTGTTTGATTTATATTGTATTTTTTGATTAATGTGTGGTAAAATTAACTTGTATTATAGACATAGGAGGTTTAGTATGCAAGAAGAATATGAATATGAAGATAATGATTCTTTATACGAAGGAGCTAAACGTAAGAAAATTATAATGAGTGTACTACTTGTTTTAGCTTTGATTCTTATTATTATTTTGATGAGGAGCTGTGCTAATAAAAGTAAAGTTACAGTAGATATTGATTATGAAAAGATATTACTTGATGCTGGTAAAAAGTATGCTAATACTAATAAACAATTATTACCTAGTGCTAAAGGTCAATGTACAGTTATTGATTTAAATTTACTTTCTTATGATCAAGAAATCAGTAGTAATAAAGATTTTCAAACATGTGATAAAAATAAAACATATGTAAAGATATGTAAACTTGGTAATAATAATTTACAATATACTCCATGGCTTAGTTGTACTAAAAAGAATTCTGAGAGTGAATATGGAACAAGTAAAGAGGGAGAATATAAAGATATAGTTACTAATTCAACTAGTGTTTCATTTATGTTTTTACCTCAGGTAATTAAGAGTGAAGAAGATACATTAGGTCCAGAAGAAGAATACTGGCAACAAGATATTCCATATGCTGCATATAAAACACTTGAAACTATTCAATATTATAGATATAAAGATCAACAATGGATTTGGAATACTTATAGTAAGAAATATTATTCTAGTAGTGGAGAAAAGAATAAAGCTAGAGATGTAAAAGAATATTATACATCATCTCCTGCTTCTGGTTATAATTATAAAGATAATGGAACTACAGTTTATAAATGGTATAAACCTGGTGCTCAAAAAAAGGAATACTATAAAGAAAGTGGAAAAGAAGTATATACTGCGAGTGCTCCTAGTGGATATCCTAATAAAGATGAATCACAACAAAAGATAGATGTATATTATATGGTTATTGAAGGAGTTACTAGTGCTAAAAAATATAATGTGTGTGCTAAAGATGAAAAGAAGATTCAACTTGTAAATCAAGAAGCACCTTGTGGTAGTGCACCTAATACTGCGTATAAATATTTTGTTAAAAGTTTATATAAATGTCCTAGTGGATATAAAAATGTTAAGGGAGGCACTATTACTGAAAGTACTAAGTGTGTTAAGACTTCTGGCGGTGCTGTAAAAGCTTGTCCTAATGGTAAGACTTGTGTAAGAGGAGAAAGTAAGTCTTATAAGTGGTATAAGTATGTACAAAGTAATGCTAAAATATATTATCCTTCTAATAGTACTACTGCTAGTGGAGAAAAGATGTACTTTAAAGATAGTCCTGCTAGTGGACTTACTAAAGATGAAAGTACTAAAACTACTGGATATAAGTTCTATAAGAGAATACCTGGACAAACATCAAGTTATTATTCAACTGCTCCTAGTAGTGGTGCTACTAAAACTAGTCAAACTAAATGGACTGATTGGACAGATTGGGATAGTAAAGAACCAGAAAAGAAAGATTATAGGAATATAGAAACTAAAACTAAGATTAAGTTACGTTCTATTAAAGATGCTACTGATGGAGATTTTAAAGACGTAAGTGAAGAATATATGAGTGAACAAGAATTAATAGAAAAGTTTAAATCTTTAGGATATGAAGTTAATTCTCTTACTGATATAGTTAATAATGGTGAGTTAAGTTATAAAATAAAGATGTATGTAAGAAATAAAAAGGAGGCATCAAAGTAATGAATAAAGAAGAAATATTACAAATGCTAAAATTATTAAGAGAAAAATTACCTAGTGAAGCATTAATAGGAGATGGAAATAGTAAATCAGAGTTCTATGATGATTTAGTTAGAAAAGCTGTACTTGCTAATGATAAACTTAAGAAGACTATAGATTTAGAAGATATTACTAGTGAAGAAATAGAAAGAATTAGTAGTGAACTTGAAGATGTTAATGATGAACTTGAAATACAAAGAAATGAACTTACAAGTCAAGGATATACTAAGAGATTATATGAATCAGATTCTTTTAGGGAATATAATAAAGCTCAAATATTACAAAAGAGATATGATAGAGAAACTGATGAAAAGAAGAAACTAGATATTAAGAGTGAACTTGATGAAGCTAAAAAGGCTAGTAAAGATAATAGAGATTGGGCTCTTGAGACTGAAGAAAGTATTACTAAAATAAGAGATGAAATATCTAGACTAGAAAGTAGTAGAAGAAGACTTGAAAAGAGACTTGAAACTGAAAGAGAACTAGAAAAAGAGAATTATGTAAGTAGATATGAAAGTAAAGTAGCACAAAGAACTAGAGAAGCAAATATGCTTAGAGGTAAACTTGGTTATTTAAATATTAATGGTATATTAGATTCTCTTATAGATGACTATGAAAATGGCCGTACTAATGAAGAAGAAGTAAACTATAGAATGCATATTCTTAAAGGACAATTACAAGATGAAAATATAAGAAATATGATGAATCTACTTAGTGCAGAACAAAGAAGTCTTATAAATGATCAAATTAGTTCTATGGAAGAAGAGAGAAATACTTTAAGAAGTAAGTTATATGATGATAGTAGTTATATAATGAGTGATGAGGAGTATAATAATAATCTTAGTGAACTTAATAGAAGTTTAGATAAAGCTACTAGAAAATATGAAAACGCTAATAGAAGACTTGATGATACTGAATCTAAGTTAGATAGTTTAAGAAGAAGTGGTAATTTAGAAGGTCATTCTAAAGATGTTATTGATAAGGAAATTAAAAGATTAGAAAAATTATGGGATAAACAAAATAAGGATGTTCAAGATAGATTAGATGAATTAAATGAAATAAAGAGAAAGATTAATGTTCTTGATAATTCTTATGGTAAAGTAGATGAAGTTCAGAAGAATTATGATAAAAATAGACTTAAAGAGTTAGAAAGTCAAATTAGAGAAAATAAATATTTTAATGCTTTAGATCCTCTTAGTATAGATGAGAGAATAGATAAGATAATAGATGCTACTAAAGAAGTAGAAGATGTTTATGATAATAGTAGTAAACATGTGGATAAATTAAATCCTGATGAAGAACATAAACCAGATGAAGAGCAAAAACCGGATGAAGAGCAAAAGCCAGACGAAGAGCAAAAACCGGATGATAGTATTGAACCAGTATTTCCTAAATTGTCTAATGAAGATTTAGATATAGGATTAGATCCTAGAAAAGATCCTAATTTAATAAAAGGTATTAGAGATCCTAAACCTAGTTTACTTGCTAAACTTAAAAAGATATGGAATAGAGCTAAAGCATGGATTTTAGGCGCTATTGCTCTTGCAGGTGTAGCTGGTGCTGGCACTATGATATATAAACATATGGAAGAAAATAAAGTTGATGATCTTGACAAAGTTGACAAAGTTATTGAGGATACAACAAAAGAAATTGATTTGACGCAGAAGACACTAGAGGAATTAAATGATTTAATTAATAAATGTAAGGCTGTTAATCCAATGGATTATACAGATGAATCTTATAGCAAGATGCTTACTAAACTTAACGAAGTTGAAACATTATTAAATAATGGATTACTTGATAATGATGGAGCTAAGAAGCAAAAAGATGAACTTCAAAAAGCATATGATGGTTTAGTTAAAAAAGAAGAAGTTAAAGAAACACCAAAACCATCACCAACTCCAACAACTCCTGTAACTCCAACTACGCCTAGTACTCCAAGTACACCTAATACTCCAACACCAGCACCTAGTGAAGATGTTGTTAAACTAAAACCAGGAGAAAGTGTTGAAAATGAATTTGGTAGCGTTGATTACGATGGAGTTCAAAGAGATAAAGATGGTAATGTAATTGGTGAAGTTAAAGTAGATAAGGATAAAGATGGTTATGCTGTTATAGGTGAAGATGATATGATTAAAGAAACTCCAACACCAACACCTAGTGTAACTCCTAGTGAAGAACCTAGTATAGAGTGGGATTGGGATGCTGTACTAAATAGTTTCGATGCTGAAAATCAAAGCATGACTTTAAAATAAAAAGGGAGAAAAGATGGAAAATATAACTAATAAAGTAATGGAACTTAATAATGGTAAGAAATACTTTATAATTAGACAAGCTTTATATAAAGATGTAACATATTATTTTGCTGCTTTACTTACAGATGATGAAGAAGATTTTACAGGAGACTTTATATTCTTAGAAAGATATGAAACTGATGGAAAAGCTCATGTAAGAGAAGTTACTGATAATAAAATAATAGAAGTTCTTGCTAAAAATATTAAAGTAGATGAATAAAAAATATTAAATCCTTTCAATATAGAAGTGAAAGGATTTTTTATGGCAAAAAATAAAGTTGAAATATCAGGTATTAATACTAGAGATTTAAAGACTCTTAGTAATGAAGAAATGACTATATTATTTAAAGAGTATAAAGAAGGGAATAAAGAGGCTAAGAACAGACTTGCAGAGGGTAATTTAAAATTAGTTCTTAGTATACTTAAGAAATATCATAATAGAGTAGATAACATGGATGATTTATTTCAGATAGGGTGTGTTGGACTTATTAAAGCTATTGATAATTTTGATCTTTCATATAATGTTAACTTCAGTACATATGCAGTGTTTATGATTGATGGTGAGGTTAAGAGGTATATTAGAGATAATAATGGTATTAGAATATCTAGAAGTATTAAAGAGATGGCTTATAATGTTATTTCTTATAAAGAAGAGTATTTTAATAATTATTCATATTATCCTAGTAATGATGAAATATGTGAACATTTAAATATTACACCTTATGAATTATCTTTAGCAGTAGGATCTTTAAGTGAACCTACTAGTATATTTGAACCTATATTTAATGATGGTGGTGAAGCAATATTATTGCTTGATCAAATAGAAGATGCTAGAATACCAAAAAACTTAGATGATTTAATAGCACTTAGAAAGTCATTAACTATGCTTAAAGATAAAGAAAGAGAAATATTAATTAAAAGATATATGGTAGGTATATCACAATCAGAAATAGCAAATAGTTTAAATATAAGTCAAGCACAAGTATCAAGACTAGAAAGTTCAGCTATAAATACACTTAGAAAATTAATAAGATAAATAAAATGACATATAATTTAATATGAAATTATCAGAATTACAAAGAAAAGATATAGTGGATATAAGAAATGGAAAAAAGATAGGAAAAATAATAGATGTAATATTTGATCCTAATAATGGATATATGATTAAGTTTGTTATAGAAAGAAGTAGTATAATTAAAAATATATTTTCAAGTGATGAAGTATATATAAGATTTACACAAATAAAAAAGATGGGGGAAGATGTTATTCTAATAGATATTAACTCTTAATTATGATAAAATATACTTATGAAAAAAAGAAATATTATTATATTTAGTGTTATACTTATATTTATAGATCAAATAATTAAATATTTAGTACATAACTATATAATAAGTGATATAGTTATTATAAATAATTTTTTTAGTATAACTAATTTATCTAATTATGGGGCTGCGTTTGGAATACTTAGTAATAATATATATTTTTTAATTTTTATATCTTTAATACTTATATATTTTATAATAAGTGAAATTAAGAAAAATAATAATAAAGGGTATATAATTTCACTTTTGATGATATTAAGTGGTGCTTTAGGTAATTTAATAGATAGGATATTTAGGGGGTATGTTGTTGATTATTTATCTTTTGAATTATTTAGTATAAGTTTTCCCGTGTTTAATTTTGCTGATATGTTAATTACGTTTGGTACTATATATTTAATATATATGATTATTAAAGAGAAGTAGTGGAGGAGTTATGGAAAAGATTATAGATAGTGATAATATAGATAAGAGACTTGATATTTATTTAAGTAATGAACTTAATGAAAGTAGAAGTTTAATTCTTAAAAATATTAAGAATGGAAATATTAAAGTTAATAATAATATAGTTAAGGGTGGATATTTATTAAGGCTTAATGATGTTGTTTCTATTGGTGATTTAAAAGTTGATACTAGTGTTAAGGCTGAGAGTATACCTCTTGATATTTTATATGAAGATGAAGATATTATGGTTGTTAATAAACCTAGTGGTATGGTTGTTCATCCTGGGAATGGTAATTATAGTGGTACACTTGTAAATGCTCTTATGGGATATACAGAAGATTTAAGTGATAGTGAAGGAGATAATAGAGCTGGGATAGTTCATAGAATAGATAAAGATACTTCTGGAATATTACTTATTGCTAAAAGTAATAGAGCACATAAAGTATTAAGTGAAGGATTTAAAAACAAAACTATACATAGAAAATATATAGCTTTAGTATATGGAGTAATAAATGAAAGTAAAGGTAAAATAGATGCTCCGATTGGAAGAAGTAGTATAGATAGAAAGAAAATGGCTGTTACAGATAAAAACTCTAAAAGAGCAGTTACTACTTTTAGAGTTATAGATAGATATAAAGATGCTACTTTAGTAGAACTTATATTAGAAACAGGTAGAACTCATCAAATAAGAGTACATATGGATTATATAGGGCATAGTGTAGTTAATGATCCGTTATATGGAAAACATAAAATAATAAATGATTTTGGGCAGATGTTACATGCATATTATTTAGGATTTAATCATCCAATAACTAATGAGTTTATGGAATTTAGTGTAAAAGAACCTAAAGAGTTTGATGAGATATTAGATATGTTTAAAAATTAAGTAAATATACGCTAGTCATTAATATTAAAGCATAAGTATTATAAATTAAATAAGGAATTAGAAAATAACTAGATTTCTTATTTAATTTTTTTGTTTCAATAAATAAGAATATAGAAGATATAAAAACAATAACAGTAATTATAAAACCTAAGAATGGACTCATTAAATAAAAGAATACATATGTAAATAATTGATTAGCTAAATAATTAGTTACTAATATATAATAATAATCTTTTTGTTTAAATAAATTATACTTTTTAATAATTATAAATATACTAATAGAAATTAATATATAAATAATAAACCATATAATACTAATATACTTACCACTTAATGTAAAAGAAGGAAGAGTAAGTAAATCATAGTATTCTTTATTAAACTTAAATATAAAACCACTAAGTAACCAAAATAATAATATCAATAAAAATAATAAGATATCTTTAATATATTTTTTCATTTATTCTCCTCTACATTATTATTGTCTTTTGTACTTTCTGTATTCACTGAATCATCTGATTTTTGTGCATTTTCACTAACTGATTTTACTTCTTCATTTTTTGCTTCTGATTCATTTTCTGGCTTATTTTCATTCTTTTCTTCCGCTTTTTGATTTTCTTCTACTTTCTCTTTTTCTTCATTTTGCTTTTTACTTTCTTCAGCTTCTCTCATTTTTTCGCCTTTTACATCATTTTTTATATTAACTATTGGTATATTAGCATATAAAGATGGTGCGCCTGTTGTTCCATCACTATTTGGTTGATTAGTAAGTCTAACATCTATAGAACCTTCATCTACTACAATATATTTTTTTATAACCTCTATTATTTCTTGTTTCATCATTTCTAGAAAGTCTGCTGATATATTTGCTCTATCCTGTGCCAATACTAAGTGTAGTCTTTCCTTTGCCGTTTCTTTAGAATTTTCTTTTCCATTCTTTCCTATGTTTTTAAAGAAATTTATTATATTCTCAAACATCTTATACCCCCATCAGTAATTATTTTTTAGAAAAACGATGCTTTAATTTAGCAAAAAAACTTTCCTTTCTTCCAGGTATAGTCACCTCTATGTTTTCTCCTAATATTCTTCTAGCTATTTCTATATATGCTTTTCCAGATGGAGCTTTATGATTTGTTACAACTGGCTCTCCTTTATTAGTTTGTGTAATAATGAATTCGTCATCTGGTACAACACCAATTAGGTCAATTGATAATAAATCTACTATATCTTCAACTTCCATCATTTCACCTTTTTTAACCATATTAGGTCTTAAACGGTTAATAACCAATTCAGGATTTTTGATTTCAGAT
>OIZL01001675.1_pt1 | contig 11413 bp, 11 predicted proteins | sample 1588541 | NCBI WGS metagenome assembly OIZL01 (sample SAMN03283285) | human gut metagenome | biome: human-associated habitat; material: feces | host: Homo sapiens | place: Peru | collected 2012 | reverse complement strand
ATATTGAATGTCGTGGGAATGGGTCTTTCTCTCATAGGTAAATCCCTCTTGACCCCTTTCAATGCCCGCCGCAATTGATTCCACCATAGCATCTGTGCCGCCTCTTGAGGCAATAAAGGTCGTTACGGATTTAGATACATACTTGCCGTTTATCTTCTTCGGCACTTCTGCATTTTGGTTAAGAGTGTAAAATACGCCGTTGTCGTTAAGCCACTTTCCGTAGTTATATGCGGATTTGGAAACCCTTACGGAGCTTCCGTCCTTGTTCTGTGCGTAATATTTGCCGTCCTGCTCAATGAACTTTGCGCCGTCCTTTGCAAGGTTCGCTATGTTCTGCGCAACGGTGATTTCACCGAGCATAGGGTCGTTTATCTTTCTTGCAAGCGCAGCTCTTTCACCGCTCGGAATATCTTTATCAGCCTTATATCTGTCGAAATCGGAGAACGGCTTTTTCTTCTGCGGAAGTGCTCCGTTCTCGTTAATGGCTCTTGTAATGTTCTGCTTGTCGCTTTCCATTGCGCCAACCGTCTCCGGGTGCTCCGCTCCGTTTTGATATTCGGGGGAATATTCGTTAGCGGGGTTGACATTGTTTCCGCTTTGTGGTATCTTATCAGTAGAAGAGTTGTTATTCCGAGCGTCTTGGACGTACATCCGGGGGGCGTGTCCATCTGGAGGGGAAGAAGCAGCTCTTCTTTTTTCTACTTCCTGTTTAAGCCCCTCTATCTTAGGTATGTCCCCTGTTCCTACTTTTATCATTTGCTTGTTGTATAGCAAATTGCCATCGCCAACAGCTTCAAGATAATATGTAGTTCCATTATGCCGCTTTTCGTAATATATGCCCACCTGCCCGTTTTTCTTTGTAACATAATAGACATTATCATAGTTTTCAACAATGTCCGGTATCTGCTTCAAATCTGCGGCAGTAACCGGATATTTTTCGTTTGCATTGCCTCTGCCGTGACTATTGTCTATGTGCCTTATATCGTTGTCGCTCAAAACATGCGTTTTGCCCTCAACATCAACGCCGTAAAGGGTTTGCATATCGGAAACAAGCCTTTCGGAAGCTTGACCATATATAATACTGTCTTTTTGCTTCGCAACATCTTCGGCATTTCTTTTTTTATCTCCGTATTCAAGAGCATATTCAACATAGCTGTTTACATCCTCTTGTGTTGCAGGCTTCTCTCTTGTGCCTATATTCTCGTCAAAAATGCCCCTCGTGCTTTTTTGAGCACTGCTGTTTTTCGCTTGAGCATTGGCTTTTTCGGCTTTTACTTCGGTTTGAGCACCGATATTTTCGGCTTGAGCACCGTTTTGAGCACGCATAAGCTCCAGTTTTTCCTTGTATTTATCAATGAGCACGGAAACCTCGTCTGCATCGTAAAAGTAGTCGCTGCCGTTCTCATCGGCGGTTATTTGCTCAAGCTTGTACATCATTTCGCTGTATCTGTCGGGGTTTTTCTGCTCAAGCTTTGCCATATCGCCGTTTTCAAGGTGCTTTTTATAGTTTTCAAGGTTCTGTATGGTGTTTTCAAGCTTTTTTTCCGTGCTCACGGACTTTTTCTTCGGGGCTTGCTTTTCGGTTTTCTGCTCTGTTTTCTGAGAAAAGTTCTCATCTCGGTACGCTTCAAGCTTCTTTATAGCCTCCCTGCGTGCCGCAATTTCGCTTTCCTCAAGCCGAAGCTGTACGGCGTCGCCGCTTTCGGCTTCTTCTTTGTACCTTGCAATAAGCGAATCGACATTTTTACGACTGTTAAGCAAAAAAGCGTCGTCCTCGTTCATAATCATCCCGTTATCAGAGAATGCCTTGGCGTTCGCTCCGTCTCTTGCTCTCTGCCCGTTTTCAAAGGCTTTCTGCATAGCACCTTTCAGCTTTTCGCCGAAGCTTGGGTGCTTCTTCGTAAAGGCTTCAAAGCTCTTTGCATTGTACGCTTCGTTGTACAATGCTTCAAACCTCGATTGCTTCATACCGGTGTTGCTGAAATCCTTGTATGCGCGTTTTACCGTGTCTTTGTCCGCTTTAAGCTGTGCGCCCTGCTGTGGGGCTTTCTGCGGGGCTTTTGTTTCGGCTTCACTCTTTACCTTTGCGGGCTTTTGAGCCTGCTGTGGGGCTTCCTGCTTGGGCTGTGCGGGGGTTTCGGCTTCCTGCCGTGCGGGGGCTTCTTGTGCAGCCTTTTTCTCCGCCGCTCTCACATCAAGCTGGTCGAGCATTTCCTCGTGCTTTACTTCCTTTTTGGAGGGCTTCTTTTTCGGTGCTTCCTGCTCCGTCTGTGCGGGGGCTTCCTGCTGTGTTTGAGTTTCCGCCTGCACATTTCCCACCTCGGAAGAAACGCTCTCTGCGGGGCTTGTAGTGGCTTGCTGAACAGTGTCGGGAATTGTTGCGTCAAGTTGCGATTCAATCTTCGCCTTAACAACAGGGTCTTGCGACGCCTGATAACCGGTTGTTAAGTTGTCAAGCAGTTCGGTTTTTGCACGGTCGAGCTTTGCGTCAGTTTCCGCATTACCGGTATATGTGTTGTTGGCAAGTTTGTTTACGATTTGTTGCCCTCCGGAAAGCGTCACATTTCCTAATCCGACTACACCGCCGCTCCAAAATCCGTTTTTGGCGTTGTCTAACGCTACATTTAGGTCGTAAACCTGGTTCCATTTTCCCTGTGCTGCGAGGTCGATAACGCCTTGAGTAAGATAGTTAAGCGAGTATTCGACAAGTTCCTCTCCGCCCTCTTCAAAAGCGTTGTAAAGGAGATTTGTAATCCATTTTTGCTTTGCTGCGCTTTCAAGCTTGTTCAGCGGGCTTTTCGCTCCGCCGATACCGCCCATAGCTTCTGTGATATACGATATTGCACCTGCCGCGGTTGCTCTTATTGTGCTTTCAAGCTTTCCTTGCCCTTCGGCTCTGCTTTGGTTATATGTATCGCCGAATGTTCCGAACGCCATTCCGCCGCTGAATATGCTGTTTGCCATATGAGAACCCTTTTCAGCGGCGATTTTGGCGGCGGCTTCATAAGAGGCTCCCTTGGCAAGCTCCTTGCCGAATGCCGCTTCACTTGCGATAGAACCCGCAAATAGCGAAATCGGACCGGTCGCTATTTTGTACGAAAGCATATTTGCTAAGCTGTCGCTTACCTGAACAACAGTCTGGTACGATTTTGTGGGGTTTGTCGCCATTTCGTTTGCAAACTGCCCGCTTGCAATTTCTCCGATTTTTCTTGCTTCGCCCTTTTCGTAAACCTCTTTGCCCGGCTCATAACCGAAGCTGTCGTAAAGCCATTTTCCGATATTTTCTGCCGCTTCGCCTGCGGCACTGCGCACTCTGTTTACAATGGCGTATTCTCCGCCCTTGGTCGGGTCGCTCAGCTCGTCCTCAAGCTCATAATACCTTTTGGCGATATTCTCGCCGATTTGGTTTCTTGTTTCCTGCGCAGTGGTGGACTTGCCGCTGCTCTGCCCGAACTTTATTATTTTGCTTCCTCTCGCTCTGTCAAGAGCACTGCTGTAGTGCTTGCGGTAACGCTCCCGCTTTTCCTCGTCGGAAAGAGCGTCGTATCTTCTTCCCGCTTCCTCCCACTGATATTTTCGCTTTGCTTTGGCAAGCTGGTGGGAAAGCTTCAAGTCTGCGTTGGTCTTTCCGTCTCCGGAGGCGATTTTCGCCATATTCTCGCCTATTTTATTTCTTGTGCCCTGTGCGGTGGCGGACTTGTTGCCCTGCTCGGACTTTAATAATTTGCTTTCTCTCGCTCTGCTAAGTGCGCTTCCCGTGGCTGCGCTCTGTCTTTTTGTGGGGGTCTCGTCCTTGCTCTCTTTTTTCGCCTCGGCAAGATTTTTGTTGTACTCATCGTAATATCCGGCTATCTTGGAGGCATAGTCGTTTTTCAGCTTGTCTTCCGCTTTGCTTTCGGGCTTACTGTTCGGCTTTTTTGGAACAGAGGGCTTTTGTTTTTCACTTTGCCCGAAATCGTGAGGCTTGCCGAAATCTTCGCCTGAAATGGCTCTCTTTTGAAAGTCCGACTTTGCGCCAAGGCTTTTCAGAAGTTCACGAGCCCATTCCGGTGCATCTCCGGTTTTTCTTTTATTTGCCACAAAATCACCTCTCAATAGCAGTCAACTATATCGGTTATCGTGTATTTCGCCGCCTCGTTAAGAGCAATAATAAACTTGCTTCTTGCCTTGTTGCTTCGGTAGTCGTTGTCATCGTCTACAAAGGCGTGCTCCGCAACTCCGTATGCAAGAGCGGTTTGCGTTACGGAATCGTGATAGGGGATTGTTTCGGAAAGGCTTTTAAGCCTCGGAGCTGTCAAAAGCTCCTCCTCGCCGTAAAATCTCCTTATGCTGTTCTCCGTTTCAAGGGCTTCCGCTATGGCAAGGTTTATCCAGCCCACCTTGTAATCGTCAAGGTCGGGAACCTCGCTTTGAAGCTCCGGCACGAACGAAAGCGCAAGGTTATACACTTCTTGTCCCGTCATAGCTGTTCACCTATCCTTTCCTGTGCTTCCGCTATGGTGTTCAGCGGGTCATACTGCCGATTTGTCGTTCCGTACGCCATAGCCTGTTTCATCTTCGCCATAACTGCGTGCTTGTTGAATATGTATTTGTCGGGTATCGCATCAATGTACGCTACCGGGTCGGTGATAATTCCGTTTTGCAGCAGCTTGTCCATAGTGGAAACCTGCGTAATCTCGTTGAAATAGCTTCCGCCGCCGATGTCAATGTTAAGCTGCATACGGTCATAAGGAATCTGAGCAAAGTCCACCTTCGCCGTTATGTCGCTACCGTCATCGTCGCTGTAAGAAACCTCTCTCACGCCGTAGTTTACCCTCATCATTTCGATAAGCACATGCACAATGTCCTCGACAAACTGATAAAAGCCCTGTCGCTGAAGCTCAAGGGGAGCGGTAGCCGCTTTCTGTACTGCGATAATGGCGGAGGTGTTTTCGGGGTTTACATTACCGAGAGCGGCGTCGTTTGCGCCCATAAAGTCTTTTGTGTATTCCACGACTTGGTTTACAAGGGTGGTTACCATTCCGCTCATATCCGCCGCCTTGGAAACATCCATAACGGCACTGTTTACATCGCCCACAACGCCGATTGCCTGTCCGATTTTGTTCGTCCAATTTCGTATCTTTGTCATGTCGTAAAACAGCTTCGGAAAAGCAACCTTCTTCTCGTGTTCAAGGCTCATCGCAAGCAGCTTGTTTACATATACTTGGTTTGGAATAAGTCCTGTAATGGGGCTTTGTCCGTGATAGCTGTTTTTTATTGTGTCCCAGTTCATCCACGCAATGGGATAATGCCTGTATTTCGTGTCGGTGTCCTCTTTAAGCACAATATCCTTGGTGGTGCGCATAAAGTGAACGCTGCCTTTCTCTTTCCACATATACACAAGCTCTGTTACGATTTCGCCGGTCGTGTCGTTATCCTCGCCGTAATATTCCGTTCCGTTGTCGCCGTGTATGCTTTCAAGCTTCGTTTTTTCAATGCCCTCCGCTTCAAGCTGTTCCTTGAAAATATCAAGCTTGTGCCGCTTTACAATGATGATATACGGCTGTTCGTCCGCTTCTCTTTCAAAGGGATTGCCAAAAAGCATCTTCGTGTTGTCCACAACCTCAAGCTTCGGGTCGTCGCTTGCAAAATCCCAAAACGCATACAAACAACCGTCGCCGTCCACGGCGCAGTTGCGAAGAACCTCACGCAGCCGTGTTTTTGTCTTTGTCTTTTCAAATATGCGTTCAATCTCTGTTTTTATTATTTTGCACTGAATTTGCGAACCCTCGGTTCGTACAAAGGGCGTGAGCTGAACGGCTATATCGTCTGCAATAATCATAGCGATAAGGTAATTTATCACTCGCTTGATAATATTAAAGGTGGTTTTGTCTATGTCGGGAGCGGTTACGCCTTCCCATTGCTTCATTATGTTATCGCAAAGGCTTTTTATCCTTTGCTTCTTATGGTTTCCCATAAGTTCAGCATATCTTTTCACCAATATTAATATTGGTGTCCCTGCCTCGTGGTGGCTGATAGCGGTTCTCGCCCTGCCACTATGCGTTGCGGCTGTCAGATATTCCTATCTGACTTCACCTCTGATTACCTTGCGAGTAGTATGATTTTTGTTTGCTCTTGCCGTGTTCTCGCTTATTGTAAGCCACCGACAATTTAGCGGGCAGTAATTACCGTTTGCATCAATTCTGTCTATTGAAAGGTTATCGTCGTATCCGTTGGATAAAGCCCATTCTTTGAACTTTGAGTAGTCGTTCCACTCTTCGCAGACCTTTACGCCTTTGCCTCCGTAATATTTATAAGCATCTTTATTCGGGTTGTTGCAACGCTGCCGCATTCCAGCCCAAATGCCATAAAGTCTCGTTTTGTGGTTGTGGCTTTCGTTGTGCTTAGCGTTTGTCGTGCCAACAGAAGCAACGGCTTCCCTGTGTAAACAACCACAGGATTTTGTATTTCCGCTCCGCAGGTTGTTCCCTGTCACAATTACAGTAAGTCCGCAATCGCAAACGCACTTCCAATAGGTTTTGTGGTTTTTAAGCTCTACAAATTCAATAACGGTAAGTCTTCCGTATTTTTTGCCAACTAAATCAATCATATTCATACTCCTTTGTATGTTTTTTACTCGTTTAGGCTTCCAGCTTTTTTCAGGGATTTTACATCGGCAAGCGTTTACCGATATAAAAATTCTCGTTCTGGTTTCACGCAGACCGATACCGTTGTTTATGCTGTCGTTGTAGTCGTTGCATCTTTCGTATGCTTTCCATATTGTTTCGGGTGTTTTAACTTTCAAGCGTTATTTCCCCCTTCCGCTGTATGAAAGAAAGTCCTTCCATTGGTCCTCAATAGGTATTTTCTCTTTTGTGTCCTTTTCCTCGGGCTGTTCAGACAGCAATTCAAAAAGCTTTACTATCTTGGCTTGGAAGTATATAAAAATTATCGCATCTGCGATGAAAAGTGCCGCAATAAACGCCGCTATCATATTCGTCACCTCATTTTGGGTATAAAAAAAGTGCCATAAGGCACTTAAAATAGCTTTATATAGCAAAAAGACCCCGTCTTTCGACAGAGCCTTCTCGCCTCGTTAAAATCACAGGGTGGACTAAACCCCGCAGCTTTATATTACATCTTCGGCATTGATTTGTCAATACCGATAAGCAAAAAGCCCTATCTTACGATAGAGCTTTTCACTTCGCAGCTTTCGCCGCATTGTTGTTTCAATCCACAACCGCATGCGCTTGCGCTCTGATTGAGCCACCCCCGCTTATGCGGGGAAAAATCAACGCTTATGCGGTGACAAAAGGGGTTAACCCTTGCCTGTATCATAGCACTATGTAATGCCTTTGTCAAGGATTTTAAGGAAAAAAGTCTATAAATTCAAGTGCTTTCTTCCCAACCGTAAACTCCCGGCTCCCAAACATTGTTGTCTATGGTCGATACCCACACTTTTCCGCCGTGCTTAACCTTGTCGCCTTTCATATAGGGGTTTGTGCTTTCCGGCTGCACCCACTCGCCTATATCCGTTCCGCCCTGCCCGGGCAGAATTTCCGCATAAAGCGAAGGCGTGTTTTTCGGCTTCCAGTCCGTCTGTGAAGTGTGCGCCGTAATGACTTTATACAGCTTCCCTTCGTCTTTTACCCTCTCGCCGGCGGCATAGCTTTTTCCTGCCGCCCACGCCGGAAATGCCACAACATTTTTCGCCGCCGTTTGGTCGTCTGCGCCGTTTCGCAGTGCCACCACTGCGTTAATAAGATTTGTTGCATCGCTTCTTAACATATTTTGTCCTCCTTAAAAGCTGTGCAAAAGCACAAGCCTTGCGTTTGCAAATGCCTTTGTCAAGGATTTTTCGGAAAGCCTTTTTTTAGGCTATCACTGCCACATTAACCGTCAAATCTCCATTGACCATAACGGAGGAATAGCACATACCATCCGTCGTACTGAACGGCTGCTGGGTTCCGCCCATTTCCGAACTAAGGTAATTTTCATAGGCTTCGTTCACAATTGTTGCAAGCTGCTGTCCCGCAAAAAACACTATGGTATTTTTCTTTACCGTGATTTCAGCGTTTGCGTCATAGGTTTCAGTTTGTAGGTTCCCACTACCATTTATATACCATACCGTAACGCCTGCATCCAAGGCGTTTCCTGTGAGGGTAAGAGCCGCCGTCTCTATAACAGCTTCCTCCTTCGTCCCTGTTCGCTTAAAGCCGCTTGCGCTCGTGTATGTCTTGCCTTTGGCAACATCTGCGTCGTCTGCGTTTCCAAGCTCGTCTAAGCCCAAAGAAAGCATTATGCTTTTCCCTGCGTCTATCGCCGCATTTTGCGTTACCTTGCCGGAAAGCCTTGCGAAGCCGTTTAGTATCATTTTGTTTGTTACGCTCCCGGTAAGCTGTGTTACCTTTTTCCGGCTTCCGGTCACCTTTTCGCCGTTTACATATGCAGTCTTATTCTTGACTATATCACTCGCCGCAGCCGTGGCGTCGGAAGTATCAAGCTGTGCGGGCAGTGCGTTCACCTTTGCAAGCACACTTGCTATTTTTGTCGTGTTGTCGCTAAGGCTCATTGCGCAGCCTCCTTTGTAAGTCCATATATATACCAGCTCACATCGGCGGTCAAAGCCTGCCAATTTTTAATCTTGAATGTATTTTCATCGGTAAATGTAAGGTGTTCTCCGTTGTCAACTGTATCCTGTATTCCGCATCGAATATCTATATATCCGTCGTCTATGTTGCAACTGTTTGTTGAGCTAAATGACGGAGCCCAAAGTGTCTTTGTATGGCTCTCAATACTCGTAAGCGGAGCGGCATACGGCGCAGTGTCGGTCGCATGACAGTGATACTTCCAGAGGTATCCGTCTATGTGCTCATAAGTTACGGACATATTTGCATTGCTGTTTCTAAAGCCGAGGTTGTTCTCATATCCGTATCCGAAGCAGAAATTTCCCTGCCCGGAAACACATCGCCGAATGAATACAAGCCTGTGCCATTGCTTAAAAGCTCCATAGGTAACGCCGGCATCGGTCTTTGTTCCCGCCGCCGTGCCGTTTGTTATTGTGCCGCTCGCCAAAAGCTGCATTCCGTCAAAGGTTTCAAGCTTTCCGCTTCCACCTGTGCCGCTTCCCGCCGCCTTTCCGTTAAGTGCCGAAAGCACCGCATCAAGGCTTTCCCCTTGCTGCGCAATTTCCGTATTCTTTGCCGCAATGGCTGCTGCTATATTTTCGCTCATAGTTTCACCTCTCACATTGCGTCTATCTGCGCCGTCACATTTCCAACAAGGTCATACAGGCATTTTGCGCTCGGCACCTGCTCATCCGTGCTGCTTGCGGAAACGGAGGTCACAATATCAACACCGCTTCCGCCCTGTCCCGGCTCGCCCTTTGCGCCTTTCGGAATACCGAGGTTCAGCACCGGGCTTTCTGCCGTGCCGCCCATACTCGCCGTTGCGTTCTGCCCCGCCTCAAGGGTTGTAACAATGCCTATGGAAAGGTTAGGCGTTGCTCCTGTGTCGCCCTTATCGCCCTTTGCACCCGGTTCTCCTTTGTCGCCCTTTGCGCCTCGGCTGGGCTTCCCGGTGTCGTTTGCTCCTATGTACCAGTTTCCGTTCTCTCCCACATAGGGCGTTTCTCCGTTCTCACCGTCCTTGCCGTTTGCGCCTGCTGCGCCTGTCGCACCTTTCAGGGACGCAAGCCATTCCGTTTCCGTGCCGTCAAAGCCGTTTTCCTTTGCGATTTCGTATGCGCTCTTTCCTCGGGGCAAATCCTCGCCCACGCTTGCCGCAGCACTGCCGTCCTCGCTTACGCTCACTTCGTCCGCAGATATAACCGCACCCTCCGTGCTCCCAAGGCTCGGCAGTCCGCTTTTTACCGCAATGCTCATTCTGTCACCCCCGGTCTGTTGTAGTTGTGCCCGCAGGCAATGTTTATGCGCCTGCGTGGTATTTTTTTATATCCGCCGCTCGTCCATTCAAGCCAAATGTATGCCTTTTCATCGTCGTTAAAGTCATAGGTTTTTGCCGAAGGCACAAACACCCAAAGCGTATATCCGTTACTGTCCAGCGTGAATATGTTGTCCGTGTTGGTGTCGGTATAACTGACAACCGTGCTTTTGTCTGCATGCTGAAACTTTACCGTAATCGCCGTAACAGTGCTTATCTTGTCCGGAAGCGTTATGGAAAAAAGCTTATCCTCTCCCGGCATAATGTAAATTGCCAAAGCGTTTACACCCCCAATGCTTTCTTAAATTCAAAAAGAAACTCATCGCCGCTGATTTCGTCCCCGGCTGGTGCTTCCGGCTCTTCTTCGTAAAGATAAATTACGCCGTCTTTCTCCTCCGGCTCTCCGCTGCCCTCGGTGCGGATAATCGGCAGATACCCAAACCGTGCGTATTCTTCTGCGCTGTTCGTCAATATCTTAAATCCGCCCTCTTTTTGCAGCTCCCTCGGGGCATATTCAAAAGCTCCGTTTTCGATTTTTCCGAAATCAAATTTTTTTATTTTTATCATCCCCTGTTGTTTTTTATCAGTCCCACCGGAGCAGAACTTTTTAGGTCTCAGATTTCAACATCAAGTCTTTTTGCGGCTAAACAAGCGATTTTTTTGTGTTTTTATTTCTCTAACCAAATTTTCGAAATTTCTCCTATGCTCCAGTTGTCGCTTCCTTGCGCTTTAACCGTCCAAAATTGAAAGCTCTTAGCCGTCGAAGAAATATCGAGCACATATTCTCTTTCCGTCTTTCCGCTTACTGTGATATAAGGCGTACCGTGCATGGAAGAGACAAACAACTGTGTCTGATTGTCAACTCGCATTTGTCCATCTCCCAATCCATGATAAGTGCTTAAAGTAGCTTTTGCGAGAATATGTATCGTCTTATACTCGCTAAATTTAGGCGTTATAGTGCCCTTTATAAGCAATGCAGAAAAACTACTAACACTTTTGCTGCCTACAGTTATTTTATCTGCCGCAACTGTATATTCGCCCTGACCACTTATATATTGGGAATTTAAGGGAACTTTGTTAGCTTGAAAAATCACAAAAAAAGGCTTTCCGCTTAACATTCGTCGTCTGTCGGTTATGCTCATCAAGCTTCACTCCAATTTTTCCACAAAATGTAACCATTAAGGCAGTCAAACTCCCATGTTTCCCCGCCTGCCGCTTTTGTCACATCGTCGCCCTCGGTTTTGGTGTACCCCTTTATTGTCACTGTGGGCGTTCCCGATGCAAAGGTCACAAAGCCGTGGCAGTCGGTAGTTGCCGCCACCGTAAGGGATAAGCTCGTCACCGCCGTAAATTTATATTCCTTGTTGTTCTCCGCCGTCACTGTAACAGCACCTGTGGCGGTCTTTTTTTCCGGCTTCACTTCAAAATTCTTTTGAAGATACGCAAGGTTAACTGCGTCCGTGCCCTTTGCCGGGTCTTTAACCGCCGCATT
>OIZL01001672.1_pt1 | contig 11420 bp, 9 predicted proteins | sample 1588541 | NCBI WGS metagenome assembly OIZL01 (sample SAMN03283285) | human gut metagenome | biome: human-associated habitat; material: feces | host: Homo sapiens | place: Peru | collected 2012 | reverse complement strand
GGTGTGGCCGAAGGTGTCGGTCACTTTTACCGTTACGGGAGTGGTGGGGTTCGATGCCATGGCTTTGAAGATGTGGAGCGTGCCGTGGTGGTGCTGAGGTGCCACATTCTCGCCACGTTTGTGGCGTGGCAGTGCGTAGGCAAGCAAATAGGCGGGGTCGATGGCGTGGAGGCGCGCGGTGGGCAGCGAGGTGCCATTCTCCGTTACCTCAAGTTTCCAATCGTTGTCCCACGCAAACACATTAATCAGCACAGAGTTTTCCTCAAACGCATCGTAAGTGGGCATTTGTTTGAAAGTCTTGCTCAGCGCCACAGCATCGGCGTCGGTGGCGAGGAATTGTTTCACTGTGTTCATGTCCAGCACGCGCATTTGAGGGTCGCTGTGGTCTTCTATGGAGGCGTATTTCCATTCTATGCTGTCGCCCCTCACAGTCCATCGGCTGTATCCAGCAGGTGAGCCGTCGGTACACATGTCGGTGCCGGTGAGTTTGCCGGTAATCCACCACGAAGCGCAAATGGCGGCGATGTTATGCTCCATGATGTGGGGATATTCGCTTGGGTGGGCGTTGAAATTCACATGGGTGTGACCGCTCACGAAATGCACATTTTTAAAGCCGTCGAAGCAACTGGCAAGTTCCTTGTAGTTCTGGAGCGATCCGAAAGTGCTGAAATTGCGATTGATTCTGAATGTGGGGATGTGCGAACACACCACCACAGGCATCTGCTTGTCCACGAGGGCGAGATCTTGGCGGAGCCAGTTGATTTGCTGCTCGGTGACGGCCGCATTGTAGTTGCGTTGCCCCCACACGCCTTTGCGCGCCTTTTTCCCGGCAGGGAGCGTGTCGTTTTGATACACGATGTTGTCGAGCACCACATAGTGCACTTTGCCAAGATTGTAGGAATAGTAGTTAGGGCAAACCACATCGCGCCACAGTTTTGCTGCAAGGAAGTCGGTGTTTGCCGAGTGAGGCACAGCGGGGTCGTTGTCGTGATTGCCAATCACAGGGAAAAGCGGCACAGGATAGTGCATCTTGCGCTGGTCGTCCATGAAATTGCGCAATGTGTATTTGTTGGCGTACCAAAAGTTGTCCCAAGTCAGGTCGCCCAAAATCATTGAATAGGTGGGCAACTGGCTCTCGGCTGCCTTTTCCTTTTCGTGTTTCAGCGAGGCAATGTAGCCGTTTTTGTAGGTCTTGCGGTCGCCGATGCGGCGTGCAAGATGGCTGTCGGCACCGATAATCATCACATAATCGTCGGCAGGGCTGTAAGTGAGTTTGAAGTTGTGAACCTCGGCGGTTTCCACTTTCGCATCGCTCAACTTTTGCCAAAACTGAGGGCTGAACCCATCTGCCATATCCACCGTGTAGCCACGAGGAATGGAGATAAACACATAGCCGTTCGCTTTGTCGGTTTGTAGGGCGTAGCGGCCTTGCTTGTCGGTGGTCACCACATTGATGCCGTCGCTCACAGCCACGCCACTCACGCCAGCACCACCACAGGTCACCGTGCCAGTCACATTTTGCGCCAGCGCCGCCATCGCAGCGGCGGCAGCAAACACAGAAATAAAAATCAATTGTCGAATCATTTTCCCTTTTTATTATTTTTTTGTCACCACAAAATTAATCAAATTTCCCTCCCCATCCAAGACGCTATAGCGTATTGTGAATGGATAAAAAGGCGGCGAAGCACTTGGGGGAGTGCTTCGCCGCTGGAGTTATGGCTTTATTCCTTGGAGGAATGTTTGCTTATTTGCCAAGTTTGGCTTGGATTGCCTTGCTTTCGGCTTCGTAGCCTGGCTTGTTGAGGAGGGCAAACATGTTTTTCTTGTAAGCCTCCACACCTGGCTGGTTGAATGGGTTCACGCCCAAGATGTAGCCGCTCACGCCACAAGCCTTCTCGAAGAAGTAGATGAGTTGGCCGAGGTAGCGCTCAGTGAGTGCAGGAATGGTGATGAGCAAGTTTGGCACGCCGCCATCCACGTGAGCCAAACGAGTGCCGAGTTCAGCCATCTTGTTCACCTCGTCAACGTGCTTGCCAGCGAGGAAGTTCAGACCGTCGAGGTTGGCATCGTCGTTAGGAATGATCACGCTGTGGCTCATATCGCCTACAGAAAGCACGGTTTCGAAGATGGTGCGTTCGCCATCTTGAATCCATTGACCCATAGAGTGGAGGTCGGTGGTGAAGTCAACCGATGCAGGGAAAATGCCCAGATGGTCCTTACCTTCGCTTTCGCCGTAGAGTTGTTTCCACCATTCAGCGAGATAGTGGAGGCGTGGGCAGAAATTCACCAGAATTTCAATCTTCTTGCCAGCCTGATAGAGTGCGTTGCGGGTTTGAGCGTAGGTGAACACGTTTTCGTCATCGCTATTCTCAATTTCCACAGCACCAGCCACGAGAGCCTTCACATCGAAGCCAGCCACTGCGATTGGGAGCAAGCCCACAGGAGTGAGCACAGAGAAGCGACCGCCCACATTGTCGGGGATAACGTAGGTCTTGTAGCCCTCTTGGGTGGCGAGGCTGCGAAGTGCGCCCTTCTTGGCATCGGTGATAGCCACGATGCGCTTCGAAGCCACTTCCTTGCCCTCTTGCTGCTCCAGCATGTCTTTCAACAGACGGAAAGCGATAGCAGGTTCGGTGGTAGTGCCTGATTTAGAGATAACGATGATACCGAATTTGCGGCCTTTCAAAAGGTCCATGAGGTCGGCAAGATAATCCTCGCCGATATTGTTGCCTGCAAAAAGCACCTTGCAGTTGCCTGGCTTGTAAGCGTCGAAACTGTCGCTCAACGCCTCAATCACAGCCTTAGCACCAAGATAGCTGCCGCCGATGCCGATAGCCACCACAAATTCGCAAGATTCGCGAAGCGATTTGGCTGTGGCTTCGATGTCGGAGAGTTCAGCTTCGGTAATGCTGCTTGGAAGGTGGAGCCAACCGAGGAAATCGTTGCCCTCACCTGTGCCTTTTTCAAGTTTTTCTACTGCGTTAACAGCCTGCTCCTTCAGTGCGTCAACCTTGCATTGGTCGATGTCTTGACCAAGAGCGGCGAAATTAGATACCTGAATTTTTTCTAACATAGTAAAATTATTTAGTGGATTATTAAATGCCTTTGGGATGATTAAATGCTTTTAGTGAATGCGCGGCGGCGTTTGTGTTGCACATAGTTGAAATATTGCCATTGCTTCTGCACATTTTCGTTGGTTTCAAGCTCCACGTTGGTTTCTGCCCATTTGTAGCCACGCTTGTTGAAGGCAGGAATCAAGTCGATGAAGAACAGCGAGTTCACGCCCTTGCTCTGATATTCAGGCTTCACGGCAATGAGCAGCAAGTCGACGATATCCTTTTCCTTTTTGATGCCTTTCAGCAAGTGGTACCAACCAAATGGCAACATGCGGCCACGGCTCTTAATCAGCGCTTTGGAGAGCGATGGCACCGACACGCCCACACCCACAAGTTGGTCGTTTGCATCAGCCACGAGTGAAATGTGGTCGAGTGGCAAGAAAGGCAAATATTCCTTGATGTAGTGCTGCATCTGCTTTTCAGAGAGTGGAGAATAGCCAAACAGACTGTCGTAAGCCTCGTTGATAAGTGAGAAGATGGATTCACCATACTTACCAACCACCTCTTTGAGATTGGTTTTCTCAACCAGGTGCAAACCGAAGCGGTTTTGCACGATGTTGCCGATTTTCAGCATCTTTTCAGGAATCTCCTTTGGTATATCAATCTTAAATTCCACCCAGTCGGCATCTTTCACGAAGCCCAGTCGCTCGAAATGCTTCTGATAGTAGGGATAGTTGTAGATGGTGGCTTGTGTGCTCAGCTGGTCGAAGCCCTCAATCAGGCACCCTTCTGGGTCCATGTCGGTGAAGCCGAGAGGTCCGGTGAGCTGCGTCATGCCTTTGCCTTTCGCCCAGTCAACCACTGCGCCATAGAGCGCATCCACCACTTCCTCATCGTCGATGAAATCTACAAAACCAAAGCGGCCCTCTGCCTTGCCGGCGCGCTCGTTCACCAATTTGTTGATAATGCCAGCGATGCGGCCCACAGGCTTACCGTCGCGATACGCCATGAAAAATGCGCTCTCGCAAAACTCGTAAGCGGGATTTTCTTCAGGAAGAAAAGTGGTGAGCATATCGTTCGCAAGGTCGGGAACGTAGTATTGATTGCCTTTATAAATAACGTCTATTGGAAAATGGATAAACTTGAGTAACTCCTTTTTCGTGGGCTCAAGTTTGTGAATATCAACTGCCATTATAAATCGTTTGTATTAATATTGATGTGCAAAGTTACAAAAAGAAGTTAGAAATCAGAAATTTCCGATAGTTAAAGAAGTAAAGAAGTTGAATAAACTAAGGCTCCACACGCCCCTTTCCTCTGCCTTTTTTACCATAAAAAACTGTGCTTTGAAAAAAATAGTACCTTGTTTTTACATTTCACATTTCCCAGGGTTATACACTATGTGGTCAGAAATCATTTTTCATTAGTTACGAATAAAAAAGAACGTTATTAGTGTTAAAATTAGGAGCGGAGTTGGTAAACTCCACCGCCCCCGATGTGGTAGTTGCACATAATGTGTAGCCACCACACTTTGTTTTTGATAGAAGATTTTAAGAAAAAGATTAGGGAAATAGTGGACTAAAGCTCTATTGCCAACTAAAAACATTAACTTTGCAATAAAGATGAAACCTATGGAAAAGAAAGATATATCCCCTCAAATAGAGGTGTCAAAATGCGACCTCAAAAAGAACAATTCTGGGCTTATGAAAAGCGACCAGTTAAGTGTAGACTATGTACGCTCTCGTATTTACTCTATTCGTGGAGTGGAAGTGATGATTGATGCAGATCTTGCAGACATGTACGGTGTTGAGACAAAGCAATTGAAACGTCAGGTAAAACGCAACATTGAACGTTTCCCTAATGATTTTATGTTTGAATTGACGCACGAAGAACAGGAGTCTTTAAGGCGCCAAAATGGCACCTTAGAGAGAGGAAGAGGACAACACTCAAAATATCTGCCATTGGTTTTTACGGAGCAAGGAGTCTCTCAGCTGTCAGGAGTCTTAAGAAGTCCGTATGCGATTGAAGTTAATATCAGAATTATGCGTGCCTTTGTCGCCATGCGTCGCTTTCTTTCAGCCAATGCTGGTATGTTTCAACGAATAGAGGCATTGGAGCAACATCAGACTTTGACAGACCAAAAAGTGGAGCAAGTTTTAAAACGAATGGATGAGTTGGCTCCAACCGTTACCCCAGAACAGATATTTGCCTCAGGTTGCGTTTGGGACGCTTGGAACTATGTGTCTCAATTGGTTCGTAGTGCTAAGCAACGCATCGTTCTTGTTGATAACTATGTGGATGAAAGAGTCCTAACGTTGCTTACCAAAAGAGCAAAGGGCGTGTCAGCAACCATTCACTCTCGTTACACACAACAATTTAAATTGGATATTGAAAAACACAACGAACAATACCATCCAATAGCATTTGTGCAAATACCTCACAAATCTCACGATCGTTTCCTTATAATAGACGATGATGTGTTCCTCATGGGAGCCAGTGTAAAGGACATGGGAACGAGCCTTTGTGCCATTACGAAATTAAATTTGTCTGCCGAAACTGTCCTATTGTTGGTGAAGTGATTTGACTATAAAAGGACAAGTTTACATTGAATTGGTTAGTGGCTGAAGGTGTAGAGGATGAAGAGGAGGGTGAGGATGATGGCGATGAGGGGGAGATAGATGGTGTCGCTCAGGCGGCGTTCGAGGCGCAAGTCGAGCAAGGCAAGGTCGCTGATTTCGCCGCTGATGCACTGGCGCGCTATCTGTATGAGGCGTTTCGGGTGGCTGGGCGACGCTATCACGGCATCGAGCAGCACCTCGCCGTAAGCCGCCACCACCTCGCGCTCGGTGGCTGGGGTGGTGCCTGTGGGGTATATGTCGAGCGTGCGGAAATCGTCGTCGAACACAAATGACCGTGCATCGATCGCCCCAGTTTCGCCACGCTCGCGCGCCTCGGTGATGGCAGCCACCGCACGCTGCTGCAGCAGAGCCATCACACGAGTGTTGACCATTCGGTTTTCAATCAATGTCTGTAAGCAAATTGGCATTTTGGAAAGGGCGGGTGTTTAGCGTTGAATGAAATCTTGGAACGCCTGCCTATAACTGTCGCCAATGGGGATATACACATCGCCGAAGATGATGCGGTTGCGCTCTATTTCACGAATTTTGCTCTTTTGCACGATAAACGAGCGGTGCACCCTGATGAAGCGCGACGATGGCAGCATTTCCTCCATCGCCTTCATATTCATCAGCGACACCACTGGTTTCGACGATTCGTCTGTGTAGATTTTCACATAGTCCTTCAGCCCTTCCACATAGTTGATGCTGTCGAGGCGGATTTGAATCAACTTATATTCGCTTTTCACGAAAATGCTCTTCGTTTCCTCGCTCTTTTCCGCATCGCCCTGATGGCGAATGAGCGAGAACCACTGGAGCGCCTTGTTGCACGCCGCCAGAAAATCCACATAGCTGATGGGCTTGAGCAGATAGTCGAGCGCATTGCTGCGGAAACCGTCGAGCGCATACTGGTCGAAGGCGGTGGTGAACACGATGCGTGTGGTTTCGGGAACCATCTTCGAGAGTTCCAGACCATTGATTTCTGGCATTTGAATGTCGAGGAAAATCACATCAACACTTCCTCCGGCTATATCCTTCATCGCCTCGGTGGCGCTGTAGTATTTGCCAGCGAGCTGCATAAATGGAATTTTGTTCACATAACTGGCGAGCAGTTCCCCTGCCAAAGGCTCGTCGTCAACGATTGCGCATTTCAGAATCATGGGTGTCAATTTTTATGATTGAATAATACTCTTTTCCGTCTTCCGTGGTGCCACGGTGCCACTCGTAGTGGCCGTCGTACATAAGCGATAGGCGCTTTTGCACTTGTTCAAGTCCGATGCCCGAACCGCTCTTGTCGTTCACGCTCTTCGGGTGGTAGCTGTTGCGAATCTCACAAGTGACCACGCCGCCTTCCTCCTCTATCAAAATGTGGATATAACTCGGCGCGGAATACGAAATGCCGTGCTTAAACGCATTTTCAATGAGCGAAATAAAGATAAGCGGAGCAATGAGAATGCGGCTGTTGTCGTCGATGTTGAAGTCGGTGGTCACGTTCACGCTCTGGCTCACACGGATTTTCATCAGTTCGATGTAGTTTTTGATAAACGCCACCTCCTTGTCGAGCGGCACGAAGTCTTGCTGATTGTCGTAGAGCACATGCCGCAACAGTTTGCTCAATTCCTGCACCGCGCCCTGTGCCTTGTCGGGGTCGATGGCGATAAGGGCATAGATATTGTTGAGCGTGTTGAGCAAGAAATGCGGATTGAGTTGGTTGCGGAGGTTGGTCAGTTCGGCCTCGCTTCGTGTTTTCTCAGCCTCGCGCCTCAAGTCATCCACACGCTTCATGTGTTGTGACATGCGTATCGCCATTGCCAAAGCCACCAGCAGCACCATCAGCACGGCTTGCCACAGGGCAAACCCAAGCGGGGCACGTGGACCGCCGGGCCTTGGGAATCGTGGACGGTGATGGCGCGTGGGTTCGGGCAGGTAATCCGAAATCAGCCACCACCAGCCTGAATGCACGCCCAGAGTAAGAAGTAAAAGCAGCAGATTCACCCCAAAGAAGGTGCTGCGCTTGTGCTTGAGGTAGAGGTGTGGAATGAGATAAAGATAATTCAGGTAGAACACTGCCATATAGCACAGCGTCGGGCCAAGGGAACGGCAGGTGTGCAGCAGGCGTTCGTCGAGACTCTCCGACGGACGAAGCAGCGAAGGAACGAAGATAACCAGCCCCCAGCACAGCACATGAATAGCCAAATTCCTTTTGTCGATATTTAGTTTTATCACTTTAGTGTATAATTTTACTTTCGGTCTGTGCTAAGTTATAAAAAAGTGGCGACACCCCCAAAATCCAATAGACAATCGCCACCTTTTTATAGACAAAAAGCGGTTTTTAGAGAGATTAGAAGTTAGAAATTAGAAATTAGAAGTTAAGGAGTTAAGAAGTTAAAGAAGTTAAGACGATACTTTCGCCTTTGGTGATGTGATGGAATCAAAACACCGATTTAATCCATTAAAATCCATTATCACCTATTTTTTAGAAATCAATAGGTCAACGAGTATAGGGTATATAGAGTTTAGAATTTATTTTTAAATCGGTGTAAATTGGATTAAAATGGATTTAATCGGCTTCCTGCACCATCTCCTGTCGGACTTGTCTGACCAGTCCGACTCGTCCGACATGTCTGACACCAGATTGTTGACCTGTTGACTTGTTGACTTTGAGGGGAAAAAAAAGAATCCCGATGAGCGCGGGGGCTCGCCGGGATTGCGTTATGTCGTTTGGATTGGAGGAATGATTACATGCTCTCAATCGCTTTTTTCACGAGTTCGAATACTGCTTCTGGACCACCAGTGCCTTCAATCATGTGAAGGAGGCCTTTCTTAGCGTAGAATTCCTTCAATGGAGAAGTTTGGTTGTTGTAAACTTCCAAACGTGAGGTGATGGTTTCGAGGTTGTCGTCGCTGCGGCCAGTTTCCTTACCGCGGTTGAGCAGACGAGCGATGAGAATGTCTTCTGGAACATCGAGGCCAATCACACCATTCAACTTGGTGCCGCGCTTTTCAAGCATTGCTTCGAGGGCTTCTGCCTGTGGGATAGTGCGTGGGAAACCGTCGAAAATTACACCGTTTTGAGCAGCTTCTTTGTTGTCGTCAACAACAGAGGCCAAAATGTCTACCATCAGTTCGTCGGGAATCAGTTGACCCTTGTCGATATACTCTTTGGCAGTTTTACCAAGATCGGTGCCGCGTTTGATATGGTCGCGGAGCACATCACCTGTTGAAATGTGGAAGAGTCCATAGGTCTTAATCAAGACTTCGCTTTGAGTTCCTTTACCAGAACCTGGAGCGCCAAACATTACAATGTTAAGCATATTAATAAGTATTAAAGTTAGCCGTTATATTAAATTTTTACTTGTCTTTCAAAACCAAGATGTCGCGCAATCCGCGTGCTTGTCCGTCAAGGTCGAGTCCGTAGCCCAAGATGAACTTTGAAGGAATTTCAAATCCCACAAATTCAGGAGCTTGACCAGTGGTGAGCGATTTGGGCTTGAACAGCAGCGTAGCCATTTTCACGCTCTTTGGATTGTGCTTAGCCAGAGCCTCGCGCAATGCCTTTGCCGTGACGCCGGTATCTACAATGTCTTCAATGATAATCACGTCGCGGCCTTCAAGGTTCTCGGCAAGCCCCATCACCTCGTTTACCACGCCGGTTGACGATGTGCCTTCGTAACTTTTGAATCGAATGAAAGTGATTTCAGCCTCTGGCAGATTGCAGGCGCGAAACAAGTCGGCTGCAAAAACGTAGGCGCCATTGAGCACACACACGAAAATAGGCGACTTTTCATCGCCAAGGCACTCCACAATCTCGCGAGCCACACGGTTCACTTGCTTTGTAATTTCAGCTTCGCTGAGGTAAGGTACGAAAGTCATACCTTTCACTACTGTCTCTGTCATCTTTACAATTAAAGAAAAATTTCAACAAAGTTAAAAAAGTTTATTATTCTCACCAAATTTTCAAACCCCTATATCATGTGTTTTTGCAAAAAATCCCGTGATGAGCGAGTTTTTTTGCGTTTCGCTATCGTAGCCAAGAAAAAATCAGTATTTTTGTAGTTGCTTTTTTACGGCTTTTTTACGAAGGATTAAAATTGGATTTATGAAAATATTCACTACCGAAGGCATTAGAAGAATCGACGAAGCAACCATCGAGCGCGAGAGCATCAAAATGCTCGACCTGATGGAGCGTGCCGCGTCGGCTGTGGTCTATCAAATCATATCACGCTGGCATCCCAGCAAACGAATTGTGATTTTCGCCGGTCCGGGCAACAATGGCGGCGATGCGCTTGCTGTGGCTCGACTGCTGGCGGAGCAGGGCTATCGCTCTGAGGTTTACCTCTTCAACGTGAAGGCCACTCGCCTGTCGCACTGCTGCGAAACCAACCGCGACCGCCTCAAAGGGCTCGACCGTGTGGAACTGATTGAGGTGCTCGACACCTTCACGCCACCCGAACTCGGCCCCGACGACTTGGTGATTGATGGTTTGTTTGGTTCAGGCTTGAGCAATCCGCTCAAGGGCGGATATGCTTCCACCGTGCAGTATATCAACGAGTCGCACGCCTTTGTGGTGTCGCTCGACATTCCTTCGGGTTTGTTTGGCGAATGGAACACCGGTGTGGACCGTCGCAATATTGTTCGTGCCAATCTCACGCTCGCTTACCAATTCAAACGTCTGTCGTTTTTCTTTAGCGAAAACGCTGAATTTTTGGGCGAAGTGGTGGTGCTCGACCTTGAGATGGACCAAGATGCCATCGCAAGCACTCCTGCCGATTTCTACCTGATTGAGCGTGAAGATGTGAAGCGCGAACTACGCCCACACGGCAATTTCATCAACAAATACGACAATGGCACCGTTTTCCTCGTGGCTGGTAGTTACGGCATGATGGGTGCCGCCACGCTTGCTGCGCGTGGCGCAATGCGTGCAGGTGCGGGTTTGGTGACTGTTCACGCACCGAAGTGCGGTTACATTCCATTGGCAACCACCGTGCCAGAGGTGCTGTTTGAAGCCGACCAAAGCGAATATTTCACCACCGACATCGAACTCCACCATAACTATAATGTGGTGGCAATCGGTCCGGGCATTAGCACCACCAGCGACACCATTGCGGCGGTGGATTCGTTCATTAAGCGTTATCGTCGTCCGTGCATTCTCGATGCCGATGCGCTCAACTGCATCGCCACTCGTCTGGTGCTCATTCACAGCATACCAAAGGGCTCAATCCTCACGCCACACAATAGCGAGTTCGACCGCCTGTTTGGCGAACACACCACCGATGAAGACCGCCTGAAGAAGGCTATCGATGTGTCGCGCCTCTACGAAATCACCATCGTGCTCAAGGGCCACTACACCAAGACGGTGCGCCCCGACGGCAAGGTGTATATCAATAGCACCGGCAACCCTGGTTTGGCAACTGCCGGCAGTGGTGATGTGCTAACGGGTGTGATTGCGGCATTCATTGCCCAAGGATATTCGCCCGATTGGAGCGTGGCCCTCGGCGTGTATGTTCATGGTTTGGCTGGCGACATCGCCATCGAGGAGCAAGGCACCCACGGCCTTATCGCCCCCGATGTGGCAAACGCCGTAGGCAAAGCCATCCAAAGCATCATCGGCAACGACCAATTCGAATAATCACAAATGGAGCGCGGAACAAACCGCACCCCATTTTTATAGGAAATGATATACATGTTGTCCCGAAAAAGATGCGATGAAATTCCGTTAGGAATTTGATGTGTGTAGGCAGGTATGCAGAAA
>OIZL01001671.1_pt1 | contig 11425 bp, 7 predicted proteins | sample 1588541 | NCBI WGS metagenome assembly OIZL01 (sample SAMN03283285) | human gut metagenome | biome: human-associated habitat; material: feces | host: Homo sapiens | place: Peru | collected 2012 | reverse complement strand
TGCACCAAAATTGAAGTGCCAACAACGGGCCGATGTGGGCATCGGCCCCTACGCATGAGCGGTCGTTTTTTGCGCCCAAGGTCGGTCATTGCGTAGGGCGGGATGCCCACGTCCCGCCGTAGAGCGCAGTATTGGCTGGGACAAAAGCGCCGTTGAATCGTACAATATCCCGATACGCAGCCGCCAACAGTGGGGTGTCGAGGACGCCGCCCCCTGCACATCGAGTGCTTGTAGCACAGTCAAGCGCCCCGTCCGGAGGTTCCGGGCGGGGCGCTTTTGAAATGAGAGGGGTATGGATATTGGAATTGCACGTATTGTTTTTATTCGTCGATTTCGATCGCGTCGGTGCGGTAGATGAAGCGGACCTCGCCGGTCATGCCGTCGGTCAGGCCGGTGAAGGACTGGTAGTCCTTGGACACATCGACCGTCGCCTTGAGGCGAGTCAGCAGACCGCTGATATCGCCGTCAACGGCATCGACCAGCTTTTCTACGCCCTGCTTGTCGAATTCCTTCAGGCCGTCGGAGAGCTGGAGTGCGCCGTCACGCAGCTCGGTCACGCCGCTGACCAGCGCCGGAGCGCCGTTTTTCAGCGTCAGAATGCCGTTATAGAGCGTATCCATGCCGGAGCTGAGGGTGGCCGTGCCGGCCTTCAGGTTGCCGGCACCGGCGCTCAGAGAATCCGCGCCTTCCTTGGCCGAATCGACACCGGCGGTATAGGTTTGCAGGCCATAGTAGAAGCCCGCATAGGTATCCAGCCGCTCCTTGAGTGCGCTGACGCTGGCCGCGCCGGACGCCGCCTGCTCGAGTGCAGCGGTGATCTGACCCTGCACCTCGGCGGAATTCATCGCCAGTTCAATCTGACGTTCGACCTCTGCGGCCACATTCTCCTCGACGGTCGCCTTCATTTCGTCGCTTGCCATCTTCTCCGCAACCTGCGCATCGATGACTGCCTGCATCTGTTCCGTGGCCATGGCCGCGTCAACCGCCGCGTTGACCTGCGCCTGAACCTCCTCGGAAATCGCGCCGGAGGCCACGCCCGCGTTATACTCGTCCACGGTCATGCCCATGGCCGCCAGTACCTGTGGGAGCGCGACCTGCGTTCTGCAGTAGTCCTCCACGCCCACGCGCACCTGCTTTTCCACCTCGGCGGTGACTGCCGCACGAATCACGTCGATCTGCGCGTTGACCTTTTCAGTGACCTGTGCTCTGGCAGTCTCTTGGATCTGCTGGGCGATGCTGTCCGGGTCAAGGGAATCGATCACGCCGTTGAGCACGTCGGCATAGTTGCCGATGGTCAGCGTCGGGACCTCAAGGCCGGCCTTTTCCAGCTCGGCATTGGCCGTTTGCAGCAGGGTGTTGAACACCTGTGCCGCGCCGCCGTTCAGCGCTGCGCTGTTGGCCGAGAGGGTGCCGAGGCCGTTGGCCAGCTCCTGCGAGCCGCTGACGAGAGCCGCTGCGCCGCCATCCACCTGCGCCGCACCGTTTTTCAGCGCTTCGGCGCCGGAGGCCATCTGGTTGATGCCGTCCACGAGCTGGCCGGACTTCTCCAGCAGCGTGCAGAGGCCTTCATAAAGCTGGGACGAGCCGCTCATGAGCTTCCCCATCGCGTCGGTCAGGTCGCCGAGGGAATCGGTCAGACCGTCGAGAGAATCGAAGCTCTCAGTGTCGAGCTTGTTGAACAGTTCGTTGGTCGCGAGGGTCACGGTGTTGCCGAGCTTGAAGTTTTCGACCTTTGCGGTGATCTCAACATATTCCGGAAGCTCCAGCTTCTCCGCGTCAATCTGCAAATTCTCCTGCAAGCCGGGCAGCGCCATGCCGACGACGACAATGTGCGTGCCGTCATTGACTACGCGGCCGTTTGTCACCGTCACGTCGCTGAAGCGGTTGCCGTCAAGCAGCAGACCGGTCAGCATTGCGAACGGAACGTAGATTTTTTCTTCCTTGCCGTCGATCTTGACGGTTTCGTATTGGTAATTCTCATAGGTGTAGCGGATGGTCACGGTGCCGCTCTTTCCGGCAAGCTCCTCGGCGGAGATGTTCTTGCCGTCGAGCGCGTAGGACACGTTGATACCAACCGGCAGCTCCTTATCGATGCTGCCCTTGCAGTAGATGTCGTTGCCCTGCGCGTCCCAGACGCGCAGATTGTCAGCATTCATGGTGTAGGTTTCGTCGCCCTTGACGTTTTCCACGTCCGTCAGTGCGCCGGTATCGGTGAGCTTGCTTTCGCCCTGCGGATTTTTGATCCAGTCGCTGACGATGATCTTCTGCACGCTGCCGTCCGCACCGGCAAGGACGTAGACGGTTTCTTCCTTCGACACGCCGTCGGCCTCTGCGGCGGCTGCGGTCTTAGCGGCGGCGTTGTCGCGGCCGACGAACGCGTGCGCTGCGGCATTGCCAACCAGCAGCACCATGCACAGGGTCAGGGCAATCAGTTTCCTTACTTTCGTTTTCATGATAACGCCTCCGAATTCTTTTTCGTTCCGATTTTTCTCATACCAACGGTGGTTTTGCACACCAGCTTATCACACAGCATCAAGAGCGCCGGAAGGATGAAGATGACGCAGAGCATACTGACCACAGCGCCACGCGCCATCAGCATACACATGGAGCTGATGATGTCGATGTCCGAATAGACCGCCACGCCGAAGGTCGCTGCAAACAGGCCCATACCCGACACGATGATCGACGGGATGGACGCGGCCAGCGCCGTCGTGACCGCCTCGCGCTTGCCCGCACCGCCGATGCGCTCGGTCTTATAGCGCGTGGTCATCAAAATTGCGTAGTCCACGGTTGCGCCAAGCTGAATCGTGCTGATGCAGATCGGCGCGATGAACGGCAGGGACTGGCCGAGATAATGCGGCAGGCCGAGGTTGATGAAAATTGCAAGCTCGATGACCGCGATCAGGATGAAGGGGAGCGAAATGCTCTTTTCCACCAGCAGGATGATGAGGAAGATGGCCAGAATCGACACCGTATTGACCACGCGGAAGTCACGGTCGGTCGTTTCGATCATGTCCTTCATGCACGGCGCTTCGCCGATGAGCATTCCGCTTTCGTCGTACTTTTTCAGGATCGTATTCAGCGCGTCGATCTGGTCGTTGACCGCGTCACTTGCGACCTTGTATTCCGAGTTGATGAGCAGCAGCTCCCAGCGGTCGCTCTTAAGAATGCTGCGGATGCTGTCCGGCAGAATCTCCTCCGGTACGGACGCACCGACAACGGATTCCAGGCCGAGGACGTACTTCACGCCGTCCACCTGCTCCATCTCGTCGATCATATTGCGCACAGACCTGGTCGGCAGGTCCGCGCTGACGAGCAGCATATGCGTTGAGGCGATGTCAAATTCGTCCGAGAGCTTGGAGTTTGCGATCACGTACTCCATATCCTCCGGCAGGCACTGGCCCATGTCGTAGTAGACCTCGTCGTTGGTCTTGTCGTAGCCGTAGTAGGCCGGAGCGACCAGCAGCGCGAAGATGATGAGGAACACCGGGAACACCTTCGTGACCTTGCCCGCAAAACGCTTCATATTCGGCAGCAGCGAGCGGTGGCGCGTCTTTTGCAGCGGCTTATCAAACACAAGGATCAGCGACGGCAAAACCGTCACGCAGCCCAAAACGCCGAACAGCACACCCTTGGCCATAACAATACCGAGGTCGCGGCCAAGCGTGAAGGTCATGAAGCACAGCGCCGCAAAGCCCGCAATCGTCGTCAGGGAGCTGCCCACCACGCTGGTCAGCGTTTCGCTGATGGCCTCGGTCATCGCCTCGCGGTGATCGTCGCAGCGGCTGCAATGGTCGTTGTAGCTGTGCCAGAGGAAGATGGAATAGTCCATCGTCACGGCAAGCTGCAAGACAGCGGAAAGCGCCTTGGTAATGTACGAAATCTCACCGAAGAAGTAATTCGTGCCGAGGTTCAACACGATCATCATACCGATTGATGCGAGGAACACGAACGGAATCAGCCAGCCGTCGAGGAAGATCAGCATCGCAAGGCACGCAAACAGCACCGCGAGGCCCACGTAGATCGGTTCCTCCTGCTCGCACAGGTCCTTCAAATCTGTGACCAGCGCCGACATACCCGAAACAAAGCACTGCTTTCCGGCGATCGACCGGATCTCACGGATGGCATCCATCGTCACGTCCGCGCTCGTTGCGCTGTCGAAGAACACGGCGACCATCGTCGAATGGTCGGTGTTGAATTCGTTATACAGCTTTTCCGGCAGCAGCTCCATCGGGATGGACAGATCGGCCAGCGAAGCGTAGCTCACAACGCTTTCCACGTGCTCGACCTGCTCGATTTTCTCGCAGAGCTTCGCAATATCCTTCTGCGGCATATCCTCCACAACGATCAGCGAGAAGGCGCCCTTGCCGAAATCCTCCAGCAGCTCCTCCTGCCCGATCACCGTGTCCATATCGTCCGGCAGATAGTCGAGCATATCATAATTGATCCGGGTTCCCACCATGCCGAGGATGGCAGGGATCATCAGCACCAGCGTGATAATCAAAATCGGGACCCGGAGCTTTACCACAGCTTTTGAAAAGCGCATATCCGCTCCCCCTTCCATATTTGCTCCCATAGTATAGCGTCAGAAGGCAAAAAGGGAAACGGGCAGTCCCCCGCCCGCTGACAAAAATTCAGACAGCCCATTTTTTCTGCCCGACTTTTGGACAAATCGAGCTGAGTGTGCAAAGAATTGTTTCGTTACGCTTTTTTCTGTTCTTCATATAAAACGCCCCACTTGTCATTGCGAAGCCCTGAAAGGGCTGTGGCAATCTCGCAGAATTATTTCCAAATTTCGATAGATTTCGGCGAATTCGGAACGTTCTGCAAAAGATTGCCACGTCGCTTCGCTCCTCGCAATGACAATCTTGGGACATTGGCAATTCAAACGCCCCCGTTTCTTTGGTCGAAACGGGGGCGCGATTTTATTCTGTTATTCGTTCATTCGTCGATATCGGCATTGTTCGCGACGTATTCCAAGAAGCGATAGAGCATGGTCGCGATCTCGGCGCGGGTCGCGTAGCTGCCCGGCTCGATCGTGGTCGGGGTGATGCCGTTGATGATGCCCGCGCCGACGGCCCACTGAATGGCCTCGCGCGCGTAGCCGGAGATTCTGCCGCTGTCGCGGAAGTCGGAAAGGCTGCCGATCTCCCGGCAGTCAAAGCCGCAGAGCTTTGCGTAACGATACAGGAAGGCGGCAAGCTGCTCACGCGTTACGGGATCGTTCGGGGAAAACTGCGTTTCGCTTGTGCCGTTGCAGACCCCGGCTGCCCACGCCCAGTTGACCGCGTCGTAATACCAGCTTCCCTCGCGGACATCGGTAAAGGGCGCGACATAGCTCGTCCACGGCCGGTCGCTGAGGTTGTACAGCACCTGCACGACCATGGCGCGGGTCGTCGTGGCCTCCGGCTCGAAGGTCGTATCGCTTGTGCCGTTCATGATGTGCAGCCAGTAGATCGGCCGGATGTATTGGAAGTACCATTCGCTCTCCGGCACATCGGTAAAGGGCGTTTTTTCCATATCCGCAAACTTGATACCGTGCTGCTTTGCGTACTGCTCGGCGTAGGTGCCGGTCTTGCCATAGATGGTGGCCAAGCTCGGCTGAGTAAAGAGCGTCGGCGGCAGATATTCGATGCAGTCAGGGACGTAAAGCTCGTAGATCGCAGAGGAATGGGACAGGCCGTTAAGTGCGCCTTCCTCCACCACGCGAACGTAGTCGCCGAGGACGATGGTGTCGTCGGTGCTGGTACAGGTCGCCTCGATTTTGGTGATCGGCAGGTCGTTAATCGTAGACGGCATCGTCAAGCTGCCCGCCGCCAAGGTGACCAGATGGATTGCCGTCAGCTCCTCGCCGTCCACGCGGAACACGCCGCCGGTCGTCAGCAGATGCTGACTGTCCGCATGGTCGTCGATCGCGATCAGGCTCCAGCTCAGCGGCCGGTGCTTCTCATAGCCGATGCAGGTCCCCCGGAACAGGGTCCCGGCATAGGCGCTGCACTCATCCGAAAGGGAGAAATTCTCGGGGAATACATAATAACAATTTCCGCCGTAATTGATGAAATCCTGATCGATATAGACCTCGTTGTTCGGCATGGAAACAAACTTCAGCGTTTCGCCGAAGCCGAGCGCATTATCATCAATGAACGTGATCGTATCCGGCAGGACAAGGCCGCCGGAGGTGATGTTATGCAGGCCGCACCACTGGATGGCCGTCACGGGATGCCCGTCCACCTGGTCCGGTATCACAAGAATCTCCGGCTGCTTCCCCGCCGTGCTGCTGATAATCTCCGCGATATCCTTCGTCGGATTCACGCGATACACAACACCGTCGATCTCTTTTTCGTAGGGTTTTTCCGCCTTTTTTCCCGTTTCGACATCGATAAACGTGATGTCGCGGTACTGGCAATAGCCGAGGATTGGCGTGTCGATATATCCGTAAACCGTCACCCGTCCCGGCGCATCATTGTCCAAAATATAGTCGCCGATCTCCTTCAATGTGCTGGGAAAGGTGATTTTCGTCAGCAGCGGGTTCGATCTGAACACGCTGTAGCCAAGTGTTTCCAGACCTTCGGGGAGGACAATCTCCGTGACCTGAAGGCGCACGAACGCCTCTTGCTGTATTTCCTTCACACTGCCGTTGAATATCAATTCCTTCGCACCTGTGGCGGCAAAAGCGTGTTCTCCAATGGTTTCCATCCCGGCGGGAAGGACGATTTTTTCCATCTTTACGCCATAAAAGGCCAGCGCCGGAACATTGGTAATCCCGGCGGGGAGCGTGCAATCCAAAATCGTGTTGGCCTCTCCCTCTCCGGAAGCAAAGGCATAAGCACCGATGCGTTTCAGCGCCGTCGGGAAGTGGTCCAGTGTCAGGCCGCAGCCCACAAAGCACCGCTTGTCGATCGTTTCGATCGAATCCGGAAGGGTGAGCTGCCCCAGATGCTCAGCAGCACAGAATGCACTGGGCAGAAGTCCCTTTACGGGGCAACCACCGAGCGTGTCCGGGATGGTAAGGTCCCCGGTAGCCGTGCAGGCGATGACATAGGCCGCACCGTTTACCGTAGCATACTGAATACTACCCTCCGTTTCGACCGGCTGTGTAAAGTAGTCATAGGGCAGGTCCTCAAAGGCGATGATGTGATGGTCGCTGTTGTCAAGCACATAGGACTCCTTCCACATAGCCGCCGAGCCATAAACGCGGGTATCCGTGTCAAAAGGAAAGTTATATATACCAATATGCACTTTTTCCGACAAAAGAACAACCTCAGAAAGCTCGTTATCCAAAAACGCCGCTTCCATATAGTTCACACTCGCCGGAATCGTCAGCCTGCCCTTCAGCCCGCAGTTCTGAAATGCGCCCGCTCCGATGCGTTCGAGCGTCTCCGGCAGCTGAAGGTCCGTCAGCTTGCAGTTTTTGAACGCCGGTCCCAAAATCTCCGTCACAGTGGACGGCAGTGCAACCTCCGTCAGGCCCGTATCGGAAAACGTGCCGCTCAGTCGTTTCAGCGTCGAGGGCAAATGGACGTTTTTCAGCTTCGGACAGTTCTGAAACGCCGCGTCAATATACAGCATTCCTTCCCCGAACGTCACCGTCTCCAGCGCGGCACAGTCGGAGAAAACATAGGCAGGCAAATGCAAGATCGTTCCGGGCAGAACAAGCTCCCGGACAGAAGTTCCCCGGAACAGTCCCTCCTTGATCGACTGCACGGGAAATCCGTTCAGCTCTGCGGGGACCGCGAATTTTTCGGGGAGCGTCCCGGAATAACCGCTGATCTGATAGATCATCGTATTGCCCAATACGTGGTCATATACCCATTCGGCTTGGAACGTGCAGCCCTCCGCCGCAAAGGCTGTGGGAAGGACGGACAGCAGGAGTGCGAGGGCTAAGAACAGGCTGAAGATGCGCTTTTTCATCGTGTTTGCTCCTCTCATTTTCTGTTACTGTATTTTTTTATTATATCCGTTCATTCTAATCTTGTCAACCGGATTGTGGCAAAAAACCTGCGCATCCGAGCGGATGCACAGGTTTTGCGTCATTTTGTTTCGTTGGGGTGGATGACGACCTTCATAGCGCCGTCGAGGCGCTTTTCAAAGGTCTCGAAGGCCTGTCCGATGTCCTCCAGCGGGAAGGTATGCGTGATGAGCGGCTTTACGTCGATATTGCCGCCGGCGATCATGCTGACGACCTTGCGGCCGCAGTTCGGATTCGCGCGGGAGCCGTAAATCGTCAGCTCGCTCTGCGTGGTATAGCGCAGGGGGATGGCCTCCGTCCGGCCCTCCTTGGCCAGACCGAGCATGACGACCTTGCCGCATTTGGCGCACATTTGCAGCGACTGGACGATCGTTCCCGGCGCACCGGAGCACTCAACGACCATCTCCGCGCCGAGGCCGTCCGTCAATTCACGGACCCGCGCAACGGGATCGCAATCGGAAAAGTCCACCAGCTCGTCCGCGCCGAGCTTCCCGGCCACCGCCAGCCGCGGAGCGCGGCCAACCACGATCACGCGGCCTGCGCCCAGCGCCTTGGCCATCTTCATGCTCATCATGCCGATCGGTCCGGGGCCGATCACGACGACCGTGCAGCCCGGCTCGACACCGGCGCGTTCCAGCCCGTGCAGCGCGACGCCGGCTGCATCACACATTGCCGCCTCGTCAAAGGACACGACATCCGGCAGATGCGTCAGGCTCTTGACGTGGTACGCGTTATACTGCGCATAGGCCCCCTGATAGGTAAAGCCGTAATGATGATGCCCCGCCGCGTTGTCGCCGTAATGCAGGCATTGATTGTAGTTGCCTTCAAGGCAGTTTTTGCAGTAGCCGCAGCCCTTATGGGCCTCGCCCGCCACACGGTCGCCGACGGCAAAGCCCCTGACACCCGCACCGACCGCCACGACCGTTCCGGCCCACTCATGACCGGCGATGAACGGATAGCTGGGCGGGCAGGTCCCGGCGGTTCCGCCGTGAATCAGCTCCGGGTCGCTGCCGCAGATGGCGACCGCGTCAATGCGGCACAGAACCTCCTCATCGCCGCAGGCAGGGACAGGGACCGTTTGCAGCTCCCATTCGCCGGGCGCCGTCAGCACCATAGCACGCATCGTAGCAGGAATTGCCGTCATTGTGTCGTTTCTCCTTATTATTACAGTAAATCTCTGCGCTTTTGCAGCTCGCGGAGGGTCGTTGCAAAGCCCTGCTCCATATACGGATAGCTGACCGTATCGTGGTATTCCTCGCCGAGGATGCGCTGTGCCGTCAGCTTGAGAAGATACGGATTTTTCACCAGCAGCGGGCCGGTCAGGTGCGTGCCGAAGCAATTGTTCTTCCGCCAGCCCTCCGCGCCGCGGTCGGCTTCGTTGCCGAAGCCCATCGACAGGCGGAACAGCGGCGTTTTCACGTCCGCGGTGCGGCTGCATTTGTTCATGAAGCCGACGATCTCCTGCCCGTCCAGCGCAGCCAGCACGTCGCCGACGATGCGGCGGGTCGATTCCGTCGTGGTAAACTCGTCCAGCGCAAGGCCCTCGAACGCCTGACCCTTCGCATCGGTCACGGTCTTGCCGAGCAGCTCAAAGGAGTTGCCCGTAAAGAGCATCACGCGGTTTTCCTCGCAGACAGCGTGCAGCGCGTCGCGGTATTCGGCGAGCTGCGACAGGGCCAGCTTCTGCTTCCGCTCCGTGCCCGCGCCCATGTAATAAAAATCGTAGCCGGAAATGTCCTTCTTTTCGTACAGCGACAGCGTATCGACGGAAACGGAATGGCCGAGGTCCTTCAGATACCGCGCCAGCACCGCCACGTTTGCATATTCGCCGTAAAGATTCATCACATCGTCATAGATGTGCAGCAGCTTACATTCCATCGTTGCCTCACTTTCTGACCGTGTTGGAGAGGAATTTTTCCTTGTCGGAGAAGCAGGTCACGGCGTAGAGCTGTTCCTCGCCGCTCTCGCGCAGCTCCTGGCAGGCCGCGTCGATGTCCTCGAACACATGGATTTTCTCCTGCGGTACCGACGTGAACGACAGGCGCATGGCAAGGTCGTTGCAGTACTTGCCGCAGAGATAGACCTTCTGCACCAGCGCATCGTTCAGCCAGTCGAAATCGATATCCCACAGCCACGAGGTTTCGCTGGTGAAGTACTTCCGGCTGACGGCATCGACGATCACGACCACCGTACACGGCACACCCTGCGAAACGGCGTAGCGGAAGGACATATCGTAGGAAATCGAGTTTTCATGCTTGGAAATCAGGAAGGTGCCGGGGTGCTTGCCGAGCTTGAACTCGATGTAGCGGCCGTTTTTGAGGATATAATCGCTCTCCAGCTCTGCGGCCTTCTCGCCGGGGACGCCCAGCAGCGTGCAGACGGCATAGGCGGCCAGAATATTATAAATATTGTAAATGCTGCGGAAGGCCAGCCGGATCGTATGGCCGTTGAGCGTGATTTTGCTGTTCGGCAGATCGATATCCGTGACGGTGTAGTCGGTATCGTGCCGCGCAAAGCCGCAGGCCGTGCAGTGGTACTTGCCGACGTGGTTGAAGTGGTAGTAGTCATACACCATCGGCTTGCCGCAGACGGGGCAGTAGAGGCCGTCGTTATAGGCACCGATAAATCGGTCGGTATCGACGGACGTATGCGCCAATCCGAACCAGAGCACATTTTTCCGTCCGCGCCCGAAAAGGGAAACGGTCGGGTCATCGGCATTCAGGATCAGCGTGGTCTCGTCAAAAATGCTTTCCGCGATCGCGTCAAAGACCCATTCCGGATGACCGTTTCGAGTCAACTGATCGCGGTAGAGATTGGTAATAACATAATGCGTCGGCTTGAACCAGCGGAACGTGTGCTTGGCATAACGCTCGTCGGATTCAATCAGCAGGACGTCCTGCTTCATCTTGCCGCCGAGGGTGCAGGAGTTGAGGATCATGGTGGTCACGCCCTCGATCTGGTTGGAGCCTTCGGCATTGTAGGCAACGGTCTTCCCGGACGCCTTCAGGACGGTGGCAATCATTTCGACGGTCGAGGTCTTACCGTTGCTGCCGGTGACGGCTACGACGGCCTTTGGGAGCTGAATACGGCTGAGAATATCCGGGCAGATCTTCAGGGCATACTTGCCGGGCAGACTGCTGCCCTTGCCGACGATGCGTCCGACGAGCCGAACGAAACGGCATATCAGGATGGCGAGAAGCTTTCTCATGTTTTTCTTCCTTTCGGTGCAAACGCGCAACTTTTACAATATACCACAGCTTGTCCGATTAAGCAAGCATTTGAAGAAATTCTTCCTCCGACAGAACGGGGATTGCCAGCTCGGCGGCCTTTTTCAGCTTGCTGCCCGCAGCCTCGCCCGCAACGACGTAACCGTCGAGCGGGATCATGCCGCCGGTGCGGACGACGATCCGGTCGCCCGGGCGCACGTCGCCGACCGGCACCGCCGTGCCGCCGTCC
>OIZL01001670.1_pt1 | contig 11426 bp, 8 predicted proteins | sample 1588541 | NCBI WGS metagenome assembly OIZL01 (sample SAMN03283285) | human gut metagenome | biome: human-associated habitat; material: feces | host: Homo sapiens | place: Peru | collected 2012 | reverse complement strand
CGTTGGCACCGCCGCCGTAGACCACATCCGCCACCAGCTTCAGCTCCCGGATCTTCTGTATCTGCATATCCAGCCGAACCTCTTCCACATTGGTGATGTCAAGCTTACGATCCACCTTGACAAATCCCGGGTCTGAAACATCGGTATTGACAAGATGATATTCCTCATTCTCACCAAGAAGCTTATTGACTGCGATTCCGAGCTGTCCGTTGCAGCCGGTTACAATGATATTTTTCATGAGACAAAATCCCCTTTCAGGATACAAAGCATAGCTGGTTGTATTATAGCCCATCCGGAAAAGAAAAGGAAATTTTGCTGTACGCAGAAAACTCTTTTTGCTTTACATATACCCCATGTGGGTATATATTCTATTTACATGATACCCACTGTGGGTATCTGTTTATTTGGTATTTTATTCACTTCAGAAAAACTGTGGGTTCAGAAAGGAGTTGCAATGAGCGAGGAAGAAAAGAAAAGCTTTTGCTGCCGTCATAAAAGTCGACCGGATGCTGAAGAAAAGGATCTCATCACTCGTTTGAACCGCATTGAGGGACAGATCCGCGGTATTCGCAGAATGGTCGAGAACGATGCATACTGCGTGGATATTCTGACCCAGGTGTCCGCGGCATCCTGCGCTCTCAACAGCTTCACAAAGGTACTTCTTTCCGAGCACATTAAATCCTGTGTGACGGAGGATATCCGCAACGGCGGTGAGGAAAAGGTAGATGAGCTAGTAAAGGTTCTCCAGAAGCTCATGAAATAAAGTGTACGGAATCACTGTAAAATGTCGGTTTTCCCCCGACAAAAAGAAAGGAGACAATGGATGAGTATAAAACAGTATACTGTGACCGGCATGAGCTGCGCCGCCTGCCAGTCACGTGTGGAGAAAGCAGTTGGCAAGGTTCCGGGAGTGACCTCCTGCTCTGTGAGCCTTCTGACCAATTCGCTTGGCGTAGAAGGCTCCGCAGACCCGGAGGCGGTCATCCGGGCCGTCGAGGATACAGGATACGGTGCCTCCATGAAGGAAACAGCTTCTGATTCCGGAAAAGAAAGCTACTCGGCAAAGATTGCCGCAGAAAAGGATGCCCTGACGGATCACAATACCAGGATTCTGAAGAAAAGGCTGGTCTGGTCGGTTTTCTTTCTCCTCATTCTGATGTATTTCTCGATGGGTGTTCACATGTGGGGGTGGCCTGTTCCTTCCTTTATGAAGGGAAATCACGTCGCAATGGGTCTGATACAGCTTTTGTTATCCGGAATTATACTGGTAATCAATCAGAAATTTTTTATCTCCGGATTCAAAAGTCTCTTCCATGGTGCGCCCAACATGGATTCCACCATTGCACTTGGCTCCGGGGCAGCCTTTGCCTACTCCACGGTTATGCTCTTTGCCATGACAGGTGCACAGGTATCCGGTGGCTCCGAAGCAGCAATGTCCTACATGAATGAGTTTTATTTTGAATCTGCCGGCATGATTCTGACTTTGATTACCGTAGGAAAAATGCTGGAATCTGTTTCCAAGGGTAAAACAACGAATGCTCTCAAATCGCTGATGGAGCTTGCTCCTAAAACCGCAACCCTGATTCGGAACGGGAAAGAGATTACTGTTTCCGTCGATGAGGTGCAGTGCGGAGATATTTTTACAGTAAGACCCGGTGAAAGCATTCCGACAGACGGTATCGTTCTGGAAGGGATCAGCGCAGTCAACGAAGCTGCTCTGACCGGAGAATCCATCCCGGTCGACAAGGAGCCTGGCTCCCAGGTCAGCTCTGCAACCACCAATCAGAGTGGTTTCTTAAAATGCCGTGCAACAAGGGTAGGAGAGGATACCACTCTTTCCCAGATCATCTCGCTTGTCAGCGACGCAGCTGCCACAAAGGCCCCCGTTGCTAAGCTGGCTGACCGGATTTCCTCCGTGTTTGTTCCTTCTGTGATTGTTCTGTCTGTCATTACTATTGTGGTCTGGCTTCTACTCGGGAAAGACATTGGTTTTGCACTGGCTCACGGAATCTGCGTTCTTGTAGTATCCTGCCCCTGCGCACTCGGCCTCGCCACCCCGGTTGCCATTATGGTCGGAAACGGTCTCGGAGCCAGAAACGGAATTCTATTCAAAACTGCGGAAGCCTTACAGGAGACCGGAAATATTCAAATCGTAGCGCTTGATAAAACCGGCACCATTACAAGCGGAGCTCCTGCTGTGACAGATGTTCTTCCCGCTGACGGCGTCACCGGATCAGAGCTTCTTCAGAAAGCAGCCGCTCTGGAATATCATTCTGAGCATCCTCTTGCCAAAGCCATCATTGCCTATGCCGCCGAATCTGAGAAAGCAGGAAATCCGGATTTCTCCGGACTTTCTGATCTTCAGGTTCTTCCCGGAAACGGGCTGACCGGCATTCTTCAAGGTAAACAGATTTCCGGAGGAAAGGAAGAATTTATCCTGACAAAGGCCTCCATCCATGCGAATATGAGAAAGGCTGCGGACAGACTTTCCGAAAGTGGAAAAACAACGATGTATTTTGAAGAGGACGGAAGGCTCCTTGGTCTGATTGCCGTGGCCGATCCCATCCGCGAGGATTCAGCCCGAGCTGTTCAGGAGCTCAGAAATATGGGCATCCGCGTTGTCATGCTTACCGGAGACAATCGCCGAACAGCAGACGCCATCGGAAAACAGGCAGGTGTGGATGAAGTTGCCGCGCAGGTTCTTCCGGAAGAAAAAGAGAAGATCATTCAAATGCTGCAGAAATCCGGAAAGGTTGCCATGGTCGGAGATGGTATCAACGATGCTCCTGCTCTTACGAGGGCAAATATCGGCATTGCCATCGGTGCAGGGACAGATGTTGCCATCGATGCAGCCGATGTCGTCCTGATGAAATCCAGACTGACCGATGTCTCCGCTGCAGTGCGTCTCTCACGTGCATCTTACCGGAACATTGTCGAAAACCTTTTCTGGGCTTTATTCTACAATGTACTCTTGATTCCGCTGGCTGCCGGGCTGTATGCTCATTGGGGACTTAACATGAATCCGATGTGGGGTGCTGCAGCAATGAGCTGCTCAAGCCTCTTCGTATGCATGAATGCACTCCGGCTGAATCTTTTCCGGCTTCACGATTCCGGAAAGGATCACAGAGGCAGAAATACTCTCCGAAATAACAGAAAACTTATCACCATGAATCAACCTGAAACAGGGAAAGAAAAAGGAAAGGACAAAAAAATGAAAAAAACAATGAAGATTGAAGGAATGATGTGCTGCCACTGCGAGGCAACGGTAAAGAAAGCTCTGGAAGCTCTGGATGGTGTTATCAGCGCAGAGGTTTCACATGAAAATGGAACCGCGGTTCTCGAACTCTCCGGAGATGTATCCGATGATCTTTTAAAGAAAACCGTAGAAGATAAGGATTACAAGGTAACCGGAATCGAATAACAGGGATACGTTTCCCGCATTTTTATTTTATGTTACACTGAGCAGAAGTAATCAATGACAGACAGCAATCTATGCTGCTTTATAGAATTTCGGAGGTCAAACCTATGGCAGAAATGAATGAACAGGAACAGCAGAGCAAAGAGCCCATCCGTTCCGATATGATTGTAAGAGATGTGATTCTGGCACACCCGGACGCAGCGGAAGTTCTGATGCGTGTCGGCATGGGCTGCATCAGCTGCCCGGCGGCTCTGATGGAGAATCTGGGCGATGCCTGCATGGTACATGGTCTGGATGGTGAGGAGGTCGTCAAGTATCTGAATCAGGAACTGAACCTTCCGCAGGCAGATTGATTTTCTTCCATTCATCCAGCAGCCTTGAAAGAGACCAGGCTGCATTTGCAGGAGAAGAAGAGGGAAGCTTCGATACAATCGGAGCTTCCCTTTTCTGTTTCTTACACCATTTTTCCAGAACAGGAAGAGAATACTTCCTGAACAGATCATAGGAGGCTGTTCCATTGCAATAGATTCTCTCAATCGGACATTGCTCCAGAAGCCACGGAAGATCTGTCACCGTGACATCACGAATGGAGCTGTCCGAAGATCCGACAATGGTGCAGCGCTCTATAGTGTCCCACAGAGCAAGATCATGATCCAGAATGAGTGCTTTTTTTTCATCCATGGATGCAGGAGGGTCTATCTTTTCTCCATTTTGTATCTGTTTTCCTACATCCGGATCATAAAGCGCACGCATGATTCTCCAGAACCGATTCTGCGGATGTCCGTAATAGAAGCTTGCTTCCCGCGATTTTACGGAAGGGAAGCTTCCCAGAATCAGAATTCTTGAGTGATCGGAGTATAAGGGTCCAAAGCCATGATCAAGCTGCTGTGCCTGCGTTTCTTTCTTCAATTGTCTTCCTTTTCGTTCTCCGTCCGATCTTCCGTCTGCATGGTGTCGTCATCGACATCCTCACGAACCTTCGCAATCTTTACGACCTTCACACCATCTTCCAGATTGATCAGCTTCACACCGGAGGTAATGCGGCCATGTACCGGCACCTCATTCATCCGGATCTGGATAATGATTCCGGCTGAGGTGATCATCATAATTTCATGGTCATCATTGACGGCCTTGACACCCACAACATCGCCTGTTTTTTCTGTGATCTTATAGCACTTGATACCCTTACCGCCGCGATTCTGCACACGGAAATCTTCCAGGGAGCTGCGCTTGCCCATGCCCTTTTCAGATACAACAAGGATGGAATCTCCCTGTGAGCTCAGCTGCATTCCGGCCACACAGTCATTTTCATCCAGACGGATTCCCATGACACCCATGGAGCTGCGGCCTGTTGCACGGACCTGCGTCTCGTGGAAACGCACAGACATTCCCTTTTTCGTAACAATGATGATGTCATCGTCTGCACAGGTTTCCTTGACTTCAATCAAAGCATCCCCATCCTGAATGGCAATGGCATTGATGCCGTTGGACCGGATATTTGCAAACTCTCTGCATCTTGTCTTCTTCACGATTCCGTTCCGCGTCACCATGAAGAGACTCTTATCATCACTGATGCTCTGAACCGGGATCAGCGCAGATACCTTCTCGTCCGCATCCAGCTGAAGAAGATTGACAATTGCAGTTCCGCGCGAGGTTCTGGAGGCTTCCGGAATCTTGTAGGTCTTCAGCTTATAGACGCGCCCCTTGGTTGTGAAAATAAGGAGGGTGTCCTTGATGGCGGTCATCAGAAGATCCTCTACATAATCGTCATCAATCGTATGTGCTCCCTTGACTCCCCTTCCGCCGCGATTCTGTGCACGGAACTCGTCTGCGGAGGTTCTCTTGATGTAGCCAAGGCTTGTTCTTGTAATGACACAGTTCTCGTTCTGAATCAGATTCTCCATCTCAATCTCGGAAAAATCTGCGTGAACATTGATCTGTGAACGTCTCTCATCACCGTATTTATCTGCAATGACATTCATTTCATCACGAATTACACCAAGCAGAAGATTGCGGTCGGAAAGAATTGCCTGCAGCCGTGCAATCGTCTTCAAAAGTTCAGCATGCTCCGCCTCAAGTCTGTCGCGCTCCAGACCGGTCAGTGCGCGAAGACGCATATCTACAATTGCCTGTGCCTGCACATCATCCAGACCGAAGCGCTCTGTCAGACGGTTTTTCGCTTCCTGTACAGAAGAAGAGGAGCGGATGATACGTACCACCTCATCAATATGATCAATGGCAATCAGAAGCCCCTGAACGATGTGATCACGCTCCTGTGCCTTATTCAGATCATACTGCGTTCTTCTTGTGACCACTTCCTCCTGATGCTTCAGGTAGTAGGTCAGCATATCCTTAAGACCAAGGATCTTCGGTTCCCCGTTTACCAAAGACAGCATAATGACACCGAAGGTATCCTGCATCTGCGTATGCTTGAACAGCTGATTCAGAATGATATTCGCATTGACATCATGCCGAAGCTCAATGACTATCCGCATTCCGTCGCGGTCAGACTCATCCCGCAGGTCCGTAATGCCTTCAATTTTCTTATTCTTGACAAGATCCGCAATGTTCTTAATCAGATTTGCCTTATTGACAAGATACGGAAGCTCCGTCACAACAATGCGGCTCTTGCCATTCTGCATGGGCTCAATGTCCGTGACCGCACGGGTAATGATCTTGCCCTTTCCGGTCATGTACGCTTCACGTGCCCCCTGCAGACCCATAATGATGCCGCCTGTCGGGAAGTCAGGAGCCTTGATGATATCAAGCAGCTCTTCAATGTCGGTATCCCGGTTCTCCTGAACCCGGTTATCAATCATTTTGGTGCAGGCCGCAACCACCTCGCGCAGATTGTGCGGAGGAATGTTGGTTGCCATACCTACCGCAATTCCTGTCGTTCCGTTTACCAGAAGATTCGGAAAACGCGCAGGAAGAACAGCGGGCTCCTTCTCTGTTCCATCGAAGTTGTCTACAAAATCAATGGTGTCCTTATTAATATCGGCCATCATTTCCGTAGAAATCTTCGTCAGTCTCGCCTCGGTATATCGCATTGCTGCAGCACCGTCGCCGTCCACAGAGCCAAAGTTTCCGTGTCCGTCAACCAGGCAGTAACGCATGGACCATGGCTGAGCCATGTAAACGAGAGCTCCGTAAATAGAGCTGTCTCCATGCGGATGGTACTTACCCATTGTGTCGCCGACGATACGGGCACACTTACGATGCGGCTTGTCCGGAGTATTGCCCAGCTCGCTCATTGCCCAGAGAATTCTTCTCTGAACCGGCTTCATTCCATCCCGGACATCCGGCAGTGCTCTCTGAACAATGACACTCATGGCGTAATCAATATACGAATTACGCATGGTCTTATTCAGATCAACATCATGTATTCTGCTGTCAAAAACGTTGTCTTCCATGAAGACTCCTTTATTGTTGCCTCTTTATACGTCCAGATTCTGGACAAACTTTGCATTCTGCTCGATGAACTCCCGTCTGGGTTCGACCTGATCCCCCATGAGAGTGGTAAACGTAAGATCCACTTCGGACTCACTTTCTTCATCGATATTGACACGGCGAAGAATTCTGCGCTCCGGATCCATGGTCGTCTCCCAGAGCTGCTCCGGATCCATCTCTCCAAGTCCCTTGTAGCGCTGAATGCGGTTATTATTGTCCCTGCCGACTTCATTCAGAATACCGGCAAGCTCCTCATCGCTGTAGGCATACCATACCTTCTTATTGCGCTCAAGCTTAAAGAGCGGCGGCATTGCGAGATAGACATGCCCCTGACGGATCAGCTCCGGCATGAAGCGGTACAGGAAGGTCAGCATCAGCGTATCGATATGTGCTCCGTCGACATCGGCATCCGTCATAATGATGATCTTGTCATAACGAAGCTTGGCAATGTCAAATTCTTCGTGAATTCCGGTTCCAAAGGCTGTGATCATTGCCTTGATTTCTTCATTGCCGTAAATCCGATCTTCTCTTGCCTTCTCGACATTCAGAATTTTGCCTCGGAGGGGAAGAATTGCCTGCGTAAAACGATTTCTCGCGCTCTTGGCGGAGCCGCCTGCGGAATCACCCTCTACGAGGAATATTTCACAGTTCTTCGGATCCTTATCCGAGCAATCGGCAAGCTTTCCGGGAAGTGACATCGTCTCCAGAGCAGTTTTTCTTCTGGTCAGATCTCTTGCCTTTCGGGCAGCCTCTCTGGCACGCTGCGCAAGAAGTGCCTTCTCACAGATTGTCTTTGCAACATCGGGATGCTGCTCCAGATAGTAGGTCAGCTTTTCACTGACAACGGAATCCACCGCGCCTCTGGCTTCGATGTTTCCAAGCTTCTGCTTCGTCTGTCCCTCAAACTGGGGATCCTCAACCTTAACGGAAACGATTGCGGTAAGTCCTTCACGAATATCGTCACCGGACAGATTCTGCTCACTGTCTTTCAGAATTCCGTTCTTTCTTGCATAGTCGTTGAAGGTCTTCGTCATCGCATTGTGGAAGCCGGTCAGATGCATACCGCCTTCCGGAGTGTTGATGTTGTTGACGAAGCTGTATTCCGAAACATTATAAGCATCGTTATGCTGCATGGATACCTCGACATAGACGTTGTTCTTCGTCCCGTCGAAATAAAGAATTTCGGAGTACAGCGGTGTTTTGCTTCGGTTCAGATACGCAACATACTCCCGGATTCCTCCCTCATAGTGGAAGACATCCTTTCTCGGTTCTCCGTTTTCCTGCTTTCCTTCTTCCCGAAGGTCGGTAAGCGTGATCTTGAGCCCCTTGGTCAGAAAGGCCATCTCACGGAGTCTTGCCTTAATGATGTCATAATCGTATACCGTCGTTTCCTGGAATACCGACGGATCCGGCTGGAAGGTAACACTGGTTCCCGTATCCTCTGCCGCGCAGGTTCCAACCACGTGAAGCTTTTCCTTCACATGACCGCCGTTTTCAAAACGAATGACATGTATTTTACCATCCTGTCTGACGGTAACCTCCAGCCAGCTGGAAAGAGCGTTGACAACCGATGCTCCAACGCCATGAAGACCACCGGAAACCTTGTATCCCCCGCCGCCGAATTTACCGCCTGCGTGAAGAATGGTAAATACAACCTCAACTGCCGGAATACCAGCCTTATGATTGATGCCAACCGGGATACCACGGCCATTATCTGTAACGGTAATGGAATTATCCGGATTGATATCTACATGAATCTCCGTACAAAATCCGGCCAGATGTTCATCAACTGCATTGTCTACAATCTCATAGATCAGATGGTTCAAACCTTTTCTTGAAACACTGCCGATATACATACCCGGTCTCTTGCGGACAGCCTCAAGACCCTCGAGTACCTGGATCTGACTTGCGTCATAATCCTCCGTGACGGCCGTATTCATCTCGCCGCCGACGGTTATCTCTTCGGTTTCAAATTCGTTATTATTCTGAATATCCAAGATTACGCCTCCCGTTTACATTCCGAGGTTTGACATTACGCTGCTCTTTTTCTTCGCCTTTTTGGGCTTGTATTTCGGCGGATTCTCCAGCCTCATCTTTGCGCTCTTGCTCGACTCAAGATACTTGTTGACCTGTATAACGGGCGACGTCATGTCCTCGCACATATAGTCAACGCAGTTTGCGAGCAGCTGCTGGTCGTTATTCATCGAGCCGAGTATGGTGACGGCGATGATGCTCTGAGTCTCGTTCGTGCCGTCCTCATAGATATCGTTGAGCAGGTTAAAGAGCTTCTTCATCTTGACGGGGTTATTCTCCCTGATAACGTCAAGCACTACGGCGTTGCCGTGGTTGAGGAAGAAATCCTCGGGCAGGAACTGACCGTATTTCTCACAGTTTGACTTGTATTCCTCTCTCAGCTCGGGGTAGACCGAGGTGAAGCGGTTGCCGAGGGTGTTGGGGTCATAGGATACCGAGCCGCTCTTCGCCGCCGCCTTTGAGACGGGGGTGGGGAGCTTGCTCTTGATGGGCTTTGCGGTCTTTGTGCCGAAAATGCCCGTGATGGTCTCGTTGAATTCATTGACCGCGGAGCGAATGTCCTTATCGGTCGCAGTCTCGGGGTCAAGCAGCCATGAATCATACTGGCGATAGTCGCTGTCGATTATCTCGCCGTCCTCTTTTACGGCGGCGGAGACGGATATCTTCTTGTTGAAATACTCAAATCTGAGAGCCTTGCCCTCGCCCTTGTATTCAACGGCGCATTTGCCGTTCTCGTCCTTTATCTCTCCGCTCTTGTCAACGGGTTCGAGCCCGCAGCTGTTGATAACCTCTGCGAGGCCCTTGCATACTCCGGCAAGCACGGTCTTGATATCAGCCATAGTAATAACTCCTTTGTATTTGATAATTTCAGATAGTTTATTTTATCACACAAAAAGTCAATCATATTGTCGAATTGGAAGATATATTTAAATATATAAATAAAATATCTATAAATTATAATATAGATATAGTTATATAGGGCTTTCCCCGCCCTTAAATAAAATGTTGACTATCCGCGCGGGATATGATAATATTATTTAATTGTAAAACATTATAATGGAAGCGTGTGCCCCGTTCGGCTGACCGACGGTGTGTATACTTTACTATTTTTTGGAGTGAACGATATGAAGAAAAAAGTCCTTGTCCTTTTCGGCGGCGTTTCGAGCGAGCATGAGGTCTCGCTGAATTCCGCGAAGTCCGTCATTGACAACATCCCCCGCGACCGATACGACGTGCTGCCCATGGGCATAACCTCCGACGGCAGCTTCTATCTCTACAGCGGCGATATAGCCGACCTGCCCGAGGATAAATGGCTCGCCGACCCCTCAAAGCTCGAGAGCGCCGTTATATCCTGCGACAGAGCGCATCACGGCATAATCCACACCGCCACAGGCGAGGTCGAGCGCGTCGACGCCGTTTTCCCCGTCCTGCACGGCATGAACGGCGAGGACGGCACTGTCCAGGGTCTCCTCACGATAGCGGGCATTCCTTTTGTGGGCTGCAACACCGAGGCAAGCGCCGTGTGCATGGATAAGGCCGTCACGAACGCCCTTGCCGATTTCTACGGCATCCCGCAGGCAAAATGGACCGCCTTTGACCGTCACGCCTACGCAGCGGATAAAGCGCCCCTGCTCAAGACCGCCGCAGATAAGCTCGGCTTCCCGATATTCGTGAAGCCCGCCAACACCGGATCCTCCGTCGGCGTTACCAAGGTCTGCTCCTTCGATGAGCTTGCCCCCGCCTGCGAAAAGGCGTTTGAATTTGATAAAAAGATCGTCCTCGAGGAGGGTATTGACGGCGTCGAGATCGAATGCGCCGTGCTCGGCAACGAGGAGCCTATAGCCTCCGTCGTCGGCGAAATAGTGCCCTGCAACGATTTCTATGATTACGACGCCAAATATCTTGCGGGCGACAGCGAGCTGCATATCCCCGCCCGCCTGCCCGAGGAGAAGCTCGAGGCCGTCAGAGCCGCCGCCGTCAACGCCTTCAGGTCGTTCGGCTGCTCGGGTCTGACGAGAGTCGATTTCTTTGTGCGCCGCAGCGACGGCGAGATACTGCTCAACGAGCCGAACACCATCCCCGGCTTCACCGAAATAAGCATGTATCCCAAGCTCTTCGCAGCTTCTGGCATTCCTTACTCCGAGCTGCTCGACAAGCTGATAAATTACGCGATTGAAAGACAGTAAAATGATGAAAAAAGCATTAGTTACCATTACCGACAGCCATTGCTCCGACGGCGAGGATTATTCGCTGGAGCTGACAACGCCGGGTGAATACGCCGAGACCGAGGACGGCTTCATCCTCGCTTACGACGAGGCGGATGAGGAGCTTGACGGCTGCATGACGGAGCTTCGCTTCTATTTCGGCGGCAGGATAGCCATGCGGCGCGTCGGCAAATACAACACCGAGATGGTCTTTGAGCAGCAGCAGCGCCACATCTGCTACTACACCACCCCCTACGGTGAGCTGATGATGGGCATTTATACAAAGAGCGTCACCTTTGAGCCGCTTGAGAACGGCGGCA